>JGI20130J15133_1001300_pt1 | contig 21144 bp, 23 predicted proteins | sample WasSprMetagenome_FD_15133 | JGI IMG/M metagenome (IMG submission 15133) | reverse complement strand
ATGCGCATTCACAAGCGCCTTGTCGACATCGACGCTGAAGAGCGGGTTATGAGGCGCATTATGCGGATTCGTGTTCCAGAAGAAGTGCACGTGACAATAGAACTTCTCTAAAGGGCTTAACGCTTTTTCTTTTGCCCAGTCCACTTAAATAGTAGGCAGTTTCTGCATTTTTCCAAAAACTCCAGCCCCTTCTTTGCCGTAAAATAACGGTTATCCTCGTCNATTTCCAGCAGNCCCTTTTCTAGGAGCGCCGAAAAATACTGTTTCGACTGCGTGTAGGAAAGCCCAACATCCCGCATCAACTCCGTTTTGNTCCTTCCAGACTTCGCCTTCTCCAGAATCTCAACAACAATGTCATGCCTATCTCGNTTAACCATTCCCTTCATTAAAAACCACTTAACTANATTTAAGGAGCGTTATCCACATATTTTTTGCGGTTAAATTGGAAGAAGCATATAGGAAGCTATGGTGAGAATTAGACTTGTGGCGAAAGCCAAAGCCCAAACCATCTTGTTCCATGAGAAAACTTTGAAGCCGTCAAGTATCCCGAAGGGGATTAGGTTGAAAAAAGCTATCCAAGCGTTAATGGCGAAACCCGGCAAAAATATGATGTTGCCAACAGGAACTAAAAACGCTGCCAAAAGAAAAGCCACCGACAACACAATGTTCGTTAAAGGACCAGCTACTGAAATTTTTCCAACTTTCCCCCTTTCAAAGAATCCTCCAATCATAACTGTGCCAGGAGATATGATTTTGAAAAGCGGAGAGACTATGGAAAGCAGAGTTAAGGCGGCGCCGAAAAGCGTCAATCTAAACTCAGCCCACAGCCCGCTTTTCTGTGCAGTAAACTTGTGCGCCAACTCATGCGCCAAGAAGGACGCTGCGAAAACAACCGCGAATAAAGTCAAAATAAGCGGGTCTGTGTAGGAATATATCCCCCAAGAGGCACCTATGCCCGCGACAAGCAAAGCAGCTATTGACAAATGCTTAATCTCCACGCTACTGAAATGCACCCTTCCCCTTGTTGCGGTTTCAACTGGTATATAGGATACGGAGTATTGGTATGGCTTTTGAACGGTTACTGGACGCGTTTCTTCTTTAGGTGTGCGCGCCAACTCCATTTGTGGGCATTCGTGGTTTTCCGGCAGACGATGTTCAGAGCAGAAGTATTTCCGCAGTAGGGGCATCTGAAGGGCAGGAAAACTTCTCTTCCACATTTTTGGCATCTCATTTTCGGCGCCTTTTGCTCTAGTAGTGAAGCGGATATCGTTTATATGTTTCCCTTTCGCTGTGCAGTTGCGTGTACTAAACACTTAAAACCCGAAACAATAAGCTAAATTTGGAAAAAGGGGAGAGAAGAAAATATGAGGGCTTTCAGTTTTGTTCACGCCGCGGATTTGCATTTGGGCTATGCACAGTACGGCTTAGAAGCGAGACGCGAAGACTTTGACAAAGCCTTCGAAGAACTAGTTGAAAAAACAATTGAGTTAAAACCAGACTTCATGATTATTGCTGGAGACCTTTTCCACCAAGCGCGCCCCTCAAACGTGACGCTGGAAACAGCCATAAAAAACTTTAGGCTTCTCCGCGAAGCAGACATCCCAGTTTTAACGGTTGACGGTTCACATGATTCTGCACCCAACATTTTGACGGGTACCATTCTAAACCCGTTGGACAGTGCTGGCTTGATTTATCATTTGCCAAAACATGAAGGCGCGTGCTGGAGAAAACCCGACTGCTGCTACGTTTACGGCATCCCCAACTTCAGAACCAGACGGAAAACCGAGGAACAACTTCCAGCTTTCTTGGAAAATAACAAGCCAACACCAGACCCGCAGCTTTTCAACATTTGCGTTTTCCACACAGCCCTAGACCTTCCAAACGTCAAACCCCCACACATGGAGGCTGAAACACCTCCAGAACTTATTCCCGAAGGCTTCAATTATTACGCAGCTGGGCATGTGCACAAAACTTATGTTGACAAGTTTAAGGGCGGCTTGCTTGTTTACAGCGGATGCATAGAAACCACAGACTACGACGAGGCCAGCCTTAAAAAAGGTTTTTACCATGTAAGAGTGGATGAGAAGGGCACGGTTTTGCCTGAGTTCATAGAGCTCAAGTCTACCCGCAAGTTTGTCGTTTTAGAGCAAGATTTCACNGGNATAACTTCTTCAAAAATCACGGACTTGGCGGTTCAACTTGTCAAGAATGCTGACGAGGAAGGCGTGATAATTATTCCAATTTTGAGGGGTGTCTTGCCAGTTGAGGCAAGCCGCGCAGAGGTTGACATAACCAAAATTAGAAGCGCTGCCGAGAAAGCTTTGTTTGTGCATCCGGTTGTTTTGTTGCGTGAAAGCGAGGTTTCTGAGGAAATGGTTCGTTCAATATTCGAAAGCGAATTTAAGGATTTGAAAACGAAGGCGTTCGAATATTTCCTCGAAATTTTCTCGGGACGTTACAGCCGTGAAGAAGCAGAAAAGATAGCCCATGTCGCCTTAAACTTGATTGAACCTTTAACCAAGAAGCAAGAGGAAAAAGTGAAACAAACCCTTGAGGAGCTTCTGAAATGAAAATTGAATTAGTTCAACTTGAAAACATCCGCTCCCACGTGAAGTCCACTGTGCCATTTGCAAGAGGCTTCAACTGCCTTGTCGGCGGTTTGGGATGTGGAAAATCAAGCATACTTTACGCGGTAGACTTCGCTTTGTTTGGAGACCCTCTTGGAAGAAGCTACGATTATCTTTTACGCGAGGGGGCTGAAAGCGGAAAAGTAACCGTTCAGTTCACGCAGAACGGCAAAACCTACAAAATAACACGTGGACTAAAGAGACGTGGGAAGGGTATAAGCCAAGACTTTGACGAGCTTAAACTCTTCGAGGATGAAACCCAAATAGCCAGTGTGAAAAGCGACGCCGTAGCCGAGCAGCTTAAGGCTATAACCGGCTGGGATAAGGAGCTTTTCCGCGAAATAGTCTGGGTGAGGCAAGAACGCCTAAAAGAGCTTTTAGACGCTGCGCCTAGGGAAAGACAAAAGCGATTAGATGAGCTTTTCGGCTTGTCAGACTACGAGACTGCATGGAGCAACATCGCTGGCTACCAACGCGAATACGAAGGCGAGAAAAAAGCCTACGAAAAAGATCCAGATGTTGCCGGCATGAGCAAGCTAACCGCCGAATACAACACCATAACTGAACAGTTCACACTCCTAGAAATCGAGCTGGAAGACATTGCGAAAAAACTGAAAACGGCAAAAAACACCTTGGAAGAAGCTGAAGCACAACTGAAAAGGCTTGAGGAGGCAAAAGCCTCAGTCGAGGAGCTGAAGCGGAAAGAAACCCAGCTGCAGACAAACCTAGCCAACATGGAAGATGCTCTAGCCGCTTTAGCCGAGAGAATCGAGGGCAAGAAAGGGGTTTTAAGCGAGTTAAAACAGCGTCTAGCCAGCATGGAAACGCAAGCAGAAGACCACAAAAATAAGCTTAGGAACTTTGGAGTTGCAGTGGACCAGCCTCTTGAGTCTTTAAGGCAGTATTTGGCGGCTTTTGACGACCAGATTTCAAGCCTAAAAGCCGAGCAGGAAGCCGCACTTAGAAGCATGCAGGCAGACCAGAAGAGGCTTGCCTCGCTTTCAACTGAGAGTCGGTGTCCATTATGCCTACAGCCATTGAATGAGGAATATAAGAGCGGTTTGATGCAAAGAGTTCGAGAGGAAAACGACGAGAGGCAGAAAACAATAAACCAGCTTCAAAAGGAAATCGAGGAGCTTCAGCGAATGAAAAATGGAGCCAGCGCAGCCTTCTCAAGTTTACAGATGCTACTTCCGCGAATTGAAGACATGAAAACCCGCGTAAACGAGGAAGAAAGGGCTTTGGCTGAACTTGCAAACGATTTTGAGGCTAAGCAGAAAATCGAAAAAGAACTGAGAAGCCAGCTTGAAAAAGTCCGCATAGAAATCAGCAAATTTGACATTTCAGAGCTTGAAACTGCCAAGACACGAAGAGAACAAGCCTTCAGGCAGTATTACACTTTAGAATCTGATTTAAGGGCTAAGGAAAGCCGAAAGAAGGACTTGATGAAGCGTTTAGAAGAGGTTAAAGACAGAATCGACAACGCCCAGCAAAAGCTTGAACGCATGGAAAAAATAGCCAAAGCAGTCGAGATAATTAACAGCATCCGTGATGCGTACAGAAGCATCCAGCCAAAACTGCGAAGCGAATTCGTAAAAATCCTAAGAAACTTTGTTCAACAAGTACTCGACAGCCTAGTCGGCGGAGAAGGTCCACTGCTCAACATTTTAATCGACGAAACCTACACCCCATACGTTAAAAGCGAAAGCAGCGTTGAAAGAGAAGTTTCAAACCTGTCCGGCGGAGAGCGGACACTGTTGGCTTTTGCCTACCGCCTCGGATTAGGCCAACTAATAATGCAGTCCAGAACAGGACACGGATTGAGCCTGCTCTTACTTGATGAACCAACTGAAAGCCTTGGACGTGAAGACGGTTCAATAGATCGCCTAGCGGAGGCGATTTCCCGCTTTAAGGCTGTTGAGCAGATAATAGCTGTGACGCACAGTGAAGCCTTTGCCGAGAAAGCTGAGCATGTTATTAGGCTTGAGAAGGAAGCTGGCGAAAGCAAGGTTTCAATAGAAAGGTAGTTTTTCTTCCACAACAGTGTTTTCTAATATGCCTATCCCTTCAATCTCCATCTTTACGATGTCTCCGGGCTTTAGAAACTTGGGTTCGGGCTTTGTTGCGAAGCCGACGCCTGCTGGTGTACCGGTTGCTATTATGTCGCATGGCTCAAGCGTCATCACTCTGCTTAAATGATGCACTATTTCGTAAACATTGAAAATCATGTTTCGTGTCGTCGAGTTCTGGCGAAGCTCGTTGTTAACCCATGTTCGGATGCGAAGATTCGAAACGTCTTGAAGCTGATTCACGGTTGTTATGCATGGTCCAGTTGGGGCGAACGTATCAAAGCTTTTTCCTCTTGTCCATTGCACATCCTTAAATTGGATGTCCCTCGCTGAAACGTCATTTAAAATTGTGTACCCGAAAATGTGCGATTCTGCATCTGCGACTGAAACATTTTTGGTTTTCTTTCCAATTACAATGGCTAATTCCGCCTCATAGTCCAGTTGTTTAACAAAGCTGGGTTTGACAATGTTTTCTTTTGGTCCGATTATGGTTGTGTGTGGTTTCATGAAGATTACTGGTTCTTCTGGTAATGGTGCTTCTCCTTCTTCGGCGTGTTCTCTATAGTTGAATCCTAAGCAGATGATTTTAGGGGGTGAAGCTATGGGCGCCAACAATCTAACATTATCCAGCGGAACAAAAACGTCAGCAGCATCTTTTCCTCTCATGTTCTTAAGCAGTCTTTCTGCAGTTTCAACGCCATTAGCGCCTAGTCTTATGAACTCTTCGATTCGCCGTGGAAGTTTTTCTCCGAATCTTCTCGCTAGTATTGGTAGACATGCAACCTTATCATTAACTAATGCGCCGTAAAACTTTCTTCCATCAAAACTATAGCGAACAAGTTTCATAAGCACGTTTCCTCCTCAATCAATCCATGTCACCTCATACTCCATTGAAATGGCAACACGCATAACTGTTTACCAGATGCCTATTAAAGTCATTGTGGCACTTCTAATGTTTAATGCACTTTTCATGAGACGCATACCTTATAGAAGGCGAAGGCAAACAAACTCGCGACAACAATACTTGGTAAGATGCTTAGAAGAAATGTTTCCTGCGTCATCTGCCCCGCAAATATAATTCTGAACGGAATAAATCCCCAAACCAGCGAGCACAATAGGCTGAATGCAGTTGCCCATTTGGCCCACCTTTCACGATGTTTTGCAAACAACCACGTCATAAAACTAGGGTTAAACCAAAAACTCATGTCCTCAACATTATATATCCATTCGTTGAAGCTCAAATGAAAGGCAGCGGCAACATAGCAGAATCCAAAAAACAACAGGAAACTGAGTATGTTTATGAAAGAAAGAGCTGTTGCATCCCTTACATAGCCGGTTGGCAAAATAAAATAGGAAACCGGTAAGCCTACCAAAAGAGTAAGTACCATCAACGCATACAATTTGGAAGGCATTGCATTCAAATACTTGTTCTTGCGCAACATAAATTTTTCGTAAATTGCCAAGAGCTAAACAGTCACGGATAAGTATGCGCTACTTGTTAAAGGAATGAAAAGAGAGTGTTCAGATGCACGCTAGAACAAGGAAAATCGCTTTAGTGGAGGGCGTCACGGCCGGGGTTTTCTTTGGGACAGCTGCAGTTTTCATAAGATTTCTGCATGGTTTAGACGTTTTTTCGATAGCCTTTTGGCGTTTAATAATTGCTTGCGCAGCCCTAGCCACATTAATAATTGCCTTTAAAAAATCATTTTACGCCAGTCTCGTCAGAGAAAATCTGAGGCAACTATTCTTGTTAGGGGTTATCCTTGGATTACACTTCATATTTTTTGTTTCCGCAGTGAAAGACACAACAATATTAAACGCAACTGTTCTCGTTAATACCACGCCAGTTTTCGCCATGTTGATTTCAGCTTTCCTCTTTAAGGTTAAGCCCTCGAGCCTCGCCATAGTAGGCTTGGTAACATCTTTTGTCGGCGTATGCGTCATTGCCTACTCAGAAACTGTAATTGCAAATTTAGGCACAAACCCCGAAGGTTTCTCTTCGGGTTTGAAGGGCGATTTCGAAGCAATAATAGCTGCTCTAGCTGAGGCTTTTTACCTCAACTATGGCAGAAAAATAAGAAACCAGATGAACGTGGTTTCCTTGATGTTGCCAATATACATTTCAGCAGCGTTAACTGTTGGAATCATAAGCCTACCAGTGACAAACAAAACTTTGGCTTTTCCCGCAGAAGCAGAAGCAATCATCTTCCTTTTCGGGCTTGGTTTACTGCCAACAGCAGTAGCCCACACGTTATATTTTTCTTCCTTATCCAATTTGAAGTCCTTTGAAACAGCAACTTTGGCTTTACTAGAGCCAGTTGGCGCAACAGTCCTAGGCATAGCCATTTTCCAAGAAATACCTCAGCCACTGTTCATATTTGGCTCTGCTCTTGTTTTAACTGGAATATTCTTCGTCATAAAAGAGAAGAGTTAAGCCTATCAACCATTACGAAACAGATAAAAAAGGATAATGGCATTAGTGTGCTGAAATGAGCTGAGAACAATGAGCGTCACCGAGAAAATATCCAAATCTCTGAAAACTGCAAAGATGCACCTTGAAAATTTGACAAATGCATTAGGCAAAGGAGACGAAAACTCCTTCGCCGACAGCGTCTGGCATCTGGCAGCCGAACTAGAGTATGCGCTTTTCCTATTCTCTGTTACAATTCAGAGCGAAAGCGAATCTGCAAAATGGAAGCCGAACCCCGAAGTCAAAAGCATGGAAACAGAACCCATCTTAACTAATATACGGAGTCTCTTAAGCGATGCCGAGAAATTTCTTGTCAAAGGAAATCTGCATGAAGCTTATAGAAGCGCCTACGCTGCTAGGCACTACGCGCTTAGGATTCAGGAGAACTTAGCGAAGAAAAAGCGGGAAGCGCTTAAAAGAAAGCAGCAGTAGTGGGCTTATTCTTCCTCTTCAGAAATTTTCCTCTCTTTAACCTTCAAGGTGTTTTCTTTTCCGGCTATCACTCTGAAATTTTCCTTCAACTCCGCTTTGTGCAGAAACTTTCGCAGTAGAACCCTCAAATAGGGCTTTGAAACGGCTTCTCCTTCGCCTTTAACTATTATCTCGTCTACTGCCGCCTCAACTTCAGCTTTCGTTTTCTCCTTCAAAAAGTCTGTAAGTTCGTTTATCAGTTCGCTGCCTTCGCTTTTCAATTCTGAAATGTCAATTTTTAATTCCGCCATTTCATTCTCCTCCTCATTTCCTTACCATTATGACTCTCACCTGGTCACATGCATCTTCGCATGAGTCTGCAATCATTTCTATGGCCTCGAAAAGTTGGCTTACTAAAACTGCGACTCCAGCTTTGGGTATGTCCTCTCTTCCGAGAAGTCTTCTGGTTTTCTCATGTATATCGTCAACTTTCTCTTCTTCGCGTTCTACAGCATCTGCGGCTTGCAATGCTTCCTCGGGTTTAGTCATTATTTTGTTCACGCATTTCTGGAGGGAAGCCGCGCACTCTCTCGCACCTCTCACCATTTCGATAAATGCTTCCTTTATGGAGTTTGGCACATATTCCATTGGTATGGCGCCGAGCACACGTGTGGATTCTCTGCTCCAGTCTGCAACCATGTCCACCTTTTTCACTAAATCCATGAGGTCTGACCTGTCTGCGGGTGGCAGTTCTCCCTTTGATAATTCGTCCATAACGCTTCTGCGTAGTTTATCTGCTTCTTTTTCGCTTTCAGTTACTCTTGCAATGTGCTTCTGTGCTTCTTTCCCCTCTCCCTTTATGGCGGCTGCTATAGCCCTTTCCAAGTCTTCAACTATCTCCGTTGTCAAGGCTAGATGTTTCTGTATGGTTATCAAGGCTCTTGTTTCCCTTCTTTTCTCAAACCATTTTATCAGTTCACTCAACAGCTACTTCCTCCTTCAACCCTACACTTGGATATGAAAACACATGAGCTTTGTCAGACGGAAAACTTACAGTAACCTTCTCGCCCGTATTAAACCACTCCTCAGTTAGGGAGGGCTTAACAACTACAACCAAATCCTGGTTTTCAAGCCTAACTTCATATCTTATGTTTGTCCCCTGAAAACTAACCTTCTCCACAAAACCCACTAGGGCATTTTTGCCCTTCCTCACGCCTTTTTCCATAATAAAAGTTTCTGGTCTCACCGCTAAGACGACTCTATCTCCTCTCTTCATTTCTTCGCAGCTTGCATGAACCTTCACTCCTCCGCGAAGCTCTATAACCGCTTCTTTACCGCTTATGTTCGAAATGTATCCCTCCAGAAAGTTTGATTCTCCAATGAAGTGGGCTACAAATATGTTTTTCGGGTTCATATAAAGCTCGTATGGAGTTCCAACTTGAACAACTTTGCCTTTCTTCATAACTGCAATCCTGTCGGAAATGGCCATCGCCTCAGACTGGTCGTGGGTCACGTGTATGGCTGTTAAACCAAGGTCTTTTGCCATCCTCCTTATCTCATACCTAAGCTCATCCCTAACCTTAGCGTCTAGGTGCCCAAGAGGCTCGTCTAGGAGCAGCAGCTTCGCACCCGCAGCCAAAGCTCTTGCAACGGCTACCCTCTGCATCATCCCCCCGCTTAACTCGTTTGGAAAAGCGTCCAAACGCTCATGAAGCCTAACCATCTCCAACACTTCATGCCCCAGCGTTTCAATCTTTTTCATGTCAAAACCCTTCACTCTCGGACCGTAGGTTACATTGTCCCAAGCATCCATGTGAGGGAACAACGCGAACGTTTGGAAGACGAATCCTATGTCTCTGTCCTCCGGCGGGACATCATTAACAAGCCTGTCTCCAATGTAGATTTCACCTTCGTCGGGCTTAATCAAACCCGCGATAAGCCTCAAAAGCGTTGTTTTTCCACACCCGCTCGGTCCCAAAAGGGAAAAATACTCTTTGTCGTAGACATGGAGGCTCACGTTGTCCACAGCCAAAATCTTCCCAAACCTCTTTGTAACATTGACCAAGCGGACGTCAGGCATTAACCGGCATCCTCCACATCCCGCTGCAACCTCGCAGAGTTACTGCATAAATTATAAGCCATATATTAAACATGCTAGTACCTTCCCTTCCCTCTCACAACAACCCTAAAAACCAACAGTATTATAAAAGAAAAAAGTATTAGGAAGCCGCAGCCAAGACCGGTTTCCAATGGCGTTGCCGGCAGTTTTGGGGGTTGCGGGTTAACCCAGTTTACAAGAACTACTGGCACTGTTTTAAGTGTGGTTGCCACAGCTAAGGTTGCACCTGTTTCGCTTACGCTTCTTGTAAAGACCATTATTGCGCCGGAAAAAACTGAGTATTTGATTAANGGCAGCACTATTGTTCNAAAAACAACCAGCGGCTTAGCCCCGAGAGTCCTCGAGGCTTCTTCTAAGTCAAAGCTTATCCTTTCAATAGCTGCCGCTACAGACCTAACGAAATATGGGTAAGTAATCGCTAGGTGGGCAAAGATTAACAGCCACATTTCAGGTATGAAAGCCAAAGTTTCTTTCCAAAAAAACTTGAGGGAGACCCCTAAAGCCACAGATGGAACAATTATGGGGATGTCAACAAGCACGTTCAACACTGTTGACGGCAAGGCGCCAAACTTTTTTCTCGCAACAATAATCGCCATCGGTAACCCTATAATGACATTCAAGACCGTCACAACAGCTCCCAGAAAGTAGGAGAGAGTGAGGCTTTGCCAATACTCTCCCCAATTAACAACCTCGCTAACTCCGGGCGCGCCTGACAACGCCCTAGGTAAATTGTCTGTGAAAAGAGCTTCAAAAGCTGGAAGCGCCACAAAAAGAGATGGAATGAGCACGATTGCAACGAAAACAAGAAGTGTAATGCCATCTCTTGTTAATGTCGCGCCAGAATAACTTAATTTCCTCTCCATAGACGGCCAAACCTTTTTCACAGGCAATCTTAATCTTGGCCCAAGAACGCGTATCACTGCGAAAATGAGGCAAGAGATAGCTATTAGAATGGAGCTTGCGAAGACAACAGACCCCTCATAGGTAGACTGCCCTATCAAACCATTATTATAATCGTTCTTCATGTTCTGAATGAAAACTGGTCCATTCTCAAAAACAGCTCTGGAAAAACCATTTTCGTAGAAAGCTCCTGCAACCATCATTGTTGCTCCAGTTTCTGAAATCGACCTTGCAAAAGCGAGTATGAAAGCCGCTACCAGAGAAGGCTTGATAATCGCAAAAGTGACCGTTCTCGCTGCCGTAAGCGGCGGCGCGCCCAAAGTTCTCGACGCCTGTTCATACTCCACCTTATAATCAAGCAATGCTCCAACAATCACTCTGACGACAACCGGGTAGGAAAAAACGAAATGAAGAAGCATGACAAGAAGCCAACCCGGAGAAATCAACGTTTCCCCAAAAAGCGACGACATGCCNTCAGNTCCGCTCCAAAAAATTAATAGCGAGTAGCCAAGCACAGCGGTCGGCACAATAAACGGTATGTCAGCAAGCGTGTCCAAAACGTTCAGCCACCTAGATTTGCCGCGTGCAATAAGCCAAGCCATCGGAACTCCAGCTATGACATCTAAGGCTGAGACGAGCAAGGCAACGATGAAGGAGTTTTCAATGGCAACTAACGCTCGCGTGACGCGTTCGCCTTGACCAAGAACTTCTTGCATCGTATTCCACTTGATTATTATGCCCAAAATCGGCGGCAGCAATATTAAGGCAAAAAACACCACCACAGCGGTTAAGTAAACTCCATACTTGACCATGGGTTTTGACGAAAGTCTGTCAAGAGCGTCAGTCACTTCAGGTTTAGGCAAATCCTTTCCGCCTAACTATCAAACGTATAACCTTCGCTTTCTTTTCTCATTCGCTTTTTGGCTGATAAGTTTTCCGTACAAGAAAGTGTCACTTTGACCTTTGTTTCAAATTTTGGAAATCTGCCCATTTCATTTAACCTCTCCATCTTCCAGAGCCTAAGCGGTTAGAAACCAAAAGGGTAAAATTATGGATTAAGCCAACTGTTGATGCTCACCTTTTTGAGTTCTTCAGAAATTCATCTGTTTTGCTTATGTTTCCGAAAGCCACCTGATTATCCCTCTGAACAGCGATGTTGTGGCATTCAAGTATTCGCGGCAGATTCTTTCACGAGTTCGGCGATGTCCTTAACGGTTATTTTGCCTTCTAACCCTTCGTCTTTAACTGCGTCGTCAAGCATCACCATGCAACTTGGACATGCCACAGCCAAGATTTCAGCGCCTGTTTCGTAGGCTTCCCTAACCCTAATCCTACTGGGGCTTTCAGCTGATCTTCCCAAGAGGTCCATAACAATGTTTCCGCTTCCCCCGCCGCAACAGAAAGAATTTTCTCTGGTCCTCTTCATTTCTATTAGTTCGATTCCTGGAATTGTTTTCAGAATTTCTCTTGGCGCATCGTAGATTCCATTGTATCTGCCTAGGAAGCAAGGGTCGTGGTATGTAACCTTAGCTTTCAGCTCGGATAATCGTATCTTCCCTTCCCGAATCATTTCCAATAAGAGTTGCGTGTAATGTAATACTTCAAAATCTCCAAGTCTCGGATACTTGTTTTTCATGGAATTGTATGCATGAGGTGAAAGGGTGACAATCTTCTTCACACCGAGTTCTTTGAATTTCTGGGTGTTCTTATTAGCTAGCTCTTTGAACAGTCCCATTTCACCAAGCATGTACACCTCATTTCCATCACAATCTTCTTCGGCGCCAAGAATTCCAAAGGATACCTCCGCCTCATCCAGTAATTCGGCAAGGTTCCTAGCCATTCTTTGCCCGCGCTCTTCGTATGACCCAACGCACCCTATATAGAGAAGGTACTCATCGCCTGGTCTGTATCGCTTTACTCCTTCCGCCCAAGCGTCTCTTTTACTTCTCGGTATTCCCCAAGGGTTCCCGTGTTTGCTTATGTTGTTTAAAAAATCTCTGACCTTTGGCAGTGGAAACCCTTTCTCAATCATATCGCTCCTTGCGGCTATAATCCAGTCAACGATTTCATTGTTAAAGTTCATTGGGCACTGTTCAACACAGTTTCTACATGTTGCACATGAAAATACGACTTCTGCAAGGTGCTCTGACCATTTGACTTCGTTATTTAGCCACGCCCATATGAGCCAGAGTCTCCCGCCTGTGGAGTAGCTTTCAAATCGGAATCTGCTGTAAGATGGGCAGTTTAAGTCCGTGAAATCGTTGGGGAACTTGCAGTAGCCGCATCTAAAGCATCTATGTATCCGCTCAGCGTACACCGACATTATTCAGCCTCCCAGTTTCCAGGATTCATGATTCCGTTGGGGTCCAGAAGCCTCTTTATGCGCTTCATCAGTTCAAGCGTGTTTTTGTCCATAATCTCCATAATCATTTTTTGCGCAGGGGCTTCAGGCTTCCATGGAACTCCGCCTATGTCCAAACTTGCCACGTTTGATTCGTGTAATGCTTTTCTTGTGCGCTCTATGTTGTCTTGGTCAGCGCGGTTGAAGGGATATCCAAAAGAAAACATCATACAGTGGCCTCTTCCAATAACTCGACCCGCATGACCGTAAGTAATCCCGTATTTAGAGGATATTTCAAGTAGTTTTTTGAAGGCTTCTGGAAATTTTTCCACGGGAATGATGGGTCCGCAGTATTCGAATCCACCGCCCTTCATTACATCCGCGAATCTTGTTGTGCTGGATGTTGGCAGTTCCAAAAGTTCATTTTTCACATCAGGCGTCAGCATCATGAATCCGCCTTCTGCTGTCGATGTAAGTGCGTAGGGCATCCCAAATCATCTTCCTCTTAAACTCGATTTCATCCTCGGAGTCTCCGGTAATACAAATTCCTATCATTATGATATCCTTGAATATGAGGGGGTAAGGTTGAGCACCAACAAATATGTCTTCTGCCATTTCTGTATGAGTAACCCTGTGGATTACGTCTGGAACTAGGTTTGGATCTTCCACCACAAAAACCTCGATGTCTCTCAGCTTTTTCTTTGGGTAAAGTCTAAGACCCAACTTTGTGATGATTCCTGTTGCGCCAAACCACCCCAAAAAAAGCCCGGCTAAACCTGGCAAAGGCTCTAGTGAAAACCAAAAGGGGCTCACCGAACACGAACCAATTTTGCATATTTCTCCAGTTGGCAACACAACTTCTAATCCAGTAACCATGCTGGAATTGAAGCCGTACTGCTGAGATAAACGTCCCTGACCGTGGATCACTATGTTTCCGACGACAGTTGCCGAAGGAGGAGCGTCAGGAATCGAATGTCTTAGGCTGGGATGATGCCTCTCGAGGTAAGCTTTCAGCTTGCCTTGGGTGATGCCTCCTTCAACAACAATGTATCTGCTTTTCTCGTTTACCTCTAAAACTCTATCCATCCTTTTTAGGTCTAATGCTATGCCACCACGATGGGGGATAACCAAACCAGAAAGGCTTAGTGAACCTCCAACAGGGACTATGGGTATTTTCTCCTTGTTCGCGAGTTGGACTATCTTTTGCACTTCCTCGGTGGTTTTCGGCATCACCACATAGTCTGGTTCGTGAGGTTCCATCAACCCTGGGTCTCGAGAATATATGTACAGTTCTTCTTTTCTGTCTGAAACGTGTTCTTCCCCCACTATTTCAGCCAGAGCCTTGTATATCCTATCCATATCAGTCACTTCCATCCGGTTGGTTTCTCGCCTAAAGCGAGCTTACAGAGGTCATGCATCATTATGGGTTTTATGCCCTTTTTTGTAACAGCCTCTGACAGAGAGGAGAAGCATGCGGGACAATTGAAGACGCAGTACTGGGCTCCAGCGTTAGACATGTCCTCCACGTTTCTTTTTTGCACGTCGACAAACAGTTCGTATCTTTGGAGTCCTCTGATGATGCCGCCACAGCAGAGGGCATTCTCTCTGTCGTATTTTCTTGTCACCCTTTCTGCTCCTATTAGGCTGAAGATTTCGTCTACAAAATGTTCTTTCTCGGGAGCAAGCCGCGATGAACAGTTGCGCTGGTATGCTACTTTTATGTTCAGCGGCTTTATTTCATCTTCATGCTCTTTCAGTTTGTTGTATAGATACTCAAAGAGATGGACTGGTCTAAAGGGAACTTTTATGCCGTAGGCTGGTGCATAAGAGACGAAGGTTGAATAACACTCGTCATGGAAGAATACTACTTCCTTAAAGCCGTGTCTGGCAATGTTCTCTATTATCCCTGGAAGCCTCTCCCTTATCAGGGAAGGTTTTCCGAAATGGAGATACGCAAGTTGACAGAAGAAGTGTCTTCCTAAAATAATGGAGACGTTTTCGAAGAGTTTTCCTTGAATTGAATTTACATATTCTGGGAAAAGGCAGAGGGAGATAACTGGTTCCTTGGCATCCCAAAATTGTTGAACATCCCTTCTTCCCGGAACACCTATGTTGACCCATTGCGTGACAAGTGGTTTAGGCATTGGAAGTATGCCCTTCTTCTCTTGAAGGTCTGTTATCAAATAAAACGGGTGGTTTCCCCTTTTACAGTATTCTTCACATGCATAGCACGTTGCGCATTCACGCAACACAAAGGAATCTTCGCCTTTAATCAGTTTTTGCATCTCAGCTTTGGCTGTCTCTTTGTCCATTTTCATGTACTGACATTTAACGAGGCAATCATAGGTTGGGCATGTCTCGCATAGCTTTTCATCAAATTCCAGCTCTAACTTAAGCATTTAATCCAACCTCCCTTTTTGTCGCTTTTCTCCTGTTCGTCTAAGATGATCATGGTTGCCAGCCTAGCGGCGGTTCCTACAACCTTTGAGCAGTAGTTCATCATGCCGAATTCTATGGCCTCTTTGAATTCCTTTCTGTCTAGAAGGTTGAATGTTCGACCCATCAGCGTTTTTTGCAGCTCAGAGCATCGGCAAGTGCCATACTTTTCAACGAATTGGTCATGCAGCTTTTTGACCAGCAAATAGGATTTCATTGGTTTGAGCATATCTTCAAAGTCTTTGCGCTCCCGACCAAAAGGTAGCTGATGACCATGGCGCCGCCCACCAGAGCGCCGCAGGTTCCATCTCCAGTCAATCCTAACCCATCAGCCAATCCGCTTGCCGCTTTAAACACATCGTCATTTTCGATGCCCAACGCTTCAAAAATGCCTGCGATGGTGGTTTGAGCGCATCCNGTGCATTTCCTTTCAAATTCCTCAGCAAGTTTAGAAGCCTTACCTGCAATTTCTTCTTTCCTATTCATTTTTAACACTCTCAAATCCTCTTAGCGCAATATGCGTTTAAAATTTTCACTTATTTTATGTTGTTGCTTACAATTCGAACTCGTCAACATGAAAAGTGTCAGTTCGCCCGTCGAGCATATCACAGCCCTAAAGCTCCATTGACTCTCCAGCTCATCATCCGAAAATACCATGTCAAGCCACAAAAATAAGCTTTGTTAAAAGCCATAAGAAATCTATGGGATGCGTATAACCCATTCGCATGAAACACTTTTCGGGATATTAGCTGGTTTAGGGTCTGGAGGACAGAAAACACATTCCACCTCTGCCAAAGGGTTTACAGCCCTAACGAATCCTAGGCGGGACTCTTGCGAAAACCCAAGATTTTTGCATGGATACTCCGTCCCCAACTTTTTCGCAGCATACTTTTGGCGAGAACAGTCAATTGTCCTCATTCTAACAGCAGTTTTCAGACAACTTCTCCAACGTGATGTTTTCGAACAACGCCCAATGCGAGAGGCTAAGCGCCTTTACAATTGAATCCGCGTCCTTCCCAGAAACTATCGAAAGGTCTACGAGTATTTTAGCTTCCTTCGACCCGAAATCCCTAAAAAGTTCAACAAAATCCTGAACCGGAAAACCGTCCACGCCGAACTTCTCTGTAGCTATCCACTGGCTTTTAAACCAAGCTGAGCTGTAAACGTGAACCATGTTCTTCATTACTTCGAAGAGTTCCTTCCTAGAAAGTTTATCAAACATACCATGTCTTCTCCCGTCTATTATTCAATGAAGCGGGCATGATAAAACTTAAGGCTTTTGCGGTGCAAAATAGAAAATGCACGGGTGAAAGTTTATGGATGTTTTCGAAGCCATTAAGGGCAGAAGAAGCATAAGAGCCTTCCAGAACCGCGACATACCACCCGAAACAGTGGATAGGCTTATTGACGCGGCTCGTTGGGCGCCTTCAGCTGGAAACATACAACCATGGGAATTCATAATCGTTAGAAAACCAGAAACAAAGCGCAAGCTTGCCGAAGCCGCTTTAGAACAAACTTTCATTGAAGAAGCGCCTGTTGTAATCGTTGTCTGTGCAGACGAAAACCGGTCATCGCAAGGCTATGGAACGCGCGGAAAAACCCTATATTGCCTACAAGACACGGCAGCCGCCACCCAAAACATTCACTTAGCCGCTTACGCACTTGGTTTGGGCACATGCTGGGTTGGCGCCTTCAGAGAAGACGAAGCAAAGAAAATTTTAAACATACCTAGCGGAGTGAGACCAGTAGCCATAATCCCGGTGGGCTATCCAGCTGAAAAGCCTCAGCCGCGAAACAGAAGACCCATAAACCAAATAACACATTACGAAAGCTTTTAGAGTAATTCATATTCGTGCTGGGGTAATTTCTAGGATGCTGGCGTTTTTCATATTCCGAATATTCTTAGTACTGGTCCTTAAAACAAGCAAAATTAACAGTTTTATTAGAAAGGTGTTCGTTTTAATTGATGGTTCTTTGAGTCAAACCGTCTTGGAAAAGGTTGAGGAAATAGGCAAGAAGCTTGATGAGTTAATGGAGTTTCTTGAAGATGTTTTCTTAACCGCTGAAGAGTACACGTTGCTGAAGGAAACTGATGAAATCGTTAAGAATAAAAGGTTTGGCGAGTTGAAGCCACTCAGTGAAGTTTAGGATTCTGCTTCACAGAAAGGCAAATGAATTTTTAAAGGAGTTGGCAATTGTAGAGCTTTGTTTAAGGTTTACGAACAAGAAAAATAATAGTTGTCGCCAAAATAGACATTAGAAAAAGAGTTTATCGTTAATGAAAGCATGAGGAGAATGTGAAAAGTGAAACATATCCCATATGGTTATGACGAAATATCCAATTCAATGCTTGACGTCGTCGCCGTAGAAAACGACGCTCAGAACCATATTCTGTATTACAATATTTTTAATTCCAGTTGGTCATCCTGCTAATAAGCTTCAACCGCGAGGCAGAAGACCAATAAGCCAAATAGTGCATTACAAAACTAGAAGGAGACTTTCCATATGAAGATGCGAAGCTATTATTTAGGCGAGCTTGCATGGCCGGACGTGAAAGAATTCCTGAAAGCCCATGATGTAGCCGTTATACCAGTTGGAAGCTGCGAACAGCACGGTCCTCACCTTCCAATAGACACGGACGCATTTGACGCGTTTTGGCTTTCGTTGAAGGCTGCTGAAAAAGCCCAGTGTGCCCTTGTGGCGCCGCCGATTAATTATGGCGTTTCAATCCACCACATGGACTTTCCGGGGACGGTGACCCTTAACCCTCATACTCTGGAGCAGGTGGCGTATGAAGTGGCTTGTTCCCTGATAAAGCATGGGTTTAGAAAGATAATTTTTGAGAATGGGCATGGAGGGAACACTTCGGCTTTAGAGGCTGCGGCTGAGATAATAAAGGCGGACACAGACGCTTTTGTAGCCGTTGACACGGTCAGCCTCATACCAGACTTCATCGAAGAATCAATTGAAACAGTTTATGACGCCCACGCCGGAGAGTTTGAAACCTCCACAACACTTGCAAACAGAGAGAAACTCGTGGTTAAAGAGCGAATAAAGAAATCCGCGATAAAACTTCCAAAGTCAAAGTACACAAAGATTGGGTTAAAGGAGAAGGGTCCAAAAGTTTCATGGGCTTTCCGAACAAAAGAGCTAAGCGAAACGGGCGTGATAGGTGACCCAACGAAAGCCTCAAAAGAGAAAGGGGAAGCTGCTTGGAACCTAGCCATAGAAAGGCTAGCGGACCTACTGTTAGAGGCAGATGGGATGAAGCTTTAATATTTCTCTGTCACATTTTATCGTGAGGTTAATTATTGAAATATGCAGAAATTGCTGAAGCCTACGAGAAAATTGAGGCTACAACCAAAAGGTTGGAGATGACGGACCTCTTAGTTGACCTTCTTAAACGTACGCCAAAAGAAATAATTGATAAAGTTGTGTATTTGACGCAGGGCAAGATTTACCCGGATTTTGTTGGCGTAGAAATAGGTGTTGCGGAGAGGCTTGCGATAAAGGCTTTGGCGAGGGCTTCTGGCAGAAGGGAAAGCGAAATTGAAGAGGATTTGAAGAAGAGTGGTGATATAGGTGAGACAGCCCAGAAGATGATAGCTGCTAAGAAACAGGTAACCTTCTTCCAGCAGCCGCTAACAGTTCAGAGAGTCTACGAAACCCTTGACAAAATGGCTAAGGCTTCGGGTGCGGGTGCTGTTGATGCGAAAATGGCTTTGTTAGCTGGGCTTTTGTCTGATGCGACGCCCAAGGAGGCCAAGTATATAATGCGAACAGTAACCGGGAATCTCCGCTTGGGCATCGCTGACATGACCGTTTTAGATGCGTTAGCCATAGCCTATGGGGGCGGCAAAGAAGCTCGCGAACTAATCGAACGCGCTTACAATATCTCCTCAGACCTTGGAAGAGTAGCGCGGGTTTTAGCTGAGAAGGGTTTGGAGGGGATTAAAAAGTTTGAAGTTTCAGTGGGAGAGCCTATAAGGCCTATGTTGGCTGAGAGGCTTTCTTCGCCTGAGGAAATTTTGGAAAAGCTTGGCGGAAGATGCATAGCCGAGTATAAGTATGATGGCGAGAGAATACAAGCCCATAAGAAAGGCAGCGAAATTGTTCTTTTTTCTAGGCGTTTGGAGAACATTTCCGACCAGTATCCCGACGCCGTTGAGCTTATCAAAAAACATGTTAAAGCGAAAGACGCCATTCTGGAGGCGGAGTGCGTCGCCATAGACCCTGACACTGGTGAGATGCAGCCGTTCCAAGAGCTTATGCACCGTAGGCGCAAGTATGGAATTGAGAAGGCTATGGAGGAGTATCCAGTCTCGCTTTTCATGTTTGACGCTCTTTACGTGGACGGGAAAGACTTAACCCTGGAGCCTTATCCAGTTAGACGAAAGGTTCTTGAAAAGGCAGTTAAAGAAAGCGAACGAGTGAAAATCGCCAAATACATAATTACAGACGACGCTAAAGAGCTTGAAAAGTTCTTTCTTGAAGCTATAGAAAATGGATGTGAAGGCTTGGTTTGCAAGTCTATAGCGGAAGATTCTGTTTATCAGGCTGGGGCTAGGGGATGGCTTTGGATAAAGTATAAGCGCGATTATAAAAGCGAAATGACCGACACCGTCGACCTAGTCGTTGTTGGCGCTTTCCACGGGAGAGGGAGAAGGGCTGGAACCTACGGCGCGCTGTTGCTGGCGGCTTACAACCCTGAAAACGACACTTTCGAGACAGTAACCAAATGCGGGACGGGCTTTACAGACGAGGATTTAGCGAAACTTCCTGAGATGATGAAAAAACACGTGATATCGCACAGGCATCCGAGGGTTAACTCGGTGATTGAGGCTGATGTCTGGTTTGAACCAGCTGTGGTGATTGAAGTTTTGGGGGCTGAAATAACCCTGAGCCCAATTCACACATGCGCCTTGGACGCCATAAGGAAAGGGAGCGGTTTGGCAATTAGGTTTCCGCGTTTCACTGGAAATTATAGGTTAGACAAGGCGGCAGAAGACGCCACAAGCGTAAACGAAATCGTAGAAATGTATCAGAGGCAGCTTAAGAAAATTGTTGAATGATTAAATGTTTTTGTCGACGAATTCCCGAGCTTTTTTCAAAAATTCTCCAGCGTTTTTGATTAGGGTTTGCACTTCCTCTTTACCGAATGTTATTCCTATTTCGTAATCGCTGCTTTCTCTCATCTCAAAGGCTTTTCTGAAAAATTGTCCAAATTTTTTGTCAAGCATGCCCGTTTTTATTATTCTTAATCCAAATTCTGATATTAAACCCGAATGGGTTTTTGCGTCGTGTCCCAAAACATTAAGCATGGCTTTTGCTGCATGGAAAAACGCGTAGTATGCTCTGTTTACGGCGTCTTCCAGCATGTCCTTTTCGAATAGAAGTTTAGCCGCTTTAAGTCTCTTTTTTGCAGTGTCAAGTTCTTCTTTTATTCGTATTTTAACGTTTTCCTCCATTGTAAATCACAATTCCCTTTTCAATCTCGCTTATAAGTGGACTCTTTCCCTCTTCAAAGTCTTTCTCCCCTATGAATTTGAGGGTTACAAGTTTTCCTTTTTCGGCGAGTATTTTGTCGGCGATTGATGAAGCTAGCTGCATTAGACTTTTGTCTCTTGTTATTATTGCTAAGTCGATGTCGGAATCCAGTCTATAATCGCCTCTGGTCAAGGAGCCGAAAAGTATGACCTTTGCTTGTTTGCCAACCGGTTCGAACTCCTTTAATATGTCTAAATGAAACTTTAACATTGGCGGTCTCTCGC
>JGI20130J15133_1001285_pt1 | contig 21363 bp, 20 predicted proteins | sample WasSprMetagenome_FD_15133 | JGI IMG/M metagenome (IMG submission 15133) | reverse complement strand
GTTTTTCGCCTTCGTTTACTTTCTCTAATATTTTGGCGTCTCCGAGGATTTTGCCTATAACGTTTACTGGGCTGTAGGGTTTTATTATGTTTGGTGATGGGCTTGAGATGGTTGGGCCGAAGAATAAACATAGGGCTGGGCCTTCAGGCCGCGCGCGCTCTTGATTCGAAGGGTAAAGCCTTCATTAAAGCCTCTGCTGTTTTTGGGTTTTCGTCAAAATGGATTTCACATATAGCGATATTCCAGCTTCAAATGTGATTTTTATTTTCTTCCTCTCGTCCATGTGCATGCATGCCTCCAATTATTTCCTTTGCTATTTCAAGCAGCATTNTCATAGAAGTTTCCACGTATTTTATGCATTTATTCTCTCTTATCTCTAAANTGTTTAAGATATTGCGATGTAGATTTTCTTTTCGTCTAATTGGTATTCATGCCATTCTGCTTCTTTTTCTCGGCTTGTTTGAAGTTGGACTTTTTTGGAGCGGACAAGTTCTGCCATCTCTTGGGTGTATGGTTGTAAAAGTTTTATGCTTTCTTTGTCCAGCCCGGCTATGTAGACGTTGTTTAGCACTTCTGTTGGCACATAGCCAAGCTCTTTTCTTAAGGATTGGACCCTTCTGGCTATGTCTCGCATTAGTCCTTCGCCTAAAAGCTTTTCGTCGCGGTGGATGTCAAGATATACGCTTATGTCTTTTTCAGTGGCTGAAGACCACTTTTCAGCTTCGGCTTTGATGTATCCCGGTGTTTCTTGGCAGTATTCAGCTTCTTTGACGTTGGAAAGTTCTAGGAAAATCTCGTTGAGGCTTTTTGCTGCCTTACACGTTTTTTCTGGAGCTATTAATATGGCTTTGCGTAGGGGCCATCTTCGCTTTATTTTTGCAGACTGTCTTGCAGAGTAAACGAGTGAAACACATTTTATTAAGGTTTCAAATTCTTCTTCTAAGCTTTTGTCGCGTAACTCTTCTCTTTGTTCTGGCCATTTTTCAAAGTTTACTGATTCTGGCAGTGTTGGGTCTAGCCTTTTGTAGATTTTCTGGTATAGGGCTTCGCTTAGGAACGGTGTTACTGGGTTGAAGAGGGTTGTTGCTGTTTTTAGGACATGCCATAGGGTTGCGTATATGGCTAGTCTTCTGTTCAGTGTTTCTGGGTCATCTGTCCAAAGTTCCCTTCTAATCATTGGCACATACATGCGGCTAACTGTTTCCACAATGAACTCTTCAAGTTCCGCTAGTGCAATGTTAAATTCGCATTTTTCCAGTCTGGCTGTGTAGTCGCCTATTGTCTTTTGAAGCCTTGATAAGAGCCACAAGTCCGGCTTTTTGAGCAACCCGTTGTTTTTCGTCCATTCAAGCGTGTGCTTTTGTGGGTTGAATTTGTCGTATTCGGCGTTTTGCAAGAAGAATCTGTTAAGGTGGTATAGGGTTGCCAACACTTGGTATGGGCGGCGGCTCATCTCGTTTAAATCGAAGTTCATGAACTCTATCGGTGAGCGTTTCCGTAGTAGGTAGAATCTACAAACGTCTGCAGAAGCCTTTTCCAGAAGATTGTTTACCTCAATTATGTTTCCGAGACTTTTGCTCATTTTTCTGCCTTTTGAGTCTTGGGTTAAGCCTTGGAATAGGAAAGCCTTGTAGGGGGCTTCAGCCCTCCCCGTCAGTATCACATGCTCCAGCAGAAGCGAGTTTGCCCATCCGCGGGTTTGGTCTATGCCCTCTGTTAGGAAGTCTACTGGCACGTATTTGGCGAATTCCTTGTCTGTAAATCTTGCGTAGGGGGCTGCTCCACTGTTGTGCCAAGTGTCCAGCACGAAAGGTTCGCGGTGCATCGTGCCCCCGCATTTTTCACATTTTATTTTTATGCGGTCTATCCATGGCTTATGAAGTTCAAAGTTTGGCGGGGGCTTCTCTATGGCTTTTTCAATAAGCTCCTTTTTGCTTGCCACCAGCGTTTTTGCTCCGCATTTTTCGCAAACCCATATTGGTAATGGGGCACCCCAGACTCTCTCTCTTGAGATGCACCATGGTTTGCCCTCTTTTAGGAAGGATATGAAGCGGTTCTTCGGAGCTTCGAAGAAGTATTCGACCTTCTCCGCCGCCTCCAAAACCTTGTCGTTTATCTTGTCCGTTCTTAGGAAGTATTCCCTTCTTGCAAGCCAAACAAGCTTGTGGTGAGAGCGCCAACAAGTCGGATACTCATGCCTTATGGTTTTAACTTCAACAAGTAAGCCTCTCTTGCGAAGTTCCTCAACAACCATGGCGTCGGCGTCTCTTGCAAAAACTCCGCTGAAGGCTCCGGCTTCCTCAGTAAACTTTACTTCGTCGTCAAATGGGGCGAAAACTTGGACTCCACGCTTTTGCGCTGCCAAAAAGTCTTCTTCGCCGTTTCCGGGTGAAAGGTGCACAACACCTGTAGCGGTGTTAATGTCAACAAAGTCTTCGCATACAACCCTATGCACAATGGGGCGCCTGTCAAGCTCTGCTTGTTTGGGAATCAAATCCTTGAATGGGTAATCATATTTTAAGCCTTCAAGGCTTCTACCGGAAACTGTCTCAACTATCTCGTATTTTTCTATGCCGAGTTCCTGCATCACTGGTTCGACGCGTTGCCTCACTATTATCCATTTTTCGCTGTCAACCTGGACTTTGGCGTATTCGGCTTCTGGATGCACTGCCAACATTAAGTCTGTAACTATGGTGAAGGGCATTGTTGTCCAAACTAGGAAATACTCGCTTTGGCTGTCTGCCACTTTAAACTTGAAGTAAAGCGATGGATCTTCAACTTCGACGTATGAACCTTCATACCCAACTTCGGCGTTGCTTAGGCTTGTTTGGCACCCTGGACAGTAAGCCACAACATAATAGCCCTCTTCAAGTAAGCCTTGCTCCCAAGCGCGTTTGAGGTACTGCCACTCCCGCTCGATATAGTTGTCCAAATAGGTCCAATAGGCTTTTTCCTGATCTATGAATATGCCGAGTTTTTTGTCTGCCTCAACCCATTCTTTATGGTAGCGCATTATTGTCTTTTTGCATTCTTCTATGAAGCGTTCCTCGCCAACACGTTCTAGCAGTTCCCGCTTGTTTTTAACGCCTAAAAGTTTTTCAACTTCAAGCTCCACTGGCAAGCCTTGACAGTCCCAACCTGCCCAGAAGGGCACAAAATAACCCCTCATGGTTTTCCATCTGAACCACAAGTCTTTCATCACGCGGCCTCTGGCATGTCCTACATGGGGTATGCCGTTCAGCGTTGGCGGACCTTCAACCCATCCGGAAACGCCCACGTTATTTTTCTGGCGGAATTCCATGAGTTTCTCACGTATGCGGTTTTTCTCCCAGAATTCTCGGATTTCCCTTTCAATTTCAAGCGGGCGATAATCCATACTTAACAAGTTTTCAAAACTAGCTTTTGATTTGGCGGTCACCTTTCATCACATTGCACCCGCAAACACAACAAAATAGCCCAAGCCAAATATAACCTTTTTGAATTACAAGTCTCTGCAGTCAAATTTAGGATTACACAACAGTTTAAATTGACTACCCCTTCTCTTCTCTATTTTTTAGCCAGNAGTTTAAGGAATAAATGGATAACACGATTACAACAATTTCCACNATTATTGATGCTTGCCATGCGTAGAAGGGATTCCCATTCATAAAGGGGTATAACACCCAAAGCATTTCACGATGGGTGAACATGTCAAGAACAACGTGGCTAAACCCGCCAAAGAGACTCAGCAAGTATATGTTTCGCAATGGGTACCGCGCTTTGACTGGTTTAAGTTTTGCCCACTTGTAAAAAGCCAATAGTTTGTTATTGAAAAGGCGCTCTAATATGTAAACTCCAATAGTTACTAGGATGGGGTATATAGCTAAGGCTAAGGTGAACCCGTGGCCAAACTCTATGGTCTAAGGGTTCTCCTAAAAGGATGTAGTATAGGGGTTCCAAGTCTATGAAGGTTGTTGAAACCGCCAATGCTAAAGAGTCTATGTGCCTTTTATCCTTGAAGTATAGAAACATAAAGGATAACACGTGGAAAGGGGTGTAGGGCACTTTTAAAAACTTCCATCAACTTTTTATCAGAACGGTATTTTTCTCCCATCAAAGTCTCGTTTCCAAACCCCAAACTCGTCATTAACCGACCTAAGCTGGCTTGTGTTAAATATTGGGCCGTCTTTGCAAACGCGATACTTGCCGATAATACAGCTTCCACATATGCCTATGGCACATCGCATTAGGCGTTCTAGGCTTGCCTCCATTGAAACATTGTGCTTCTCGCAAAAGTTAAACACTTTTAGAAGCATTTGTTCTGGTCCACAAGCATAAACCATGTCAAACTCTTCTTTGGCCAGAATATCTCCCACAAGTTCTGAGGCAAGAGCTTTTACACCATAGCTTCCATCTTCTGTGGCTGCCAAAACATTCTTTTCGCCGCAAATCCCCTTTAACTTGTCCAGGAATAGTAACTCGTTTCTTGTTTTTGCACCCACGGCCAAAACCATTTTTGTAGCCTTTGAAAAGGCTATTTTTTTGGCTAGGAATAATAGTGGCGCTATGCCTATTCCTCCTCCAACTATGAGAATTCTGCTGTGGCCGAGCGAGAAGCTGTTTCCGAAGGGTCCTCGTACGCCTATTATTTCGCCGACCTTTTTGCTGTGCAATGTTTTTGTTGCTTCGCCAACCCGCTTAACAGCCACAGAAACAGTGCCTTCCTTCTCATTTACGTCAAAGATGCTTAAGGGTATCTCGTCTACGCCTGGAATCCAAAGCATTAGAAATTGCCCTGGCTTGGCTTTTGCGCACAGTTTGTCCTTAACAGTGAAGGTTTTAACTGTTGGGCTTTCTGTTTTTATGTTTAGAATACTTGTGGTTCTTAGCTTGTTAGTTTTTGTGAGCCAAGCCGACAATTTCGGTCACGCTCCTAAAGCCCTTCCTTTTCAAATAAGTTTTTATCCCCCTTGCCACAGCTCTGAAAACGGTTGGGCCTTTCAATGCAATTGCTGTTCCGATTTGGACTGCTGTGGCGCCTGCAAGCATGAATTCAACGGCGTCCCGCCAATCGGTTATGCCCCCACATCCAATTATAGGCGCTTTAACTCTTTCATAGATTTCGTATACACATCTTATGGCCACAGGTTTTATTGCCGGTCCGGATAATCCGCCCTTCCTGTTGCTTAAAATTGGCTTTGCAGTTTCGACGTCTATTGCCATGGCCTTCACCGTGTTTGTGGCTGTTAATGCGTCTGCACCAGCTTTAACAGCTGCTTCGGCTATATCCGCTATATCTGTGACGTTTGGCGAGAGCTTTACAAAAACAGGCTTTTTAATGGCGGCCTTAACCTTCATAACAACTTCAGCTAAGACTTCTGGCTTCTGCCCAATTTCAGCTCCGGTCTCCTTAACGTGGGGACATGAAACATTAAGCTCAACAGCGTCAGCGCCAGCCTCCACAGCCTTTTTGGCAACTAAAGCGTATTCTTTAGCTGAAAATCCGTAAACACTAACTATTAATGGCATTTTCAAAGCCATTTTTGCCTCTCTAATGTCCTTTGCAAATTCTTCTATGCCCGGATTAGGAAGCCCAACAGCGTTTATTAAACCGCAATTGGCTTGAACAACTGTTGGGTTTGCGTATCCCTTTCGAGGCTTAAGTCCAACAGACTTTGTTACAACTGCGGCGGCTCCGCCCTCAACGATGCTTTCAAAGGTTTGAGCTGAATACCCCAAAATTCCAGAAGCCAACATTGTCGGGTTTTCAAGGCTTAAGCCGGCAAGGTTAACCTTTAAGTTCCCGTATTCCACCCAATTTTCACCGCTTTTCTAGAGTGATTGTTGCTTTAAAGAGATAAAGTTTAGTTTTGACCAGCTTTGAATNGGCGGCAAAAGGCTATAAAGGGAATTGTTATCTCTGGTAGGATGGTGAACAGCATATGTCTGTTGTTGAGGTTACAGTTAAAAGTCAGAAAGGAAAATGCGCTTTTGGGCATAGGGTTGGCGACAAAAATACTTTTCGACGGAAAATCTGTTAAAGGCGAAATATGCTATAGCGCGTTGATGGTTTTGCTTCCAAAGGTTTACGCCATGCGTTACGGCGTTGAGTTTCCATGGACAGAAAACAAGGACGTAATCTATAATGCTTGCCCAGACCCTGAAAACCCTGTTGTCTTCGAAATCCACCGCATTAGAAAGTAAGGCACAATACCTTCAGAATCCTTTATTTATGCAAGCCCCAATAGAATAGTAGTTTGGAATCTGAGGAGTGGATGATGAAGGCAACTATAATTCAATCATTATTTGGAGTTTTAGCCTTCGACGAGGGTAATAGGCTTGTAGCCCACTCCCTTTTCAGCAAGAAGCCTGACGAAGCCGCAAGGGCTATTGTTGAAATAGAGTCTGGAAAGGTTGTGAAGGAAGTTGCTGAATTAGTGAATTATTTAAAGAACAGCAGCTATGACACTTTTGTTTTTGAGAACCCTCTTTTGGCGGCAAGTGTCAAAGAAAAGTTAGGCGTTAACGTTGAGGTTTCAAGGGTTTCCGATGCTGGTGAAGTGCTTCGCTCCAACATGAAGGATTCGCTCTAGAAACTGGCTTTGTTAAGGATTATGGGGAGTTTCGCATTTGGACGCATAGCGTGACTATGGAAATTGCCAAAATCAGGGTTAAAAGAGCTATTGAGAAAAGGGACTTAGTGATTGCCCAGGCTATTCAGACGCTTGACGACTTGGACAAGACAATAAACCTTTTCATGAGTCGTGTTCGGGAGTGGTATGGCATCCACTTTCCCGAATTGGACCGCCTTTTAGAGAAGCATGAGACTTATGCCCGTTTGGTTGTGAACCTTGGTTTTAGGGAAAACTTCACAGTTGAAAGACTTGAGAAGGAGGGCTTGCCAAAATCAAAGGCTGAACAAATAGCGAACGCCGCCCAATTTTCTATGGGCGCGGACATGGCGGAAGTTGACTTAACCCAAATTCAAGCCCTCAGTAGAAGCGTGATAAACCTTTATGAGCTTAGGCAAAAGCTTGAAGACTACGTAGACTCAGCCATGGAAGAAGTGGCGCCAAACATAAAAGCCTTAACCGGCGCTCTTCTAGGTGCCCGCCTCATAGCTTTGGCTGGAGGATTAACCAATCTGGCTAAGATGCCAGCCAGCACACTGCAAGTTCTAGGCGCAGAGAAGGCTTTGTTCCGTTCTCTTAAAACTGGGACGAAACCGCCCAAGCATGGAATAATCTTTCAGCATGCTTTTCTACATGAGGCTAAAAAGTGGCAGAGAGGTAAAATAGCCCGGGCGTTGGCTGGCAAACTTGCCATAGCCGCGAGAACAGACGCCTTCGGTGGAAGATACATTGGCGAAGAGTTGAGGGCTGACTTGAAAAAACGGGTTGAAGAAATCCGCCAGAAATATGCTGAACCACCAAAAGTGTCTGAGAAAAAACCAAAAGCGAAAGAGAAAAAGTGGAGAAAGGGGAAACATGCACGTTAAGCCGCATCCACAGTTTCCACAGATATATCTGGCCACGTTGGAGGATGGAAGTCAAAGGCTGGCTACAAAAAATCTTGCGCCGGGGAGAAACGTTTATGGTGAGAGGCTAATAAGTTTCGAAGGCGTTGAATACCGCCTATGGGACCCTTTCAGAAGCAAGCTTGCAGCAGCCATACTAAAAAACATTAAAACGGTTCCAATAAAGCCAAACCACCAAGTTCTATATTTAGGCGCAGCTTCTGGCACCACAGCCAGCCACGTCTCAGACATTGTGGGCGAGGGGGGCTACGTTTACTGCGTTGAGTTTGCGCCGAGAGCCATAAGGGAGCTCGTCAACAACGTTTGTGCTTATAGGGTTAATATGTTGCCTATACTTGAGGACGCCCGCTTCCCAGAAAAATACGCCATTTTCATCCGCGGCAAAGTGGATGATATATACTGTGACATAGCTCAACCAGAGCAGGCTAAAATTTTGGCGGATAATGCAGACCTTTTTCTAAAAAGGCAAGGCTGGATAATGTTGGCTGTTAAGGCTCAAAGTATAGACGTCACGAAGGAGCCGTCAGAAGTTTACAAGCGGGAAATTCGAGTTCTCGAGGAAAGAGGCTTTGAAATAGAGGATGTTGTGCATTTGGAGCCTTACGATAAGGCTCACGCCATGATAGTGGCTAAAAGATAAGCAAGGGCCAACACGCATATTCTTTATATTTCAGAGTGCTGTGGATTCTTTTGTGAGTAGCCGATGACTTATAGGGAGATGGGGAAGGTTGAAGCTGCAGAATCCGTGCTAAAAGAGGGCGGATTCACCGTCTCCCAGAGGTGTTGTTCAAGACCAAGCTGCTTCGACATAGCAGCAAGAAAGAGGGAATCCTTAATTTTCATAAAAGTTCAGCCGGATATTGGATGTGTTCCCCCCTACGATTCATTAGAGTTGAGGATTATTTCAGAGCATATTTCGGCAGCCTCACTTTTCATCAGCGAGAAAACTAGGGAAAAACCCTTAGAAGACGACACAGTTTACTCGCGATATAACGTTTTAGCCATTACGCCAAAAACCTTTGAAAACATCGTTTTGCGAGGAATTCACCCCCTAATCCAGGCTGGTCCAGGGGGCTATTATGTAGAAATTGATGGAGAGGCCATTAAGAAGCGAAGGCAAGAGCTTGGGCTTTCTGTCGGTGAAGTGGCGGAGAAGCTAGGTATTTCAAGGCGGACACTTTATGGCTATGAGAAGGGAATGGCTAAAGCCTCAGTGACGGTGGCTTACAACCTACTATGCACTTTGGGAGTCCCTGTTGCAAAACCGGTTAACATCTTTGAAGCTCCAAGGAGTCAGAGGAAAACCATCATAGCTAGAGCCAGAAGAATAATAACTAAAAATAGGCTTCTCCAGAGAGTCTTCAAAAAGCTTGCAGGCTACAATATTGTTGCCGTTAAGAAGGCACCCTTCGACTTTGTAATAACGGTTCCAGAGGAGAACATGAAAATAATCGGCGGGGTTGCAAACAGCGAAGAGAAAACGTTAAGCCGCAGGGTTGAGGAAATTTTAAGCCTAAGCAAGGTTGTCCAAGCCCACCCGGTTCTTGTGACGGATGGACAAAAGCCTTTGCCAAACAAGGATATTTCATGTGTTAAAAGCGACGAAATTTCAAAAATTAAGTGTCCAGAAGACTTGTGTAAGCTTTAGCCAAGCCTTGTCTGCTGAGAACTGTTTTCCAGTTTAATCTTTTTGGCTGGCTTCCAAGACTTTCTAACAAACTCTGGATATTCCTTAAAGTCTTCTAGGCAGCGGCGGAGAAACTCTAAAGTTTTTGGGTCTGTTGGGTAGCCGCATCCAAAATCCCCATATTTGGCTTTTAACTCGGCTATCGCCTTATCCCTTTCAACTTTGGCTATTATTGAGGCTGCTGAAACCACCGGATATTTTCTGTCTGCTTTGTGCTCCGAAACTATTTCAACCTTAAAGGGCAAATACTCCAAAATTTGCTGTTTAAAGCGTTCTTCCAAAACGTCTGAGGCATCCACATAGGCTATGTCTGGCTTGAGAATTTCTATCACCTTTGCCATTGCTTGCGCCTCCAGTCTGTTGAGTTTATGGAGTTTTCTTCCCTTCTCCACAACCTTGTCAATTTCGGCTGGTGAAAGCTTCACAACAGCGTGTTTTTGGGCTATGCGTTTAATTTCAATTGCAAGGGACTCCCTTCTGCTTGGTGAAAGAAGTTTCGAGTCTTTCACGCCTAACTGAACTAGTTTTGACAACTCCTTTTCATCTATCAGGATGCCGGCGATAACTAGTGGTCCGATAACAGAGCCGCGTCCGGCATCATCAACGCCAGCAACCAACATGGGAAGATTCCTTCAAGCATGCTACGGTTAGAATAAATAGGCGTGGGCTGGTTAAAGCTTTAGCGTTCACGCTTTCCATTTAGGAATTCTTGGGCTTTTTGCACCACTGTTTTGTGTAATTCTCCTCTGTTTTCAAATGTAACGTTGAATATTTCAGCGTCCTCCCGCTTTTTCAAGGCTTCTATTATTTTGTCGCGGGCTTTCCAGTGGACAACAGCTATAACAAGTTTGCCGCTTTCAACAGCCTCCAAAACCGCCCTCCTAAATTTTTCTGAGAAAAGCTCCATTGGACCTATTTCATCTATAGCTACAATGTCACATTCCCTAACAGCCCTCAAAACCGCTTCTACGCCAACATTGTCTAAGTCTTCAAGGTTTACNCGGTACCTGCCCACCTGTGGTCCGGTTTTTTGGTTTACGTGGGCAAGCCATCCNTGCNTGCTGCTGTCGGCTAAATCTAAGATTTCGAAGCCAACACGTGCTCCACATGAGCGAACTTCACGGCTCACCATTCCGCCAANACTGTAGCCCTTAGCCTTTAAGGCTTCAACAACCNTGAGGAGTAGGGTTGTTTTCCCAACCCCTGGACTGCCAGTCACTAATAGAACTCTTTTAGGCAAGTTATCAGCCCTTTTAAGATAGTTGTGTCAGAAGGGCAGACATCCCGCTTGCGGCAAGTGCGAGCAGCTCAAAGGTTTTGTAGGCTTCAACCATGTTCTCCGCTGTGTATTCTATGGTTAATCCGTCAATTCTCTTGGCTTTTGGCAAAAGCTCTGCAACATCTGCGAAATGGCTTACCAAGAAGGTTACCCGCATATTGATTGGCTTTTTGGCAATCAACAAATTACCGATTGCGCCAGGCTTAAAGTTTGATGCAGCCCTCTTTGTGGCTTCTCTTAGCTCCTTCTCGATTCTTGTCATGCTTGGGCTTTTAGCGGAAACCCTGCTCAAAGAGTCTTTTAGGGCAACTGCTTCTGCCCATGGGGTCCACTTTACAACATCATCTCTTATGAGTTGGGCTTCGCCGGCAACCATTATCACTGGAACGCCAAATTCTCCGGCGACATAAGCATTTAAAAGGAACTCGCTGACTTCAACACCGTTAACCTCAACCTTTCTTATGCTTCCACCACTATACGTGTGGTCAAAAGAGGATTTTGCAGTTCCAAACTTGGCGTGATAACCCAGAAAAACGGCGGCGTTGCACCCTTCAATGCCAGCAACCATGCTTAACGGGCGGGGAAAACCCCTTATAATTTCCATATACTCCGGCAGTTCTTCCACGTGGAGGTTAACCATTGGGCCATGGCTGTCCGCTACAACAATTTCTTCAAAACCATTTTTGTAAAGTTCATCAGCAACAATAAGCGTGACTTTAGTGGCGATTTTTCTAGCCTCCTCGTAAAGCGTTCCCTTTAAGCCCAGGTGGCTTGGCGTTACAATGTATGGCATGCCTTCCAAGTCGACGGAAATAAACGCCTTCAACATTGGTCACCATTATGCTGTGTTATGCATTATTCCCTTTAAAGGCTAAAATGTTTTATGTATGGCATGCTGCAAGAAGTCTAATATTTAGCAGGCCAAACGTGTTATGGGTTGAAGGCTGGGCATGAGCGGCGGAAAGGAGCATAAGGGCATAGTTTCATCTTTTGAGAGGCAACTAAGCGAGTGGGTAGCCCGAAGACACAGCAAAGTCTTTAGAATAGCCTTGCTCCTAGCCATAATCCTTCTGGTTTTTCTAACATCTTTTAAATACATTGTTGGCGGATTAGGCGAATGGACCAGAATAGACCCGGCGGCAATCCTCAACATAACAATACAGCTTTTTACAATAATGAACCCGATTAGTACGATACCAACATTTCTCCTATACACCGGCAACCTTAAACGTGAAGAAAGGCTGAAAATAACAAGCACAACAACAATGATAGTTATTGTTCTTATTTTAACCTTCACTCTCTTCGGTCCACTAATACTGAACGCCCTAGACGTTTCAGTCACAAACTTTAGATTCGGCGGCGGCATACTCCTTTTAATACTGGCCATAGACATGCTTGGCGGAATGTCAAGGTCGAAATCGATAGACATAAAACAGGTGGCAGTTGTGCCCTTGGCAACGCCTTTATTGGTTGGACCCGGAACAATGACAACGCTTATCGTGTTGTCTGGCACTTATCCNATAATAAATGTTTTAGTTGGCGGTTTAATAGCCGCTGCAGGTGTATACCTAANCCTCCGTTTTTCGCCAATTCTCGTTTCGGCTGTGGGTAACAATGGCGTCCAAGCCTTAAGCCGAATAATGGCTGTTGTGTTAGCGGCGATAGCTTCACAAATGATCCACTCAGCCCTTGTGGATTGGGGCATGGCTAAAATATGAAAAACCAAAAGCCACAAATTGATTTTCCAACAGAAACCGTTGAGGAAGGCAAGGTTAGAATAATCGTTCCAAAACTTTCAGCCTTTGTAGAAAAACCAAGCGAGTATGCGCCATCCAAGGCTCCAGTCTTCTACAACCCAGTCATGGAGTTAAACCGCGACCTTGCTGTTTTAGCCATACAAGCGTATCAAAAAATGGTGAAAAGAGAGCTCTTCATCTGCGAACCACTGGCTGGTTGTGGCGTAAGAGGCATAAGGTTCGCGAAGGAAGTGAAGGGCGTCAGAAAAGTTGTAATCAACGACATCAACGAGAAGGCTTACCAGCTTGCAAAATACAACATACAGATGAACAGGCTGGAAAAGCGTGTAACCGTCAAAAATGAAGATGCAAACCTTCTGTTAGCCCGACATAGTGCGCCGAGAAAACGCTTCGACGTCATAGACATAGACCCCTTCGGCTCACCAGTACCCTTCCTGGATTCTGCCATCCGTGCTATCAAAAACGGAGGACTACTAGCCTTAACAGCTACTGACATGGCACCCTTATGCGGTGTGCACCCGAAAGCCTGCATCCGAAAATATGGCGGTAAACCCCTACGAACGGAATACTGCCATGAACTCGCTGTTAGGCTTTTAATAGGCTGCCTAGCCACAACAGCAGCCAAATACGAGATGGGCATAAAAGTGCTCTTCAGCCACAGCACAAACCATTACATTAGAGTTTACGCCACTGTTAAGCACGGCGCAATAAAGGCTGATGAAAGCCTAAAACAAATGGGTTATATTCTCCACTGCTTCAACTGCTTCCACAGAGAAACCATAAAAAACCCTTTCGTTGGGTATTTACGCCTAAAATGCCCAGAATGTGGCTCACGAATGGACTTTGCTGGCCCGCTCTGGTTAAAAGATATTTTTAACAAAGACTTCTGCGAGAAAATGTTAACAGAAAGTGAACATAAAAAGATTAGAAACAAGTTTAGGGTCTATAAAACCTTAACTTTGGCAAAGGAGGAGGCAGATGCCCCTATAACTTATTATGTGATTGAAAGAATATGCGACAAACTGGGTTTACCCACAATCTCCATTAAAAAAGTTTATGAAGCATTAAAAAATGATGGCTTCGAGGTATCATTAACACATTTCAACTCTAAAGGTTTGAGGACGAACGCACCAACATCAGCTGTTGTAAAGCTTTTGCAAAAGCTGTATGTCGAAATAAGAAGTTTTAAATAAAGTTAGCTTTAACATCATAGGATTGGTGATCTAAGTGAAAAAGGCAAAATATCCACTTCTAATACTTGCAGCATTATTAATAGCACTCTCCTCGCCGCTAACTTATGCGGCTCCTCCGGCAACCGTCAACATATACGCATGGACAGATAAAGCAATTTACGAGCCAGGAGAAAGCGGTAACCTTACAATAGTAATTCGCAATGATAGAATGGACGTAGACTTAATACTATACAATATAACTATTGAATATCCATGGTTTGCTTACACTGGTAAAGAATGGGATGGAAATGACACGATAATAGTCAACGATCAACTTATGAAAGGCGAAGTTAAAACATTCGTTCGTAAATTTACGGTACCTTCTAATGGAAGAGTTACCAATTGCATGCTTCAGCCTAAAGAGATTAAAATAACGGCTTATGTTAACGAATATCCTTACCATTATTCGCCCGAAGAAGGAAAAAAACCGATCATCTATGTGAGGAGTATGCCGCTTTACAGCGTGTCTGTTATCGACTGGGATAAAGCAATAACCCTCTTCACAATTCAAGCTGTTCTGCTGATTGTCTGCACCATAATCATTGCCGCAGTCATATTCTTGTCTACGCGAAGGCCCAAAGCCATATGGGTTGAAGAAGAAGAGAAGGAGAAATCTGAATAGCCTTAACTTCCATATTTTCCATTTAATTTTTAAGCATGAACTCCTTTTATTTAACTAGCATAACAGTTTAAGGAAACAGTTGGAGGTGCCGTGGAACTCGGAAAGGTTTTGGTTACGTCTGCTTGGCCCTACATTAATGTGACGCCCCACATTGGCAACTTGGTGGGCTCTGTTCTTTCAGCAGATGTTGTCGCCCGCTATTATAGGCTTAAGGGCGAAGATGTTTTGATGGTTAGCGGCTCCGATGAGCATGGAACCCCCATAGAGGTTGAAGCCATAAGGCTTGGCGTTAAACCAAAAGATTTGACGGACAAAAACCACGCAAAGGTGGTAGAACTTTTTAAAAAGTGGGGTATATCCTTCGACAATTATACGCGTACAGAAAGCCCGGTGCACAAGGAGTTTGTCCAGCAACATTTGATGAAGATTTACAGGAACGGCTACATATTCACTAAAGAGACTGAAATGTTGTACTGCGAAAAGTGTAGGCGCTTCCTTCCAGATCGTTTTGTTGAGGGGAAATGCCCCTACTGTGGGCATGAGCCAGCTCGTGGAGACCAGTGCGATGCTTGTGGGAGGCTTCTTGAACCAACCACGCTTATAGAGCCTTATTGCGTGATATGCAAGGGCAAGCCCGTCATAAAAACTACGAAGCACTGGTACTTTGACCTTGGAAAGTTTTCGGAAAAACTAGCCAAATACATAAGCGAAAATAGGCAACTGCCAACAAACGCTAAAAACTTCAGCCTAAACCTCATAAAGGAGGGACTAAAGCCGAGAGCCGTTACGAGGGATGTAGGCTGGGGTATCCCAGCGCCATTCCCGGAAGCCGAAGGAAAGACCATTTATGTCTGGGTTGAAGCCGTTTTGGGTTATGTTTCAGCCACCATAGAGTATTTCAGAAATCGCGGAGAACCCGAAGGCTGGAAAGCCTACTGGTTTGACAAAGACGCGAAAACCCTCTACTTCATTGGAAAAGACAACATCCCCTTCCACACTATAATTTTGCCAGCCCTTCTCATGGCTTCCCATGAGGATTATAATTTGCCATGGAATGTTTCAGCCACAGAGTTCCTCCAGTTCAAGGGTGAGAAAGCCTCAAAAAGCTTGAGGATTGGCATATGGATTGACGAAGCCTTGGAGCTTTTCTCAGCTGATTATTGGCGTTACTTCCTAATAGCCACACGTCCAGAGACAAAGGACTCAAACTTTTCATGGGAAATCTTCGCCGAAAAGATAAATGCGGACTTGAACGACACTTTTGGAAACTTCATCCACCGCACGTTATCCTTCATAAACCGCCAGTTTAACAGCCAAGTTCCAGAGCCAAGCCTGCTGGACGCAGACGACAAAAAAGTTTTAGAAGCCTTGAAAGAGAAGGTGGGTGAGATCACCGCAGATTTTGAGGCTTGCCGACTGCAATCAGCCGCAAACGGTGTGATAGGCATAAGTCGCCTCGGAAACCAGTACCTTAACGATAAAGAGCCGTGGAACCTAATTAAACGCGACAGAGCCAAGGCTGCAACTGTCATTTATGTGGCTGCACAACTGGTTAAGGCTTTGGCAATAACATCAGCCCCAATAATACCCTTCACGGCGGAAGAACTCTGGAAAACCTTAAACTTGCCGGGCAGCGTCCACCAGCAAAGGTGGGATGAAGCCCTAAAGCCTTTACTGGCTGGTCACAGAATAGCTGAGGCTAAGCCTCTTTTCCGCAAGGTGGAGGCTGACGAGAAAAAGCTTGACGAAATGTTGGAAAAAGTTAGAAAGGCAATGGCAAAGTGAAAATTCTGAAAGTTAAAATTGATCTTCACGTTCACACATGCTACTCCTATGATGGACTAATTAAGCCGAAAGAGCTTGCCGTCTACGCCAAGAGGGCTTGTTTGGATGGAATAGCCATAACAGACCACGACAGAATCGATGGAGCCTTAAAACTGGCAAAAACCGTGACGGACTTGCTAATTTTACCGGGCATAGAAGTCTCAAGTCTAGAAGGTCACATAGTTGGGCTAAATATCCAAGAAGTGGTGCCAAAAAACCTAACGGCAGAAGAGACAATAGACAGAATCCACAGCCTAGGCGGTTTAGCCATAGCATGCCACCCAAAAGCCCTTTTCAAGGCAAGTTTGGGATGGAAAACAAACAAGAATTTTGACGCCATAGAGGTTGTGAACGCTTCGGCTTTCCCCTTCAAACGCTCCACGCAACAAGCATTGGAAATAGCCAATAGGCTTGGAATACCTCGGGTTGCTGGTAGTGACGCCCATTATGCTCCAGAAATAGGCTCGGCGTACACGCTTGTAGACGCTGAACTCGACTGTGAAGAGGTTGTTAAGGCAATAAGAAGGGGGTTATGCGAACCCTTTGGGAAAGCCATACCATTAGAAACGAGGCTGAAAAGGGAAATCCTAGCCCTAAAAAACAAATATTTCAGGAAAACAGCGAATCATGTTCCAATTACTAGTGGTTCTGTTAGCCGCTTCAGTGTTGCAATGGCTGAAAGTGCCGCCAAAAAACTCGTTTTCGGATTTTCAGCGGAAGGCACATTTTCCACATGAACATGCAGCTCGCCAAATTCGCCCCTAACTTCAATTTCATGAATGTTTCGGCTAATCGTGGGGTCAGCCACCACTCGCACAACAGTTTTTTCCGCGCCCACGCCAGCCAAGCCAAGGGTTGCCGCCACATTAACATTAGCTGGAAAAAGCTTGCATGCCCCCGCGGCTGAACCCTCATATATAAGTGTTGGCTTCTCAACCTTTCCACTAGTTTTCTCTATGAAATAAGGGTTATCTGCCAACCCTTCAACGGGTTTCCTAGTTGTTAAAATTACACTTTCAATTTTGCCCAATGCTGAGGCTTTCACCCCGTCCAGCCCGGCTATGGCACCAGACGGAATGTAGACTTTCCTTCCTCTTTCTTTGGCAACTTGGCTAATTTCGCCTAATAGTCCAGAATCAACTAGGGCGCCAACGCTCATTATCATGAGGTCTTTTCCAGCCTTCAATACTTCGACAGCATAAGCCTTAACAGCCTCTTGAGAAGCCGCCTCTATAACAAGCTCAACATCTTTGCTTTCAAGAAACTCCTTGAAGTTTTTGGCAACTTTAGGCTTACTTTTCAGCTTCCTCGCCAAATTTTCGGCTCTTTCAATGTTTCTGTCAAAAACCAAAATTAAGCGCGTGTCTCCAGCTTGCCCCCTATCGATAGCTTTTGCCAAGGCTGTCCCAATGGCACCGCACCCAATAAGCCCTACGCCTAATGGCATTTCACGCTTTTCCTTCTTATTTTCGCCTACATGAATGCTGGAGGTTTTCCTACATAAACCATTTGCCTAAATCCTAATTATCTGAAGATTCTGCCCTAAAAGAAAATCATAATATAAAATTGGGGGATTTTATAGGAAATCTTGTTCCATTTGGTATAAATCCAGTTTTATGCCTAAGGGCTTTTCTGGCTCATCGTAAGGCTCTAGATTGAAGAGTTGTGGTGCTATTGCTCCAAGTCCGCTTGGTAAGTCTGACGATTTCACTCCCGTCAGCACTAAGGTTACCTTAAGCTTTCCATCCATTTCTGGGTTAACCCTTGCACCCCAAATTACTAGCGCATCGTTGTCCATCATTTCTGTGACTATTTCTCCGATGCGATTTGCCTCTTCAATTGTCATTTGGGCATCCCCTGAAACATGGATTAGAGCGCCCTTTGCACCAGCATAATCCACGTCTAAAAGCGGATTTCGCAGCGCGTTTCGCACAGCCTCTTCAGCACGGTTCGGCGCGTCTGACTCGCCTACGCCTATAACGGCTAGTCCGCCCCTCTTAACGATAGTTTTGAAGTCTGCAAAGTCCAGGTTGATTAGGCTTGGAGCCGAAATGGTTTCCACAATACCCTTAATCATGTTCGCCAAAACTTGGTCTGCAATTTTAAAGGCCTCATTTATTGGCAGGTTTGGAGCCAAATGGATAAGCTTGTTGTTGTCAATAACAACGACGGTGTCACAGTTTCTCCGCATTTCCGTCAAGGCTTGAGCTGCATACTCTATGCGCCCCTTCTCAATCCGGAAAGGCATCGTAACAACACCAACGGTTAAGGCACCCTTTTTCTTGGCTATTTCGGCTATAACTGGCGCCGCACCCGTTCCTGTTCCGCCGCCCAAACCAGCCGTTATAAAGACTATGTCCGCCCCATTCAGCAGTTCTTCGATGCGTTTTCTAGATTCTTCTATGGCTGCCCTTCCAAGCTGTGGGTCTCCGCCAACCCCCAAACCCTTCGTTAGCTTCTCACCTATTAGGATTTTCCTATGGGCTTTTGAAATGTTCAGGTGAAGTGCATCGGTGTTTATGGCTATGCATTCTGCCCCAACAATGCCCATCTCCATAAGCCTTGTAACAGTATTGTTTCCAGCCCCGCCCACGCCAAGGACCAGCATACGGCAGAAGCTCGGCGGACGGATCTCCTCTGGAAAAGTGTTCTGCCAAGAATATTTGAAGGTCTGCTGACCAGCCGACTGCGTCTGCATTTAACCAACCCTCTTTCTACGCCAGACCTCATTGTTTATTAGATCGCGGATTGCAACACGAATTGCCTCAGCCCTGTTTGGATAAAACCTCTCATTAACAAGCTGGTCTAAAGCCTCAATATACGGTTCGGGAAGATAGAGTGTGATCAACTTCATTTTGATTCCCCCTCCGGTAAGCGAGAGAAAAAGGCTTCGAAGCTATACTTTTACATATCATGTTTTAAATATGTTTTAAACATACTCGTTCTTTTTCCTTATAAGATTTATGCCTAATGGGTTTCAGAAACTTGTAAATTCGTGTCTAGGCGAACCTCTAGGTTTTTATTCCTTGTTAAAGCATTTTACGTATTGCCATGGGAGCTGCACGCGTTTTCCTCAGAAGCTTTGGGTGTTCAACAAATTTGGCTGATGGTGAGGTGATGGCTGGTTGCCTAGCGAAAGCTGGGTTTAAACTTGTTGATGGTGTGGCTGAAGCCGACATAATCATTTATAACACTTGTGCTGTTAAGGGACCAACGGAAAACCGCATGATCGACCTACTGAAGAAAGTCCCTAAAGGGAAGAAGCTTCTTGTTGTGGGGTGTCTCCCTCTAATCAACTTTGATAGGCTATGCCGAGAAGCGCATTTTGACAGTGTTGCCGGTCCAGCACTAGGCGACAAAATAACTGATATAGTCAATAACGTTTTGAAAGGCGAGAAAGTTGTGGCTTTGAAGAATGCGGATAGGGCTAAACCAGACTTAAGCCTTCCAAGGGTTCGCCTAAACCCTGTTGTGGGCATAATTCCAATAAGCTATGGCTGTTTGGGTTCATGCGCCTACTGCTGTGTTATCTATGCCAGAGGACGCCTAAGAAGTTACAGCATAAAAGAAATTGTGGAGCGCGTTAAAGCCGACTTGGCTGACGGTGTTAGAGAGTTTTGGCTAACATCGCAAGACACTGCCTGCTATGGGAAGGATGCTGGCACAAACTTGGCAGAGCTTATTGAGGCAGTATCCGCCGAAAAAGGCGATTTTAAAGTGCGGGTGGGCATGATGACCCCAAATATGGCTCTCGGCATCCTAGAAAACCTAATTAAAGCCTATGGGAACGAGAAGGTTTTCAAGTTTCTCCATTTGCCAGTCCAAAGCGGAGACGACGACGTCCTTAAAGGAATGCACCGGTTCTACACGGTAGCCGACTTCAAAAAAATTGTGGACACCTTCAGGGCTGCATTCCCAAAAATTACAATAGCCACGGACATTATTTGCGGCTTTCCAGGGGAGGATGAAAAAGCCTTTGAAAGAACCCTAAGGCTGATAGAGGATGTTAAGCCCGACATAGTTAACGTATCAAAATTTTTCGCGAGACCACGAACCCCAGCCGCCACCATGAGCGACACTGTTCCATTTCCGGAGATAAAGCGGAGAAGTGCCATGCTGAGTAGTTTGGCTTCAAAAATAGCCTTGGAAAAGAATCGCGAATGGGTTGGTTGGGAGGACGAAATCCTCATAGATGAGGCTGGAAAGGTTTCTGGTTCTTGGATTGGTAGAAACTTTGCCTACAAACCAATAGTTGTTAAAAGCAGTGAAAACTTGTTAGGCAAAATTGTGCGCGTCAAAATTTACGACGCATTCCCGACGCATCTTGAAGGTTCATTATTGCATTGAAAATATTTATGTAATTTTTACAAGAAAAAAGCATAGAAATGATTAATTTTTGCCTTCCTTACCGACGATTTAGCTGAAAATTTATATACGCCCTTGTTAAATGCGTTAGGGAAATCGAAATGCAGCAAATCATTGACGAAATAAGCAGGTGCCTCGAAGTTATACGCCCGAAAATGAGCGAAAGGGATTATGCGAAGCTCTCAGCAATAAAAGTTCTAAGGGTTCACCAGTTCATTGTTGAGTCTGCAGAGCTCTGTAACCCTGAGAGGATTTTTGTCTCCGACGATTCGCCTGAGGATATAGCCTACATTAGGCAGATGGCTATAGAAACTGGCGAAGAGAAACCCCTTGCCATGCCTGGACACACAGTTCATTTTGATGGACCCTATGACCAGGGAAGGGACCGGGAAGCTACCAAATATTTGGTTCCAAAGGGAGACTACTTGAGCAAGGCGTTGAACCAAATTGATAGGGATGAGGGATTAGCCGAAGTTAAGGGATTACTTAAGGATTCGATGAAAGGGCGCACTATGATTGTCCGTTTCGTTTGCCTTGGACCNCCTAACTCCGTTTTCACAATTCTCGGCGTGCAGTGCACAGACTCATGGTATGTCGCNCACTCNGAATACCTNCTNTTCAGACCTGGTTATGAAGCCTTCACTAGGGCGCATCCAGAAACCCGCTTTCTGAGGGTTCTTCATTCCAGCGGAAGNCTCAACGAAAACATGGTAAGCGTAGACCACGACAAGAAGAGGGTTTACATAGACTATACTGAGGACATAATCTACAGCGTCAACACTCAATACGCTGGGAACTCTGTGGGCTTTAAAAAGTTGGCTTTCCGCCTCGCCATAAGAAGGGCAAACCAGGAGGGTTGGCTTGCAGAGCACATGATGATTATGGGGGTGCATGGACCAGGCGATAGGAAAACGTATTTTGCAGGAGCCTTTCCAAGCGCGTGTGGCAAAACAGCAACCGCCATGCTTCCCGGAGAGACTATCCTTGGAGATGACATTGCCTACATCCGCAATATTAACTCTGTGGCCCGGGCGGCGAACGCGGAGTGCGGCATTTTCGGCATCCTTCAAGGCATAAATCC
>JGI20130J15133_1001279_pt1 | contig 21394 bp, 23 predicted proteins | sample WasSprMetagenome_FD_15133 | JGI IMG/M metagenome (IMG submission 15133) | reverse complement strand
GTTACCAATATGAGCTCTAAGAAAGTTGATTTATCTGAGCTTTCCAAACTCTATGCTGAGTTAGGTGGAGAGCTAAAGCCTTTTGAAAAATTTAGTGGAAAAATTGATGTTGGGTACAAAGTGGTGTATGAAAAGAGAATAACAGAAGTTGATGTAGCGTTCTTCGGGCTGGTATCCGGAGACCTAAACCCCCTTCACTTTGATGAAGAGCTTGCATCTAGAACTAAATTCGGTGGAAGAGTAGTTCACGGAGCGCTGACAACAAGCCTGGTTTCAGCAGCTCTCGCAAGACTACCGGGAATCCCAGTTGCTCTAGAGGTTTACTTTAAGTACACAAGCCCTGTTAGAATAGGAGATGTTGTAAGAGTTGAAGGCGTTGTCACAGAAAAAGAGAGGGAGAACAGATTCAAAGTCAGTGTAAAGTGCTTAGTAGGCGAAAGAGTTGTAGCAGAAGGCTATGCAAAAGTCTTGATATGGTAACCTCAACTACAATGACCTACACAGTGCTTTAACCATATCCAAACATACTTTTTAACTACATTGTCATGCAAGTTAAACTGATTAAGAACATAATCAGTCCATCAGCTACATTCAAATAGCTTTTTTCCCACAGGTAAAATACTTTAACATGTATACACTGGCTATGCATAGGTTTTACATATGCATACTTAAGAAGCGTGTTTAGTAGGGTTTGTGGAGGCAGGCGTTTTGTACCTCTTGCTACGTAGGCATTGTGTTATGCGAGTTATTGTTAGACTTCTTTAGGTAAGTGTATTGGAAGAGGCCACATTCTTGCTTCCTATTTTAAGTTCTTTCTCTTCATATACTCTCTAAACAGCTTTTCAACAACATAGCTATTAACATGTTTTCCGTGGGGTCTTAACCCTCCTGAAAAGCTTTTTGGTATGTGAAGAAGTTCGTGTATAAACACCTTTACCCTTTCTTCATGTAGCAGAGAGCTGAAGTTCTTTTCAATAACCTCGATAATGTACATGGGCTGTAAATTGAGTGTAAACCTCCAAATACTTGGAAGAGCATGTATTCTTGCTAAAGCCCTTGACCTACAATTCCTACAAACAACAACCCTTACCCTATTAACATCAACATTGGGAAAGTAGTCCCTTAATGTACTAACAACGTCTCTAAGCAAATTTTCCAGCTCAGGACTGTATGTATATGCCTTACTCTTACGCAAATCTCTACACGCTGTACGTATGTTATTGAGTAATTCCCTTGCAATTAAGATTATTTTGCTTTACTTGAAACTGTACTTATCGTGTGGTGGTATAAGATTTAAATTCTTAGTGATTGAGAATATTGAATCGTCTAGCTCTGTGGTGACCTCTTTTGGATATTGCGTTAAGCGTCGTGGGTGTTGTTAAGAGGTTTGGAGGTGTTACAGTTCTTAAGGGTGTGTCTTTAAGTGTTGCTAAAGGCTCTATAGTCTCTCTTCTGGGTCCTAATGGTAGTGGTAAGACTACTTTGCTTAGAATTGTTGCTGGGGTTCTCAGGCCCAGTTCTGGAGAGGTTGTGTTTAGGGGTGGGCTTATGAGCTACCTTCCCCAAGAACTTGGCTTGTTTAAGGAGCTTAGTGGCTGGGACAACATACTGTTCTATGCCAGGCTCTATGGCTTGGACAAGGGCTATGTTTTAAAGCGTGGTAAGGAGCTTTTAGAAAAGCTTGAGCTTCTAAACTATGCTAAGGCTCCTGTTGCTAAGTATAGTGGTGGTATGGCTAGAAAGCTGAGCCTAGCAATAGCCCTTCTTCCAGATGCAGACCTCTACGTACTCGATGAGCCAACAACAGGCCTAGACCCATCATCTAGGCGCAGTGTTTGGGAGCTTATTGAGGAGCTCAAGAGAAGTGGAAAGTCTGTTCTACTTTCAACACACTACATGGAGGAGGCCGAAAGGCTTTCAGACTACGTCTACCTCATACACAAAGGCTCTATAGTTGCTGAAGGAACTGTTGAAGAGCTTAAGAAGAGGTATGCACCGAGAACAGCTATAGAGCTTCACCTCTATGGAGATGCTAAAAAAGCTGTTGGCATTCTAAAGGAGAGGGGCTTTGATGCTTATGCATATGGAGACGCTGTTGCAAAAGTTTATAGCGCTAGCCCAAGGGAGGAAGTACCCAAGCTAATCTCAGCACTATATGAAAGCGGTGTGTATGTAAAGTTGCTGAACATTGCTGAGCCCACACTTGAAGATGTATTCATTAGGCTAACTGGTGAGAGGCTGGGAGAATGAGGCTTGGTAAAGCACTGGCAATAGCTATAGCCGACTTCAAGTCTCTGTGGAGAGAAAGGGTAGTTGTGTTCTGGTGTATTGTATGGCCTGTAATAATGGTTATACTAGGAGCATACATATTTACACCNCCTGAGGTGGGCTCTAGAGTAATGTTTATTGTTGGTGTAGCCAATTTTGATGGAGGCTTTAAGAACATTACACTAGCTACATGGTTCAACACTGCCAACACCTCACTTGCTGACTTACTGAAGGAGAGCTCTGTAGGGCAACTCCTTGTAGACATCCTTAAGAATATGTCTGACTTCAAAGTTATTGAGTATAACTCTACAGAGAAACTCTTTGCAGACCTGGAGAAGGCGAGACTTGACATAGGCATTATTATACCAAGTAACTTCAGCAAAGAGATTGCATTTGGTACAGCAAGGCTCTGTGTCTATGTCAGTGGTGATGATCCTAGGGAGGTGCAGATTAATAAGGGCTTTGCCCAGGGATTCTTTTATCAATTTTCAAAAGAAGTTGCTGTAAATAAGGTTAAGGCTATTGTAAAAAGCTTCGAGCTTTTTGGAGGAAACTACACAGAGGTGTTCATACCTGAAATCAACATGACTGTAAAGGAGGTTGTTAATAGGAGCTTAATGGGCTTGGCAAATCCTGTTGATGTAATTGTTGAAGAGAAGACTCCTCAAGCAATAGCTGATAGGCCTTTTATAATTGGCTGGTATACTATTGGAGCTATAGGTATGTCAATGCTCTACTCAGGGCTAACATTTGGAGCTATAGCTGTTGTTATTGAGAAGGAGATGGGGAGGCTGGACAGAATGATTTCAGCAGGTGTAAGAGCTTCTGACCTGTTTTTAGGGAAAACGCTTTCAGCTATTATAATGATGCTAATAGCCTCTATAACCATAGTGCTTGCAGGCTTAGGTGTGGGGGCAAGGATCTTGTGGAGCCCTCTAAATCCAAGAGACTGGCTAATGCCTCTAAACATCTTCCTAGCACTCCTAATGACAACGTCCATAGGCTTCGCACTATCTCTAACAGTGAAGAGCTCTAGAGCAGCTTCATCTCTTGGAACAATTTTAGGACTGTTACTAAGCTTCACATCAGGCATCTGGATACCCAAATTCATGTTACCACAGCCACTAAAGGTATTTGCAGATGTGTTTCCAGTTACATGGGCTATAGACACTGTTAGAGCTGTTATGATTTACAACGAGGAGCTTTCCAATTTAATAACAATGCAGATAAAGGTCATTATAGCAACAGCAGCATTGATGGTGCTAGGAATAGTTGCGTATAGAAAGACTATAGCTAAGTATGTTGAAATTTGAAGCAGTGGTGAGACCGTAGATAGCAGCAGGTCACGAAAGCTCTTTTAATATACCTTTGGCATTTCTGCGTATTTTAGCAGTTCTATGCAAATTACAACAGTATGAGATCACTCATGAGAAGCTAGGTATAGTGGTGATTAACAAGAATAGGGTTGAGGAGATAAGGAAGCTAAGATGGAGAAGCAGCCAAAGACAACATTAAGTCAAATTGCAGTAAGGCAACATTTTATTCTTAGTCACTCCTCCTTTTACTGACCGCCCGCAGACCTTAACTTTCTCTTCTCCTCTTCTCTCCTGAGCTTTTCAGTTCTTGTAATAGAATATAGCATGTACGCCTTCATACAGAACTCAAATGCGTACCTAGAGGGCTCTTCTCCTGCTTAGTTTCTTAGCTAGGTATGCTCCTAGCAAAAAGTACTTTACCTTTTCCTCTTCATAGCACTTACACCTCTTCTCTATGCTCAGAAAGCATTCCAACAACTGAGAGCACTATGAATAGCAAAGCTGTGAGCAGGGTACTGAACGGGTTTTGAAAAATCCATAGCAGGATGCCTACAATCACTGGCCCAAAATGAAAGTCGCAAGCAGAGGTTGTATAGTAGCTAGCATCACAACGCCTTCAAACCAAGTAGCTTACCCTGTCTTTAATCCTTGGCATGTCAGGGTTGAGAACATCACAGGCACTCTAAATAGGATCCTCAACACTCTGTTCACTAGCATGTAGAAAGCGTTAGCATTATAAAGTATGTGGGTGTAGAACTTATTGAGAAGTTTATCGCGACTGTTTATGGTATAATCGCTCCGTATATAACGTCTATTCCTAGTTCTTTTGCTCTTGCATATGCATCATCGTCTATGTGTATTGCTACAAGTATTAGCTTGTCTGGCTTTCTCCCAGTGAGTTTTTCGTAGATTTCAGCTCTTTTGTAAAGCCACTCAACATCTTCTACATCAGCATGTGACTTCACCTCCACTAGGTAAACCCTGTTGTTATGCGCATATATGTCGAACTCTATTTTAGAGCCCTTAACATAGTACCTCCCATCACTGTCAACATAAGCAAATCTCTCAATCTTTTCAGGAATGACGCCCCTCTCCTCAAGAACATGCCTGTAGAGCTCTAAAACAGTCTTCTCCAAGTCCCTGCCCCACCTCCTACCAATAGACCCCAGAACAACACCCTGCTTACCAACCTCCCTCACCAACTCCTCAACCCTCCTACTATGCTCTTCTAATCTCTTACTATGCTCTTCAAGTCTCTTGCTATGTTCTGCCAAGACCTTTCCCTGTTCTTGAACAGCCTTCGTCAACTCCTCAACTCTTTTACTAAGCTCCTCTATCCTCTTACTATGCTCTTGCAAAATTCTTGAGTGTTCTTGTAGAGTCTTTGTATGTTCTTGAACAACCTTAGTCAGCTCCTCAACTCTTTTGCTGAGCTCTTCAAGTCTCTTTGAGTGTTCTTGCAAAATCTTTGTGTGTTCTTCAACTCTCTTGCTAAGCTCCTCAATTCTTTTGCTATGCTCCATTAACGTTTTATTCATTTCCTCAATACTTTTACTATGCTTAAGTAGTGTTGATTCAACAGCTTCTAGTCTCTTCTCTACTCTATCAATTCTATCGAGCATCTCCTTAAAGCCAGTCCTCATAAAATCTGCTAAAGTCTTGATGGCCTCAGCAATATCCCTAAGCTCCTCAGCCCTAGTCCTCCTAACAACCCTCTCAACAACCTCCTCAAGCCTAGACCAATCAATAGACAAACTCATACCATTGACACACTCAGTAGCACTCCACACAGTAGATCAGCTCTTAAAAAGAGTTTTATGCTTGCTTCAAGCAAAGTCTAGGCCTTCACCTATGGTAGCCTCCTAGCCTTTGACGTTATACACAGTTCTACGGCTCAGCAGACTCTGTAAAGATACTTGTAGAGTGGTACTGAAGCTTGCTGACTTTGAGAAGAGCGTTGTGAGTATAGCAAAAGTTGATGTGAATATCTATACTAATGTTGTCATGGCGCTGCTCGATACTGATTCTAGCTATTGTTAAGAGTGACTTCTTTGAAGAAGTGCTTAGCTTTAGCTAATCAACTGAAAAGAAGCTTCTTGAGCATGACAAGAGGTTTGATTCTATTGAGAGGAGGCTGATGGCTTTGGGTGCTAGGTGGGGTGTAGAGTCTGAAGATGCTTTTAGAAACGCTATGATGGGTGTTGTTGAGGAGGTTTGAGGGTGGCTAAGGTTGAGAAGTGGAGGTACTATGATGAGAGGGGTGAGGTCATGGGCTACCCATCATGGGTAGAGGTAGATATTGCAGTTAAGGATCAGGTACACATATTGATAGAGGCATATTGATAGAGGTAAAGGCAAGCGCATTCAGTGCCGAGGTTGCAAAGCTTTAGAGAATTGGGAAACTCTATGAGATAGTAGTAGGTGTTAAGCCAAGACTTGTTCTCATAACGCCCTTCATAGATGAAGAGGGTTTGGAGGTTGCAAAGAGGCTTGGTGTAGAGGTGTACATAAAGACATAGAGAAGTCAAACCTCCTACACATCGCGTAACCTATACCTAGCTAATTACTGTCGGCACGCTCAAGATGTGGGGTTCCTGGGGTGGCCCTAAACGCCCCTAAGGCGGATGCAAACCCAAGAAGCGATGCAGGGGAATGGAGATGATGCGATGACCACATCAAATCACATGAACCTATATAAGAGCTGAACTCCTCCTCTAGGAGAAAACCTATATGTAAAGAAGTGTGTACCTGTACCTAGCGACCCTTCCCCAAGATATCAAGTAGCCTCCTTTAACCTAGATACCCTAACCTCCAAACTTCTCAGAGCACAAAACACCATAGCAAACAACCCTGATTATTTTAAAGTATATTAATTCTCTTTCTTAACCATAGTACGCTTTATGAGTAAGGGCTCTGAGGATGTGAGCAAATGCCTATAGCTATTGACATGTTAATCAATATCTTAGCAACCATCATATCTATTTTTGTAGCTGTTGCTAGTCTTGGTTTCTGGCTATGTAAAGAACTTATAGAAAATAGATTAGAGGTTTAATATATGGGCTTTTGCTTAATGGGTTAAAGTTTAGGTTTCTCTTCTTTTGAGCTGTTAAGAGCTTTTGGATGGGCTCTACTCTACCTTATTTGTTATAGGGCTACTACTAGCAATACAAAATTGTGGAGGTGCTGAGGGTTTGGATATTCAGATTCCTAAACGCGTTATTAAGCATATTTTAAAGAGGCATAGGGACTGGGTCTCTATGCTAAGTCTAAGTAGTGAGAGTGATGTTGAGAAGTTTTTGCTTCATGCTTTGAAGAGTTTCAGTGAGGTTTATAGGGATAGGTTTAGAAGAGATGTTGAATACTATTTAGTGAAGCTAGATAAACATTATTTATGTATTGTAGTTGTAGAAGGTGTTGTTGTAACAGCATACCTTATAAATCGTGAAAAGTATGAAAAGTATAGAGCTAGGAGATGGACTAGGTGATTGGTGTGGGAATAGCATCACTGTTGGATCTGGATTTAAAGAAGATTATAGATGGTATTGAGAGTAGGTGTGGCATTAAGTTGCCTAGAGAAGTTATAGAGGTTTATTTTGATAGAGAGCAAGACCTGCTGTTCATAAGGTTTAGAGAGCCAAAGAGTATTGAGGTTGGAGAACCCTTGTCAACAAAAGCTGTGGTAACGATATTCACAGATGAGGAGAGTGGCGAAGTTACAGCAATTGAAGTCATTGGCTTAGAAGACCTGATGAATGAGCTAGGCATCTAACCCAATTTTAACAATTTACACGCTGGTTCTTCACATTACTATATAAAACTGGAGGTTTTAGCAATCCACAATAAGCATACCAAGCTAGCTCTGCTTATACAACTCATTGAAAAGCTATTTGAAAAGCCCCTATTTATCTCTTAATAACTTTAGAACTCGTCAACATACTTAGAGGAAGCTTCAAGATGTACTGCATAGAGCTTTACAACTGAAAGGCTCGCCATTTAGGGCGGGAAGGAGGTCAGGAACTACTGGAAATATTGGTATTATAGAAGGGCCCAAGAAGTGCAGAGTCATAGACAAGAATAACGCCATAAACCTAATAGCCAGGTTGTTGCAAACAAGCCACAGAATGGATCCAAAGACAATTAGTTTTGCCATTAACAAAATACAGAGCCAATAACCCCTCTAATTATTGTAGTAATGCAATTCTGTACTTAGTGTAAAGGTGGACGTAAGCTAGCAAACAGCATTGATAAACCTATTCATACAGGTAGTGCTAGTCATAGGGCTTGGCATAGTATATAGCACTTCAATAAACACTAGCTAGATCCAGTGCTTGCAGGCTCATGAACTCTCACAGTGTTTAAACATTTTAGTTGCTATACTTAGTCAGCTTCTCTACTGACATACACCTCTATATCACGCAAGAAGCTCTTCAAGTCCTCTGCAAGGCTCTTAACTTTGCTAGCCACCTTCTTCTTCTCTTCTGCAGGTATCTTCCACACATCACGCATTCTCTCTCCTGATGCAGCTAACCTAAGCAGAATGCTCATGAGCTTGGCGAAGAGCTCTGGTGAGAGCTTTTTAAAAGCTCGAGTAGTGTTGATGGAGAAAGGACTTCTTTAGAAATCTCCTCAAAACTCTTACCATACCTCATCTCAAGATCAGCCACACCATCAATATACCTAGCCATAGCCTCTATCAATTCAGCTATAGATTTCAGAACATCGAGTTCCCCGCACAGACATAAACTATAGCACCTAAATCAACACTCTAACTCTACTAGATAAATAAGGCTTATACTATTGCAAACACCTGAAGCGACAGTTAATATACCTGGAATTGCAAAAACCTTCAAATATAGGATTACCATATATCGTATTTGCAGGTTTCAAGAACTTCCGAATGGGGATGTTGAGATGGGTTTATTTAGGGCTTTAACAAGCACAGTCTTTAGTAGTGCTAGGGAGCTTGCCCGTGTTTATTAGAAGCCTGTTTCTCGCTGCCGTTGTGTACTACTTGAGTAGGAATATAGCTAGCTTTAGTCTTGGTGATTTTCTTGGTGTTCTAAAGGTCATCTCTCTTAGAGAGCCTACACCTGCAGATGCTATTGCTAGTGCTCTCGAGGACAGGGTTTGCCGAAGAGATGTTCTCGGCTATTTATCTCTTGGTTGGCACCTGGGGCTGCTAGGCTACTACTATTCGAGGCCTGGGGGAGGTATATACACGCTTTCTCCCTATGGCAAGAGAGTTCTTGACACGTGCAGCAATGTGGGTGAGAGGTGTAGAGAGCTTTTGAAGAAAGTGTTTATTTCTTGGCCACCGCTAAAAACACTTCTACACTTCTTCAAGTCTACAGGCTTTAGAAAAGACTACAAGAAGGCTGTTGAGGTTCTAGGTAAAGAAATGGAGTTTTGGACAGGTAAAATGATTGAAATTGGACTCCCACTCCCACGTTCTACCCCCGTTAAAAAGCCTTACAATGACTACGTTGTTAAAAAGCTCTTCAAGCCCCTGATAGAAACCCTGGGGCTGGGCCCAGAGGATGTCGCTGAGGATAGGCTCTTCATTGTGTGGGGCAGGGATAGAGAGCCTGTTGTAGCTGCAGGAGTTGCAGACATTGTCTACTCAGCTAGGGAAGAAGTATTAATAGCTGTCTACATAGCTGACGACAGGGGCCTAGAGCTCATACAGAGAGCTGTTGAAGTATCTGAGTCCAGGCCCAAGTCACTGACTCTAATCATCAGCAAGACCAGCTTCAGCAGAGACAATGCTGTAGCACTTAAGCAAAGACTTGCAGAGCTCAACACAGAACTAGGGATCTACACATCAAAACAACCACTACACGCAAAGACATACACAAACGAAAGCACAGCACTATTCACAAGCGCAAACCTAAACAAAACATCCCTCTTCAGAAACATAGAATTCGCACTATTACTACCAGAACCAAGCATAACAGAGACAGTAAAGTCAAAAACACTAGCAACAGCAACAAAAATACTATAACTAATGAGACAAGCTCTACTAGCAAGTCTAGTCAGAAAATGACAACAACAAATATAGAGATCTCAACACGAAGCAGTTATAGGCGAATATACTCTACAGATCGATGAACTAAAATAAAACATTTTATCAGGTTAACGATATCAGTGCTCTCTGCATTGCTTACTAAAATGTAGAACAGGGTGTAAGCTTTAAAGTTAGTTACAGGTAGTCCAACAATCTCTAGCTAGAGCTATTTCCAAAAAGCTTACGAACTCTTTAAAACCTAGATTATTTACTCGGGGCCAGGGACTCGGGTTAGCTCACAAGGCATTTATCACGCTCAGCACTAGTTTGGCTTGTCATCCCTGGGCCCCCCCTACAGCAAGCTTCTTCCAAAGAGTTGTTACTGTAATTAAGTGGTAGAGGTGCTACTTAGTTTGTTGTCTTCCTTCTACCATCAATTCTTGATCCTGTCCCTCTTTTGCAGAACTTTGCATCACCTTGAGGCGCACTAAGCTTGTTTAAAGCTCTACCTGTACTTAGCTCCATTTCTCCGCACTTGGCTTAGGCATGGTATTAACAGTGTTACCTCTATTAACGGTGCTATGAATATGCTGAGCCTAGCGCCGAGGGTATCTAAGCATGCTGGCAATAGCCTTGCATCCTATAAATCTGTAAGTATTGGAATTGAGCATAATTAAGCCTAATTACATATCCATAGTGTTGAGGTCTTGATAAGAGAGGTTTCAGTAACTATGCATTGAGAGTGTACTTAACAGCAAAATCCAATAGAAGGGTTTGCTGTTGCAATAGTGTAACAAAGGCTTATAATAAGATGGAAAGAGCTCTCCACCACCCCTAACTACCTAATGTAATGTATCAGAGGCTCGTAATACGGTCTTAGGGATTCTGATCCCTATTCAATGAGGATATTGCAGAGAATTGCACACCATGTGAAGCTGTGTCTACTCTAGTAATGCTTATCATTATCAAGATGACACCAGCGTCTTTTTCGTTAGGTAATAAAAATAGCTATACTTAGTGGTGCAAAAGGGTTTCAATGCTAAGTATATTGGTAGAGCTGGATTAAAGACCTTAGTACCTTTGGCGATATTGGTTTTAGCGACATTAGGTATGTACAGCTATGCATCTACCAATCTCTGTTCTACGCAGTTTACTACTGCTATAACAAAAACTGTTGCAATGTATTCGCCAACAACTCCAGCTACAGTAGTTACAGTAGTTTATTGGTATGGCTATGAAGTTAGACACCCCCTTAAATACCTTATGTACAAACAGTAAATGCTTTAACAAATTAGGATTCAGGTTAAGATTTGAATTGAAAGAGCTTAAACATATACTTCCTCCAATTACACCACTTCCTAGCAGTACCAGGTTCGATAAATAGAGCTATGAGATTAAACACGTATTTCAAGGCTTAAGCTGATTATGTTTCTCAAAAAGTGTTAAGCGGTAGTGTTGTTGAGAGGGTGCTAGCAATAAAAGATTTATACTTTTTATTAGTTGGTTAGATTTGTGGAGTGGTTTAATTGTCTTTGGCTGAGAAGCTTGTTGAGGAGCTTGAGGCTAATGAGAAGGTTAGGAAGAGGCTTGCAAAGATTTTAGTGCCTGAGGCTATTTCAGAGCCAGAGCTAAGGCTTGCAATCATAAATGCTATTCTTAGGGACGTTGCTACCAAAAGTGATGTTGCAAAGCTTAGAGAAGAAATTGAGAAAATTAGAATAGCTACAAAAGAAGATATCGAGACTTTTAGAAAAGAGATGTATACACAGATATCAGAACTCAGGGAGAGGGTATCAAAGCTTGAGGGAGCATTTACACAACTAGTTGAAAGAATTGGTGACCTGGATAAAAGAATAGATGCATTAGATAAGCGCATAGATGCTTTGGATAAGAGGATAGACGCATTAGATAGAAGAATTGATTCTTTGGATAAGAGGATTGATTATGTGACAAAAGTTTCGTGGGCACTAACACTATCTGTATTAGCAACACTAGCAGCCCAAGTGCTAATGAGAATGTTTATGCCGTAGCACATGATGTATTAGGGCTGAGAGCTTTCAGCATAAGCTAGGTTTGCGCTCTACATGTTTAGAGAGCTCTATAAGAATTGAAGTGTTGATGAGTACCACTATGCATCTCCCCCATTTCAGATACATCCCAAAGCGTAAACAACTAACCAATACAACAGTAGCTGCTGTACAACACATAATACAGTTAAGTGCATTGACGGGCCACCTCTGTACACCAGCTGGCTACCCCCTTTACCCGTATCTCCAGCCATAAACACCTCTTCAAGAAGCGCATCATGATCGCCCCTGTCTTTAGTTGACAGTGCCTGAGACGCATCAATTTCTTTTATCATCATTGCGGCCAACCAGCCTGCAACCCAGTTAACAATGTTTTTAATAGCCTTAGCTTTGTGAGGCCTCTTTTCTTTAAATCTATTCACAAACTCCATAACGTCATTCACATGGGCTTGCTTCAAATGCTCTCTACCCAGCCTCTTAACCTCCTCGCGATCTGTAGATGTATAGGTTTTGCCACAGTGTCTACATGTAAATACATACTTCTTCACAGCAATCACATGAGAGGGTGTTGATATAGAGGGTTTAGAGCTGTAAGGATTTAATAGCTTCTTCAGCGCACTGCTTAAACATTTCTAGTAGCTTACGAAAATCAGGATTCCTGCTGCTTTCCTCTTTAACTGCTTGCACTATGTTACTTATTATTTTTAACTTCAGTTGCTCTCCTCTTGATACTGTTTATTGATTCTAGGAGTTTCTAAAGATCTCTTATCTCACGGTTCATCAGAGTTTCGCTAAGTCTTTGTCTTGCAGTTGCTTGGTTTTTGTTGTAGAAATGCATGTATTTATTGTGTATAGAGTTGCTTACTGTAAATCCTCTCTTACCCTTATAGCCCTTGACTATAAGAGTTCCTCGAAGTGCAATACCTACAAGATCTAATGAAGCATTAACAATTATGTCTACAGGTAGAGTCTTGATGCCAGCTTCACTCTTAATAGTCTGAACTACAATTTTTCTATTATCTTTAGTACATTATAGGAGCTTCATCAAATCCGAGGCGTTCAACATCCATAGCATTGTTGCTGTGCTTGGCTATAGAGTTGCTCTATTATTTCTATTACTGCTTTTTTAAAGGCATTTACATCGTATATTATTACGTATGGAGGCTTGTTGATGAAGCGTGATGCCAGTCCTTGTCTATGTAGTGCTTCAAATATGACTGCAAGGTCCTCTAGTTTGAATCCTGTTTTGTTAAGTAGTTTTTGTAGCGACTCTTGTTTTTGCTCTGTGTTTACGGGGAAGGTGTTGTAGACTATGTTTAATAATGCAAGGCTTTTTGCAAGCTCTTCTCTCTCCCTAAACTCCGCAACCTTGTCGTCAATGAGCTTAGCTATGGCTCTTTGGGCTTCTGGAAGCATGCGAATATATTCATAGCATTTAAATGCTAGCCCTAGCTCCTCTAGCCCTCTCCAAAACCTCTGGTAAGCATCTTTAAGCAAAGGCTTTAGAGCTTTTACCGCTAGAGTCACTATAACTGGTAGCGCATTAACATGACTTTTCTCGACGTGTGAAGGTTCATCGTGTAGTACTGTGAGGGAGACTTCAGGTTCAAAACTACTCAGTCTCTCAAAGAACACCTCCTCTATAGCTGCAAGAAGTGCTGCCTCCCACCCACACTCATTGATAAGCTTCTTAAGATCATTAACAATGTATTCAATGTGCTTCTCAGCCTCAACACTAGCTACGCACATATTCACAAGTTCAACACGTTTACATCTGTGGCGGGAGTTTCTAACAAGTGTTACAAGACCTAGCTGCGATAGGATGTTGTAAGCAACCTCATTACCAACGGCCTCCTCACCTAAGTGCCTTCCGTAAGCATCCTCCCTGTCCCTGTAAAGCACGTAACACGTTGTGTATGCATGTAGCAATAGTTTTCTAGCCCTAGTCCTCAAATCATTTGGCACGCCGAACCCGTCAAAGTATTTGTCTAGATCTCCACACCTCTGCTTCACAACCTCGTCAATAACCATTGGTGCTACCCTTTGATAGCCATCGCTAACCTTCAAGACACTTCTAAGCACATCCTCAAACTCTTGCAGATCTCTAACAACAAAGACGTCTTGGTGCTTAGCCAAGGCCATGCCAAGAGGCTTAGTAAGAACAACAAATTTGTATGTAGCTCCAGACTTGCGAACCCTATCAATACACCTCCACAGATCAGAATAGCAGTCAACCTCAACAGCCACAACAGCACCACTGCAAAGTTCCTCCCTTCTACAAACACCATAAACATCGAGCAAACCGCCAGAGAACCAAAAATCTTGTTGAACATCAAAGCTATAGCGACTGAGAATCTCTGCAACAGCACTCAAATAATCACTGCAAGTGAGGAAAGAGCTTTTACTCACAAGTAAAACACCACTTTACAAATACTTAAAATCATTCTAAAAGCCTTTCTGTACTTCTTAAACGAGGTACTAGAAGATGCGAGCCTGGATCTAAGCATAAATATTCGTCCTTCTCTACATCTATATACTAGGCAGAAGTCCTGAGGTGCTTGTGCTTTGCCCCCTATAAATAGATATGTGTGCAATCACTGTGATCTGTCTTTTCCAGAAGGCTGGGGCGGGTACTTCTATGTTGAGGTAGACGAGGAGTTTCTCAACAAAAGAATAGGTGATTTACAGGCGAAGATAGAGGCTTATCACAAGGTTCTCAGTGCTGTCAGTCGATATGCGAGTGAGTTAACTGAGAGAATTCTTCAAGACCTTGAAGGGTTTAGAGATAGGGTTCAGGAAGCAATTTGGGAGATACAGACAATAGAGGGTTACAAATACAGGAAAGGATTTTTAGAGGATCTAGTCAATAGGCTTCTGTCAATTAAGAGCATTGATGAGCTTCGTGAAGAGCTGATGCGCATAGAGATGCAGAATAGGAAGCATATCGAGAGTATTCCATTGATACGGCTTTTAGCTGATTTGCAAAGATATGTCGAGTCTAGGATAAATGAAGCAGAGGCGCTTGTAAAGCGGCTTAACGACATTAAAGCTCAGCTCAAAGTGAGCGGTAAGAAGAGCCTTAGAATACCCTGTCCACACCCAAATGAAACTGAATATGCTGTTGAAATTCTAGGTGTACCTCCAGAGCATCCACTATTTAAGCAGAGGACAGGATTCAACTCATACGCAATATGCCTAAACTGCCTATACCGGTTCGAAGCAGATTTCAGGGATGAGAAAGTAAATGAGTGGAGGCTGTGGTACGGATACCCAACATTTAAAGAAGCGTTTAGAGGTAAGCCTCAAATGAAGGATGAGAGGAAGTGCCCGAGGTGTAGCTCAACAAATGTGAAGACAGTATTTGAGTTGATAGGGCAGCTATGCCCAAAATGCAAAGTAGGTATAATTGTGGAGATAGAGACAGGTATTATGGCATGAAGTGTTCCAGACTTTATAGATACTGGAACACGTTTTTGTCTACAGCTAAACTCTAATTCTTGGTGTTTACTGTTTTACCAGTATTTTGGTTGTGCAACTATTCCAAGACATATGTGTGTACATTACTTAAGTTCTTGGATTGAGTTTTTCACTGTGTTGAAATTTTCTTGTGTGCCTCATTTAGCAGTTTTTGTGTTATGCGTAGGCTTGTACTAGATATTCTCTGCAACATTTCTAGTGCTTTTTCCTTTGTTATGGCTTTGCACTTCTTTAAGAGCTCTATGAGCCCCAGCGTCCCTACAACTCTTATCCCCAGCCTTTCGCATACCCTCCTAGCTTCAAGGTCGTCTGTCACTACAACTACATTGCTTTTGCCTTGGAGTATCAAAGTGTAGGCTGTTAGTATGGTACTGCGCTCGCCTTCTCCAAGGCTTAGGAGCTTTGTGTAGAAGTGTGCTAGGTTTTGCGGCTTGTACTCTATAGTTGCTTGCGTTTTGGGCAGGTCTATTCTGCGCCTAGCTCTCTGCAGCTCTCTTTCAACAGCCTGTGGAATAACTATGCTTATTAGAGAGGCTTCAGCCGCTGTTCTTAGGATGTTTAATGCGCCTAGCTCTTCAAGGACTATTATAGTTGATGTGTCTAGAACCAGCATGTAGTGTTGCTCAGAGTTTTTCTGAGAATTCAAGATCCTTTTCCTCAGCTACAAACGGTTTGAAGCCTTTCTTCTTCAAGTACTCAACAAATTCTGCTATGCTCATCCCGGCAAGTTCTGCCGCTAAGCCTATTGACACCACACCCCTTCTATACATCTTCTCTGCTAGCTCAACTCTTCTGCTCAGAACCTTGTCTGCAACATCAGATTTTTCCCAGCTGCCAAACACTATGTATGTATAGAGTAGTAACTCGTCTTTGCCTAGCTTTAATACAAAGTCTGCTACATCGCTAAGCACCTTCCTCTCCTCGTCAGGCAGTTCAGACCACACCTTCTCTGCTGTTCTCAGCCCCTCTTCGCTAAGCCTTATAAAGCCCTGCTTGTCAATCTCAATGAGCTTGTCGTACTTCAGCTGCTCAACAGCGTCACTCACATCCTCACTCCAAGGCCCATACCTATAGCTCTGGAACTCCAGAGACTCAGCAATTCTCTTAGAATATTGAGATGCTATGAATAGGCCTTTCTGCACATGAATCTTCGAGACCCTACCCCTGTCTCTACATGCGTAGAGAAACGCCAAGACAATCTCAAAAGGGTCTAGAACATCGCTCACAGTTAAACCCGGTAAGAGTGCTACTGGCTTGAAAGGTATATTAATTTTGTAAGGCGAATTCAATTAGTTAGCAAGAGAAGGCTGTGGCTGATTAACACAATGGGCATGCGCACAAAGGTTATTAGTGTAAGGGAAGGCTTTCTTGGTAGAGTTGCAGAGGTTAAGCACTCCAGAGGTTCTTTAACAACACCTACATACGCTATCACTGCTCACTACCTAGGTAAAGACATTGAAGCCTGGGCAGCGGGGGCTTTAGGCGGAGTTGTAGAGGTCTACATTTCTCTTCAGATAAGCTCTTTGATGAAGGTTGTCGAGGATGTTGGAGAGCGTGAAAAGCGTGAAAGAAGCATTGCTAGGCGTGTTCGTAGTGTTCCAGAGGATCAGCTTGCTGTTGCAGTTCCTGTTTTAGAAGGTGGTAAGGATATTGATGTTGCGAGCATTGGTGAGGAAGAGCTCAAGACACTTGTTCAGCAAGCAGCAGAGCTTGTATGCCATCCGAGAGTTGATGTTGTGTGTACACCGATTCCCCATAGGGTGTCTAGCAAGGTGTTTAGCTTTATAGTCAAAACATTTATTGAGGAAGCACAATCGTTCAATGTTTTCATAGCTCCATCAATTCCCTGCACATCGAGACTAACACTAGAGGAGCTGGTGAAGCTCTATAAAAAGCTCATTGGGAAGAGCAGTAATTTGCTACCCAACTTTCTGTGTGTAGACTACAACAACTCAAACGCTATATCAAAGTATGCATACCACAACTATGTTCTTGCAAAAACCCGGGAACTTGAAGAAGAGTATAGAGAGCCGACAATTGTATTTGGAGTTAATGTGAAGTACAGTAGAGTTGGACTAAAATATCGTGAGTTTTCAGCCAGGGACCTAGCCTCATACTATGTGCAAGTAGATATTGAGGCCCCCAACCATAGACAGCCAATTCCAGGCGAAGTGGCAAAGGAAATCATGGAGAGAGATGCAATGCTGAGGTACAAAGTCATTGACGTAAAGGACTATGTATACCTATCACTACAAGACAGCCTAGAGAAGGGCTTGATAAAGAAAGAGCTCGTTGAGGTAATTAGGGAGAGAGGTGAAGAAGCAGAGAAAATAATAAAGTTAATCAATGCCAGAAAAATACTTGAGGAAGTTCAACGCCTACAAAAAGAGGTATTTAGAGAAGGTGAATCAGACCCTCTACAGTACATAAAGGGGAAGCGCATAGCACATATAGATAGAAAAGCAATAGACACTATAGAGAAGCTAAGCAAGAGATATGGACGCGAAACAAGTTTGTATAGGTATCTCCTCTAAAACCTTAACCTTATTGGTGTTAAGCACTTCCCTAATTCTCTGTAGCATTTTCTAGAGGGGTTATAGGGTAGAAGTTTCTGAGCAGATTCACATGAATTGTTAGTCCCTTCTTTGAATTCTCCCTACTCTACAAAATCTATTTGAGTGGGGTTTGCATCGCTGAAGAGCCGTTCTTGTGATATGTAGCAGCGGGTCATTGGCATGAGTTTTTAACAGTTATAGTATGTCAGCATTTTCATTGCGTTACACAAGGCATTCTCTGAAAACTATGACTAGGGTTATTGGGAGTGGAAAACATGTTAAGCAATAACCAGACTTGTTTTAGTGAAGTCTCGAGGAAGTGGTTGAGATAGGGATAACAATGAGAGTATCGTAGGAGCTCAGATTCAAATACTTTGATAAAGTTGTGGGGAAAAGAACTTAAATCTAGTATTCTAAACATTCATTTAATGTTGCGAGTCATTTGCAATTTACTTGGTCCACTCTATAGCTAAGATAGTTAGAAACATAATTTGATACCTTAGTACATTGCGAAACGGTACATCACTATAATAATAGAATTTGTAGAAGAATAGAATAAACCTTCTTATACTATGGTGGTAAAAGATATTTTCTGTTACAAGTATAGAATTATTATTTGGGTGTTGGTAGGCTTTGTCTACAAGTGTTTATGGCTGTATTGTTTTGACTGTTATGGAGTGGTTTGAGAAGTGTTTGGAGAGAAGCTGTACAGTATTTAACTTTCCGCCTAATCGTCAGCCAAATGTTCGGGTTTTATCGCCTGGAAGTGTGTGTCTAGTTCTTGTTAAGGAGGGTTCTTCTCGAAAGGATTGGCTCTTTGTCGGTGAGTTCACTGTTAAGAGCGTGAAGCTTGTTAAGGGAGAATAGTTCTCAGCTTACGCACCGAGAGCTGTTGAACTACCAACTGTTCAATTTCCAAAGCCTGGTGAGAATTCGTGGATCATAGAGTTTGATAACATTGTCAAGTACGAGAGGCCAGTGAAGTTAGGCGACTTCACAGATATAATGGTTAAGAACAAGCCATTAAGTGAGCAAAGAATATCAGGGTTCACACCATTAAAACCAGATGTAGCGCTTCAAATCATCAACGCTATTAGAAACAAAGCCGGGTATAAACCCACACCACCTCCACCTAAACCAGCAATTGAGGCAAGTCCTTCTCACGATGGTCTTGTGAAGGAGTTGCTTGAATTAGGTGAGTGGTTAGGATTCTACGTGGAGAAGGAGAAGTGGACTGATGACATGCTTTACAGAGTTGATGTTGCCTGGATGAGATCTCCTGGAAAACCACCTATAAAAGTTTTTGAAGTTGAAATTAGTCACGATGTTGATAGAGCATTAGCAAGGCTTAAACATGCCTACGATACATGGAACTGCCAGCAACTGTGGCTCATAGTAAGCGATGAAGCAAAAGCTGAAAGAGCGTGGAAACTTGTGGAGCCAAGACTTAAAGGAGCATTCGAAGAAATTAGGGGAAGGGTAACAGTAGTTGGATGGAAAGAGGTACATGAACTATACACAGGCATAAATCCATACAAAGATGTCTTAAAAGAGCTTTTAAAAAGATAAGCTTGAAATATGGTTTTATTTCATTTAGGCAAGCTCCTTCGTAGCTAAAGCCATTAATTAAAGTATTCAAGTAAACATTTCATGTGTATGCTATCTAAGAGATTCTTTCTATGTAAGTCATGTCTTTGGCTAGAAGTAAGCCTTTATGTGAACTGCTTTGCAACACTCTTTAATCTTTGTTGCAATACCTGTACTATGTGCTCAGCAAATTGCTGTGTTGTTATTGAGCCTCCAGGCCACTGTTTAACAGCCCTAGCCTCATTTTTAGCCTCATCACCAATTATATCCTGCAAAACGATGTAGAGATTTTTCTCGCCACAAATAGCTTTGACAAAGCCCTTCCAATACTCATTGATATGAATGCAGGCTTGTTTAGTATTTGCGCTTTCTGAAGGCCTATCTCCACAAAATGCCTGTAGTCTGCAAACAGTATTCGCTGTGCTCTAAACACCCTCTGGCTTAAACTAAACGACAACTTACCTCCAAAACTCCTCCTAACTGCTTCAACTCCTCAATAAGCTCTTTAGTTATTAGAATTGAGGACATTGCTTACCCCACTTAACCATCCAAAACCTTAATATGCATTCTCTTAAAGAGCCTTCACATTTGAATAGCATCCCAGTCACAATCTTTGTTGTTTTCTAAATCCATATTTGATTTCTCTCGGTGGACTAGAGCTTATCTTAGAGAACTTGGTAAAGTATTTTTATTTGTAGTGCTGTTGTAGAGAGTATGGGGTGTGTGAGTGTATCTTTGGCTCATGGTGTAGCGGTTAGGGTTTACGCAAGTTTTTCAGCTGTTGTTGAGGCTGTGAGGAGGTGTGACATTTGCTCTAATGTCTATATAGAGGTCTTAGGCTCCTCTCCGAGGGTTGCTGTGGCTGTTGGCGAGAAGTACTTTTTTAGGGTTGACAATTACCTTGTCGTAACGGTTATAGCGATTGATGGGGGTGACCACGTAGTGCTAGAGGCTGTTGCTACAGGGGTGGAAAAGGGCTCTTATCATTCTTTGACTATGGAGCGTCAAGAGACTACGTGGCAGAGGTTGTTAACTCTGTGTGCAGAGCCCTTAAAGTAAAGTGTGAAGCAGTGGTGGAGGTAAGCTACCTAGAGCAGCCCAAGTTAAGTCAGCTAAAAGCTTGAGCCACAGGTAGTGCTGCCAAGGCTCTTCAAAGCATGGCTGCTGCAGGTAAGTAGCAAAGCGATTGGTTAGCTCGCTTCAGAGAGTGTACCCCTTCTCTTACTGATCTCCATGGTCCTGCTTTCAAACCCCTTACCACTCTCTTCACTTTCTTATAGCCTTTAGCCTTACTTTAGTGCGTTAGAAGTGTTCTGCAGGTAGTGGATATCGAGCTTTAGCTGTTAGGGGGTTAGTGTATTCTGAGTAGTAGAGCGACTAGAGCTGCTATAACGCTTACGAGTAGTGGCAGGTTGAAGGCTATGAAGAGCTTTATGAAGAGGCTTATAGAGCCCTCTAGCCTAGCTACTCTCTGCTCAAGAGAGCTTATCCTCGCCTCAATGCTTTCTATCCTCACCTCTAGCCTCCTAATCTCTTCCCTAAACTCTTTCCTTAAAGCCTCTATTTCAGCTCTAAACTCCTTCCTCAGAGCCTCTATCTCGGTCCTGAGCTCATTTCTAGCACTCTCCACATCACTTTTTGTTGCAACCTCCCTTATCAGCCCCTGAAGCATTACCAGCCTAGCCCTCCTATTCCTAGCAACACCCTCAGCCACGAAAGCCAAGAACTCCTCCCTAACCCTCTCATTACTCCTAAGCTCTTCAAGAAGCTTCTCAGCTAAAGACACACTAGCGCACCCCACTCAAGCATATCTAATTTAAAAAGTGTTTTAAGCCTTCTACCCACTTAAAAAGTATAGTATGGACAAACTTTTAATACATTTAGTATTGTTAGTTCTCAAGGCTTTTAGAGGAACCGCATGTGAAAAGGTGTTGCTATAGGGTTTCAAGAAGGTGAGGTTGTTGACAAGCGTGCTTATTATGGACTTCTGTACATGTAGGTGTGTGGGGTGTGAGAAGACATGTTGTGGGTTGTTACAGGTGCCTCGTCTGGCATAGGCCTTGAGCTGTCTAGGTTGCTGTGCTTAAAGGGTTTTAGGGTTGTTGGTGTTGCTAGGAGTAGGGAGAGGCTTGAGGGTGTTAGGAGCGAGCTGGGCAATTG
>JGI20130J15133_1001267_pt1 | contig 21503 bp, 18 predicted proteins | sample WasSprMetagenome_FD_15133 | JGI IMG/M metagenome (IMG submission 15133) | reverse complement strand
AACCACTCCAATATTCGCGCTTTTTCCTCTACATCCTCTTCGATTTCTTTAGGAGTTAAACCAGCATAAAGTTCAATAGTTTCGGCAAGCCTTGTTATTTCTGAAACTTTTTTGATTTTATCTTCTCTTGGATCCCATCTATAATTAACGTTAACATCTCCGTTTTCGAGAACTTCAGCAAATTCCAAAACCCTTCTTATTCCTTTTCTTCTATGTCTAAACAAAACAACTATCGCTCCGATTCCATTTATCATGATTTTTGGAATTGCAATTGGTGGGTTTGTTAATCTCACTATCGCATCATTTGCATTATCTGCGTGAAGTGTTGCGTACACAGCATGCCCCGTGTGAATAGCTTCAAACAGAACTTCAGCTTCGGCATGCCTTCTTATCTCTCCCACTATAATCCTATCCGGCCTTTGTCTCAAAGCATTAACCATCAAATCCAGCATCGTAATTTCTCCTTTTCCTTCCGCATTTGGTTCTCGCGTTACCATTGCAACCCATTGTAAGAACTCTGGAAGCGTAAGCTCTCTTGTTTCTTCCAATGTTATTACCCTATTTGAAGCAGGGATAAATGTTGAGGTAGCATTAAGAAAGCTAGTTTTTCCGCTTGCTGTTCCACCAGCAAAAATCATGCTTATTTCATTTTCTATACAAAGCCAAATAAGTGCAGCAAGTTTCGAATCCAAAGTATTGTACTTTAGAATCAAAGGCATTGTCCAAGGATTCTTTCCAAATTTTCTAATCGTTATAGTGTTTCCAAATACTGAAATAGGGTAAAGTGTAGCATTAACTCTTGAACCATCAAGAAGATGAGCATCCATTAAAGGAGTTAATACGCTTATCTGTCTTCCAATCGTTCTTCCTATTGTTGAGGCATAATTATAGATATCATCTTCGCTTCTTACTTTGAGGTTTGATTTGCACCATCCAAACTTTTTATGATAAACCCAAATCGGCTCAGTAGCATTGTTTACTGCGATTTCTTCTAAGTTATCATCATGAAGAGGTATTTCAAGTTCACCTAGACCAAGCATCATGTTTAAAATATAAGCTAACAATATTTGTTTTGTTTCTGGATCAGAACCCGGCAAGTACTTGTCGATAAGAACGTTTGCAGCAGCTGTAAATCTTTTTCTTAATTCTTCTACATATGTTTTTTGTGTTAGTCTTGTTGGGTCTATTGGTACTAANGTAATNAGGTTTGGTCTTAACGAATCTAGAATCACNTTTGTAGCTTCGCTTATTCCTGGAATGGTTACTTGATAAGAAAGCACGTATTCNCCTCTATCAACTACTCTTATNTGCGCAGGAAGTCCATTAGCATCGATGTTGTAATTTGCAAGTTCTTTTTCTTTTATTATTTCTATCGGCATTCTTATCTCCCACCACCAATAAACTTTCTAAAAACTTTTTCAACTTCCCTTAATATTCCTTCACTCTCCTTTCTTTTCTCTTCTATTCTTTTCGTTTTTTCACTTATTTCATTTAATTTTCTCTTTTTTTCTTCATATTCTTCAATAGAGCTTACATTTGTTTTTAAAGCAATAACCTGCGCTTTAAGCTCCATAATTTCCTTTTTTGTGAGCTCCACATCAGATGCAAGCTTTAGCAATTTTTCATTTATTTCGTTCCTGCTTATTCTTATTTCCTCAAATTCCCTTAGCAAGTTTGTTGCTCTTTGAAGACCAATGGCAAGGTGCCTATCAACAGCAAGACTTTTATTTGTTAATTCACTTATTTGATCAGTGTAACTTTGAGTTAAAGCATCTACTTTTTTCTTTATTGCTTCTAGAGAAGAAAGATTTTTCTGGAGTTCTTTTTCAACATTCTCCTTTATTTTTGTTAAGAGTTGCGAATAGTTGGTTTTTATCTCCCCTATTTCTTTTTTAATTTCTTGAGTTTTCTTTAAAGAACTTTCAATTGCTGTTTTTTGAGAAGAAATTACCTGCATTGTTTGTTTTGAGTTTTGCGAAATTTCATTTATTTTTGCTTTTGTTTCTTCAATTTCTTTAAGAAGCCGGTTTTTATTTGAATCGAATGTTTTTGTTTCTTCAATGCTTTTTGAAAGCTGGGCTGTTTTTGAAGACACTTCTTGTAGCCTTTTGTTTAGTTCATTAATTTTATTATTGAGCTCTTCCAATTCTTTCAAAGAAGAACTTCTTAGGTTTGCAATTTCATTAAATTTTAAGTTTACTTGAGAGGTAAGCTGAGTTAGCTTTGTGTTTGTGGTTGAGAGTGATTTTTCTAATTCATTTATTCTTGTGATAAAAGATTGGAGCTTTTGGTTCGAATCGTTTATTACTTTTTCAATGTTTTTTACTTCTTCAGAAGTTTTTTCGATTTCCTTAAATAAAGAATTTTTTCTTTCTTCCAATTTTGGAATTGTTTCATTTTGAATCTGTTGAAGCATTCTAGCATAATTAGAAAGGGTTTGATCTATTTGCTTTGTTGGAGCTTCAAAGTCTTTTATATTTTTATAGATTTGTTGCTTAATTTCTTCGCTTTTTTCTCGTAGTTTTTCTAATTCATCGAGTCTTTGATTGAGCTCTTTAAGTTGTGTATTAACAACTTCTTCTACGCTTTTCCATTTTTGATTTAAGCTTGATAACCTTTCACTTATTCCCTTCAGTGTAGCTTCTTCTATCGCTACCTCTCTTTTTACCCCTTCTTTTATTCCCGCGAGTTCCTTTTCTTTTAATTTTGCTTCTTGTTCAGTTAAGGTTATAGGGAGCAAATATATCTTAGTCATCAAGTGTTCAATTTTAATAAGATTTGCTTTTTCTAAAGCGGTTGCCCAATCTTCAACGAGTTCAACAGAAACTCCAAGCTTTGAAGCAGCATCAGAGATTTCCATTCTTCCATTTTCTTTTAAAAGTTTCATTAAAGCATCAACGCCAGTTTTTACTTCAGGTTCAGGCATATTTTTCTTTTGAAAATAAAGATTATAAAGTTTTTGAATTGTTGGTGTTGTCCAATAATTAATTTTAACAAGAGAAATTTTTATGCTGATTTTTGGCTTTCAGTCGGAATTATTGGACAACGCCGAACTGTTGATTCATCCAAAAATAAGCAAAATGTTTTGTTTTATCTTTTTTAAATCATCACTTTTTTCTATAAAAGCCCCAGCAGCAGTGGGATGCCCCCCACCACCCAAGAGCTTTGCTAGTTCAAGAGCTTTTTCTCCGCGTATGCTAACCTTGTAACCTTCCCCTTTTTTGAAAAGCATTATGCATGTATCTAGATTTTTTTCTTTTTTGAGTCGGTCCCCTTCAAATGAGGGATTTAGTATACTTGGTAATTCAACTATTCCTATCCTCTTCTTTTCTACTTCTATTATTTCTAAATTTTTTTCAACTTTTTTCCGAGCTTCTTCAACCTCTTTTTCTATTTTTTCGATAAGCTCTTCCATCTCTTTTGAAAGTTTTGTATTTTCTGAAAAATATTCCGCTAACCAATAAAGTTTTTCTTTTGAAAAATTGTTAAAATAAGTTATAAGAAGAGAAAGCCGGATAGAAATTTTTAGCTTATTTTTGAAGAAATCAGAGTCTTCAGCTATTCTTGCTAGTTTTCTAGAAAATAAATCATTGGAAAAGATTCTAGAAAAAAGATATGTTGCAGAATGGTTTCCTAATATAAGATTGCAATATTTTGAAGCTTCTTTTAATGTCGAATCCTCCCAAATATGGTGATCAATCCAGATAATAAAGCTCTTTGACTCTTTGAGAGCATCGATTACTTCTTTTGTTCTTTTTTCATTTATGCCTATATCTAAAATCATGATTCTGCTTTCTTTCGAATTTTTTATTTTTTCTATTAACAAATCATATTGAGTGTAATCTATTAAAAGTAGCGAATATTTTTCGTTTTCTCTTTTTGCTTTTCTTATAGCTAACGCAGCTGAAAATATTCCATCAATATCTTCTGCATGGGAAATTATAAGCATTTCTTTAATTAGCAAGAAAACTTAAAAAATTTTATTTTTGAAAAGAAAACATGCTTGATTTTTTATTTTTCATAAGCTTCGTAAATCTTACTATAAATAATTCGATTGTTTTAATACCAACTGGAAATGTTTACAATGTTAATTTCAATATTTCCCTACCCCCAAGAACAGAACTTCAAGAAGTAACTTATTTTCAAAATTATTCTTATTTTGGCGATAACTATTTTACGCATTTCTTTTTAAGTAACCTCGATACAAAAAGACAATTTTCCGCTTCTGCAAACGTAATAAGGAAATTCAAAGAAGTCAAAAATTTAAATTTTTCAAAAATTAATGACTTTCTTTCTCCTACAGAGGGGATAGAAAGCAACAACCCATATATTATCGAGCTTGCAAGAAGGATAACAAACAATTCTGCCGATGATTTCGAAAAGGTTGCGAGAATTGCTTTATTTGTTTATAAAAACATTTCATATGATCTTTCAACAGTTGGTTTGGACCAATCTGCTCTTTCTACCCTCCTTAGAAAAAGCGGGGTTTGTGAAGGAAAAGCAAGGCTTTTTGTTGCTCTTGCTAGAGCAGCAGGGATACCTTCGCGATTGGTAACAGGATTAAGTGTTCAAGATGCAACTCTTGGATTACATGCGTGGGCCGAAGTTTATCTAGGAAAATGGATCGAAGTCGACCCCACATGGTTTGAGATCATTACAGTTGATGCTGGACACATAATAACCGAAAGAGAAGGTCTAAATCGCAATATTTACTACGAAACCTACGGAGCTTCTTTAACTTCAGAATCTTTACCCTTGAACCTAACTTCTAAAGTCAACAAAATTTTAACTTCAGAACTTAACTTTAATTTGACCTATTCTTCCCTTTCTATTCCAGGAAATGGAAAGGCCATAATTGTTGTATCAGTTGATCCATTTTATGGTAGCGACGTGTTTAGAATTCCACCTTGTCTTGGGATAATAAAAACAAGCGAGAGTTACTCCTTTTTTGAGCCAAATAGAAGAAATGCAATAATAGAAATAAATGCAACAAATCAACAAGGTTTTTGGGTCTGCGGTACAAGCATAGATTCTAAGTTTTTTAAGCAACAAAGCTTAAAAATCGAAGTGGGAGAACCAAAAACAATAGAGAAATTCTATGCAAAACTAGCATATGAAAGTTTACTTCCATGGCAAAAACAAACAATTTATATCACTCCAACCGCCTCCGATCTTTTCACCATAGCAAGCCCTTGCTTTTTAAAACAACAAAAGCTTTTGCAAGGTATTACTTATTCATTTTCATTTCCAGCATGTGCAAACTTTGTTTATGTTGCAAATTCCCAAACTTTTTCAAAGTTAACATTTTCTTTTCAAAAACCAATTTTCCAAGTATCTGAAAAGCTTCCAAAAAGCTTGATAGAAGGAAACAATTTTACAATTTTTGTTAATATAAAAACAAATGCTTCCAAGTACCAATTAGTTATAGAATATGCCAACGATACAAATACTTTTGACCTTTCAGGAAATAGAAACGTTAGCTTATCATTGCTAGCAAAATCAAATATTTTAAATCTTTCAATCGTGTATGATAATGAAATAGTTATAACTAAGGTACTTCAGCTAAACCTATCAAAGCCAAGTTTTGAACTACAAACCAAATTACCAAAGATTATTATCCTAGATAAAAACTTTACACTTAATCTAAACGTATCAACAAATTTCGAAGGGCCTTATACAATACTTCTCAGCTATGGCAATCAAACAAGAATAAAAAACGCAACTGGAAATTCCAGTTTTATTTTCGATTTAAAGGCAATTAACCAATCAATAGTTTTGAGTATTTTTTATCTCGGGTACAACATTACAAAAACAATTCAACCAAACTATGTAGAACAACCACAAATAGTTGTTAGAGTAATTTCAAAGGGCAATCAAACAACTTTAACTTTCGATTTTAAAAATTATGCAAAAAATATTACTATAAAAATCGGAGAGCTTACCTGGTTTTTTAATTCTGAAAATAATTCAAAAGAAGAAATAAAAATTTTTGGATACGGGAACTTTATTTGCAATATTACCTTTTATGATTTAGCTGGAAATCTTTATAATGCAAGTTTTCCATTCTCAAACATAAAACCAAAATCAGAAAACACTTTGCTTACGGTCTTTGTTCTTCTAATAGTTGCGATTATTATTTTTGTTTTTCTACATAAGCTAATGCATCGCTAAAATGTTGAGGAATTGTAAGGTACTTGCAATTTACTAAAACTACTGGGGAGAAGGTAATATTATAAAAACTTGCAAGAGTTGCTTGAGCATTTAAAGCTTGAGTAGAGGAATTTAAACAAGAATTCAATTGAGAAACATTAAGAGCTGCAAGAATAGAAGCGGATTTTAAAACTTCTTCATGAACAGGAAAAGCTTTCGGAGAAATTACTACCCCAAGACTTTTTAGGGAATCAACAAATTTTATTAATTTACCTTGTTTCGAAGTGCAATACAGATATTTTATAAAGAGTTGAGTTCTATTAACGCCGTAGGTTGGATAGTTCATTAAAGCATCTTTTGTAAGAATAAATATAAATTTTGTTTGCGGTGTTGAATAATTAAGAGTTGTTAACGCATTAATCGAATAAGGATCTATAAACCAATAAGTTTCATTACATTTTGGATAATCAAGTTCGATCACTCCTTCCGCAACAATTTTTAAGTTGCTTAATTTAATATTTGGAAGTTCTTGTGCAAAATATATTTTCTTTATGCTTAAATTTTCATCATCTATGAACATTATTAATTTTTGTTTAGAAATGTTGGCTTCTACTATCCATTCTTCATTGGAAAAATTTGCAATTGGCAAGGAAGATGAAAAGGGTATAAAAGAATAATTAGAGTAAAGAAAAGAAGCTATGATTTTGGAAGATAGGTTTTCTACTTCCTCTTTTGAATGTAGGGGCTGGTTTTGGAGATAAATCCTTTGGTTCGCAGCTAAAAAGAAAACCAAACTTATAAGTATAACAACCAAAAAAATGAGTGAGTAGTGAAGATAATCAAGACCTTTTTCGCTTGCTTTTACGATTTTTACTACTTCTTTTTCAGCTTTTTTCTTCACCATACCCAACAAGCCTCCACCTTTGTGCTATTCTTCTGCTAATTGCTATTTTTTCACTCTTTAGTGGACAGGCTTCGTGCTTGAGTTCTATTTCTAAAATTTCCTTTTTAACTTTTTTAACAAAACCAAGATGCACGCCAGTTCCTATTCCAAGAACTACGGGTTCATTCACAACAAAAGGAGTGTTTGGTATATCTTTTCTAGGTATCTGATGGTATTCCAATACGAGTTGCTTTGTTGGTTCTGGAAGCATGCCCGGTTTGCCAACGATACTACCAATTAAAGCATCAGATTTTGTAAAGGAAGGATCAAGATTTGTAGAAATTGCAATAAGTCCACCACCCCTAGCTTCTTTAAGCTCATTCATGCTTGTTCTTATGCTTTCTATCGTTGTAAATATAGGAATTGTTTGATTACCCTTTCTTATTCCAGGCCTTATTTCAATTTCGTCACCAACCTTTAATCTTCCTTGGATTAATGAACCACCAATTACTCCACCTACTAGCTTATCAACATTTCCTGGTTTATTAACATCAAAAGACCTTGCAACATACATTATTGGCGGTAAATTTTCTTTTGGGTCTCTTTTTGGAAATTTGAGTATTGCTTCTAATAAATATTCGATATTTATTTTGAAGTTTGAAACTACAGGAATTATTTCACAATTTTCAGCAAAGGTTCCTTTAACAAATTCTTTTATTTGATTATAATGCGCTATAGCTTTTTCTTTTGTAACCAAATCTATTTTAGTTTGGGCTATTATTATGTTTTTTAAACCAAGTATTTGAAGAACCAAAAAATGCTCATAAGTTTGGGGCATGGGGCAAGGGTCGTTTGCAGCAATAACAAGTATCGCAGCATCTATTAAACTTGAGCTTGCTATTACTGTGCTCATTAATGATTCATGTCCTGGATTGTCAAGCAAAGAAATTCTTCTTATTTCTTCTCCTTCTCCTTGAGTTGTTAGCACTTCTTTACCATTTTCTACCCTCTTTTTTATTATCGCATCGGCATAACCAAGCTTTATTGTCATGCTTCTTTTTATGCTCTCGCTATGTCTATCTGTCCAAACATTAGAAATAGCACTAACTAAGGTTGTTTTCCCATGGTCAACATGTCCAAACATCCCAATGTTGATATCGCTTTGTTCTATCATTACTTCACTTTTTCTCTTCCTTTTTCTCCTCTTTCTTTTTGAAAAGTTCTTCTACAGGCAATTCTCCATATTCAATAATTTTTGTGTTTACTTGTACTGTATCATTAGATATCGTGTTTCCACGAACGGTTTTTCTTACCCTTATTCCTTTTTTCTTTTTTATTAAGACCTTTACTTTTTTTACTCCTTCCACATCTTTTCTTAGAGGAAAACCACTGTTATCGGTTCCACCAGTAATTAAAAGCTTGTATCCTGGTGCTCCTATTATTGTTCCATCAATAGTATCGCCTATTTTCTTTCCTATTAGCATTTTAGCTTTTTCTTCATCTATCTTTACTTGGTTTGTTTTCCCGGTTTTTGGGTCAGAATAAACTATTATCATCTTTTCACCTTATTCTTTCTCAAATCCTTTAAATATAAATTCCTTAAGAAATTATCTGTACATTGTTTCTGGATGTTCAACGAATTGTTTTATTTTGTCTTGTAGGTTTTTTGATACTAGCTTCTTTATCTTTTTCATTCCTTCCTCAAAATCTTCCATTGTTACAACGTCTCTGTTGTGTCTTATAGCGTTCAAACCAGCCTCTCTACAAATTCCTTCGATTTCGGCACCAGTATAACCTTCTGTTTGTTTTGCAAGTTCTTCAAGGCTAACGTCTTTCGCAAGAGGCATTTTTCTGGTATGGACTTTGAATATATCTATTCTTGCTTTTAAGTCTGGCATTGGAAGTTCTATTATTCTATCGAATCTTCCTTGTCGTAGTAATGCGGGATCCAGCACATCTGGTCTATTCGTAGCGGCGATAACTACAACGTTCTTCAATGTTTGAAGCCCATCCATTTCGGTTAATAAAGTATCCACCATTCTTTCATTAACGAGAGTTTCATCACCCCTTCCTCGAATAGAGGCTATTCCATCTATCTCATCGATGAAGATTATACAAGGAGCAGCAAGTTTTGCTTTTCTGAATACTTCTCTTAAAGCCCTTTCACTTTCTCCTACATATTTACTCAAAAGCTCAGGTCCCTTTACAGAAATGAAGTTTACTCCACTTTCTGTTGCAACCGCTCTAGCAAGAAGTGTTTTTCCTGTTCCTGGAGCACCAACAAGCAAAACACCCTTTACAGGTCTAATCCCCATTTTCTCAAAAAGTTCTGGTTTTTTAAAAGGAAGTTCTACAATTTCATAAAGTTCTTTCTTGATATCTTCCAATCCACCAATGTCATCCCAATGAACATTTGGAATTTCAACAAACACTTCTCTAAGTGCACTAGGTTGAATTCCTTTTAGAGCATTTAGGAAATCGTCCATTGTAACTTCTATGCTTAACAAGATTTCATTTGGAATCGTTTCTTGTTCCACGTCTATCTTTGGCAAAAATCTTCTAAGCGTAAGCATTGCAGCTTCTCTACACAATGCAGCCAAATCTGCACCAGTAAAACCATGCGTCATCGCAGCAAGTTGGTCCAAGTCAACATCTTTAGCTAATGGCATGTTTCTAGTATGGATTTGAAGGATTTCTTTTCTTCCATTTCTATCTGGTACACCAATTTCTATTTCTCTATCAAACCTTCCGGGTCTTCTTAGCGCAGGGTCTATTGCATTTGGTCTGTTTGTAGCGGCGATAACTATTACTTCTCCCCTTTTCTTTAATCCATCCATTAGTGTTAAAAGTTGCGAAACCATTCTTCTTTCCACTTCTCCAGTTACTTCTTCTCTTTTAGGTGCAATTGCATCTATTTCATCTATGAAGATTATGCTTGGAGCATTTTCCTCAGCTTCTTTGAATACTTCTCTTAGCCTTTCTTCACTTTCTCCAACATATTTGCTTACAAGTTCAGGACCATTTATACTTATGAAATTTGCTTCACTTTCGCTTGCAACCGCTCTAGCAAGAAGTGTTTTTCCACATCCTGGTGGTCCGTAAAGAAGAACTCCTTTTGGTGGTTCTATTCCCAACCTTTCAAAAAGCTCAGGATGTCTTAATGGTAGTTCTACCATTTCTCTTATTTTCTGGATCTCATTCTTTAGACCACCGATATCTTCATAACGTACCTCGCTTTTTAAGATTTCTTCCGATACTGGTTCTGATTTTACTATAATGTTTGTTTCACTTGTAACTTTTACAACCCCGCTTGGGTTGGTTTGAACCACAACAAATGGAAAAGCGGTGCTAAAAATTGATACATAAATCATATCTCCCCTAACGAGCGCTTTTCCTTCTAATTTTCTTTTAACATATTCTTCGAAGTCTGGTGATACTCTTATTCTATGCTCCGCAGGAGGTGCTATTGTAATTTTTGTTGCCGGTTTTGGATCAGCTTTCTTTACAAATACCTTTTCTCCAATGCTCACACCAACATTTTTTCTAGTATATCCATCGATTCTTATTATGTTCAGTCCTTCATCTTCTTGGTGTGCTGGCCAAACCATCGCAACGCTTACTTTTTTCCCTTTTATTTCTATGTAATCCCCACTTTTAACATTTAAAAGTTCTCTACTTTTTGAATCTATTCTGGCGATTCCTTTTCCAACATCATTGAGAAGCGCTTCAGCCACTTTCAATTCTATACCCTCAGCCAACTTTTCACCTATTCTATTTTTGCTTTTTTTCTTTAAATTTTTTCTTTAAGCTATTAGCTCAAAAAACTGCATCAAAACAACCGTGGCATAAGAACCATTTGGTAAAGAGAAACTTACTTTTATTCCAGAATTTTCATTTCTAAATTCAAAATCTTTTACTGGTACAACTAATGCTCTAAGTTTTCCCTTTTGTGAAACTTCAGGAAACTCTTTTAGAAGAAAATCTCTTTTTGAGATTGAATACTTTTCCAATACTTCTTCTTCATAGCTATCCAATTCACTCTCATAACCAATTAGATTGCCTAAAGGAAATTCACCAGTTTCACTTATACTTTGTAAGTCTGGAAACCCATAAAAATTTTGTTTACACCTTTTTCTTTCCTTTTCCAAAGCATTTTCTTTGATTTTTTTCTCAAGAACTTCATTAAAAATTTGCGCTTGGACAGAATGAATAAACATAAGCTTTAAACTTCTCGGAAGCACTCTGAAAGCTCCGATGAAGTTTCTGGGTTGCTCTGAAAGAAGAACTAGCATTTTCCTTTCATACTTAAGAAATTTTGGAAAATATTCTAAAGCTTTTTTAAAATCCATTTCTTTTTTAAGCCTTTCCCTTGCTTCTATTGCTTCTTTATTTTTTTCATTTTTTGTGGAGCAAAGAAACTCCAAAACAGCACCTTCAAAATCTCTTTTTAGAATTTTTATTCCTATTTCAAAATTATTTTTTCTCATTCCAAACCTTTGAGGCCCAAAATAATTTGGTATCTTTGAAATTTTTTTAAATTCGTTAAAGTTTTCTTCATCATACTTTTGAGCTTTTACAAGAATTTCAAACCTATTCCCAAGAAGCTGTCCAAGTCTTATAGGTTCTTTGCTTCTCCACGCTCCATTTATTTGAATGTCTTTTATTTTTATTGCTAAGAGTTTTTCTTTATCAACCTTATAAAAGCTTGCAAGCTGAGTTGTTATAGCTTTTCTATCTTTTGTTCCAGCGAAGCTAAATGCTTTCTTTCCCCTTCCAAGAACTTTCGAAATTTTCAATAAAGCTTGATAGGTATCCCAAAGCCTTTTCTGTAAAATAAAAACAGTAAAATCTCCTTCTTCATCCTTCTTTTCAAATTTTTGATTTACTTTTAATACTTCCCCGTTCTTTGTTATTTCCTCTACTATAAAATCTTCCGGTTTTTCTTTTATCTTTCCTTGTTCTTTTTTTGCTTTTATGAAAAACTCCATCCTATAGCTCTTTTACTATTGCTTCACCTTTTGTTAGTTTGTTTAGTTTTTCAAAAAATTCTCCCTTCATTCCAGCAGGAAACTCTACAACTACCCTTAAGCTTCCATCACTTTGATAGTTTTGTTCAACGATTTCAAAATTCTTTAGAAATCCAAAGCTTTTTGGGACATAAATACTTGGAATTATAATTTCAATTTTGGCTTTAGCAAATTTTAATGGCAAAATTTTGGAAAGCTCTTTTACTATGCTTTCTACCTGCTCTTCCGGTGATTTAAATGGGTCAATGTTAACCTTTGCTTCTTCTAATGCCCTTTCAATTCTTTGTGGAGGATGTGGTGCGTTTGTTCTAGGATCGATAGAATTTTTTGAGATGATTTCTATTATTCTCTTTCTTTTTTCTTCTACCATTTTTCTTCTTTGCTCCGTTGTTATTGGAACTTCACCTTTTCTTAATATAACTTCAGCAACTTTGTAAACGTCCGTTGTTCCAAAAATTTTTCTAATTTTTTCTTCACTTTGTCTTTCTCCTGTTTTTGCATTTTTATAAATTTCTTCAACAGCCAACACGTTTCTTAAATCTTTCTTTTTATTTTGCAAAAATTCATAGGCGAGTTCTGAATCCACAATTATTTCAAAATTCTCTCCATCCTGAGAATACTTAGCAACAACTGTTGCCATAGTTTCACTGAACCTTGTCGATTAATTTTTGTGTGTCTTTGTCGCTTAAAATGCTAAATTGCTTATTCTTCATTCTTATTACTCCTATATCTATATTTGCTGGTGAAAGTTTTTGATTTGTAACTCTTTTTATTACTTTTAGCCCGAGTTCAAGAGCATCTTCTTCTTTCATTTTTTCTTCATACTCCTTTTCTAGAATTTCCATTGCTTGCTTAGAACCAGAGCCAATAGCATCTGCAGAAAAACCAGTCAAAGCCCCGCTAGGATCTATTTCAAATAGTTTTGGTTTTTCATCGCAACCAGCTATTAGCAAGGAGACACCAAAAGGTCTTAGACCACCATATTGTGTATAATACTGCATTACATCAGCAGCTTCTCTTGCTATATATTCTACTGTTGGTGCCTCTCCATAAACGAGCTTATGGCTTTGTGCTTCACTTCTTAAGAAATCTATTAGTCTTCTTGCATCCGCTACAAGACCAGCAGAAGTGGAACCTATATGCTCATCGATTTTAAAGATTTTTGTTATTGAATCAGCATTAACTAGTTTTGAGGCTATTGTTTTTATCGCTATCAATCCAACACCGTCTCTATATACTATTCCAAGAGCAAGTGCACCGAGTTTTACAGCTTCTTTTGCATATTCCACTTGGAAAAGCCTCCCATCAGGGCTAAAGATTGTTATTCCTCTATCATATGCTTGTACGGAAGGGTACATCATATCACTTTTTTTATTTTTTCATTAGGCTTTTTTAACCTTTTTCGTTTTACTTAAAGAAGAAAATTTGAAGGAGCGGTATTCCATTTATTTTCTTAATGTTCTCTTTCGAAGCAAGTGAATTATTGATCAACAATTTTACAGACCTTTCACCAACAGCATTTATGCTTGTTAGTTCTTCTTTTAAGATTTTTGAAGCATCCTCTTCTTTAATTTTTTCACCAACGTAAAACCCTTTATACTTTTCTAAGTCTATTACCGCTTCTCCTTCTTTGAATACTTTTCCGATCAATTCCTCATCACACATAGCTAAAATTTTTCCAGCCGGTGTCGAATGAATTTTAACGAATATCAATTGTATCGCCAAGCAAAATAAAATGTTGAAGCAAAAAGTATACCATACCAAATTATCCAGACACTTCCTGCGATGTTTCCAGAGTTGATTAGTATATAAGCTACTAAAAAGAAAAGGGAAGCTGTGAGAAGTTCAACCGAGCAGAATTTTATTTTTTGTAGTACTGATTTTTTAAGTATTTCTTTATTCCATTTCAAAGCGGGATTCAACTTTAATAGGGAAGCTATTCCACCTTTTGCTCTGGCAAATACAACAGCATAATTTACAAAATAATTCATAAAACCAAGTTTAAATGAACCAAAATAAATCTTTGAAAGAATCAAACTTGCTAAAATGGTCATTAAAATAGAAGAAATGTTAAAGAGTATTAATTGCTGAGAGATTGTAAAGTTTTCAACAAACTTTCTAACGAATTCCGGTAATGCAGAGATATCAAAAGTTGGTTTAGGATAAATAAGAAAAAGCAGTGAGCATCGATACAAATGAAAAGGATAAAACACCAAGTGAAAGAAAGTCTAACCCAAAAATTAAAGAAATATAATCCATATGCCTTTTTAAATCAAACTTAAAGAAATTTTTTATGTACTCACCAAATAGCTGGTGATTTCCATAACTGTATCGCCATTGTTGTTTTACAAAAGTTGAAAAGTTTTCTAACGGTTCTCCGATAGCATATAGCTTAGGAACATAAATACCTTTGTATCCTTTAAGCTCAGCCTTTATTGAGAAGCCCGCATCTTCAACAACTATCTCTGGAAAACCACCAACTTCCTCAANAACNTTTTTTCTTACAACTCCNCAAGAGCCAGCGAAGATAGGATTGCCTTTTATCGCATAGCCAGGTTGAACAAACAGCGAGAAGAAGCCATGAGAAGAATCTGTACTTGCCTCAAACAGATTTCTTCTTTTGTANCTTTTTTGCGTTTGAACATATGCAACTTTNGGATCTTTAAAATATGGGATTACTTCTCTTAAGAAATTTTTATNGATTAATTCTTCATCAGCATCAAAAATNGCAATAAATTCNTCTTTTATATATTTTAAAGCATTATTTANAGCACCAGCCTTAAAGCCTTTTCTTTCGTTTCTTCTTATTAGTTTAATTTTTTCTTTTTTACAAAAATCTCTAAGTTCTTTAACTATTTCTTCTTTNTTTGAATCATCAACNAGATATATTTTGAATTTTGGATAATTCATTTCTTTTAGCTTTAAAAGATTCTTTTTGAGTATTTTTGGATCTTCGTTAAAACTTGGTACAACAATAGCTACGGGAGGAAAGAAATCTGATTTTGTATAACTTTTTGCTCTTTTGAAATTTTTCTCATAAAAATAAGAAAGTACAAAATATACCGCTCCAATACCAGAAAAGAAAAGAGTAAATAAAGAAAGAAGGAACAAAAATGAAGAAACAATTTTTGAGTAAAGGGTTGTAGAGGCTACAAATAACATATAGGCAAAAATTACACCAAGAACTAAGAAAATGATAGCTATCGAAGCACCAAGTATTCTAAAATATTCTTCTTCCATTTTATATCCTTTTTAAAGAGAATTTTTTATATTTTTCCTTTTTATTTACTTTACTCTTTTTCAAAAACAAGATGCTCCTCTTTTCCTATATTTACCTCAATTTTTTCACTTTTTATAATTTTTGCAATTTCTTCAACCAGCTTGTTATCTATTTCAGATACAAAGTTAATTTCTTTTATCGCATTGCACCCAACTAAATACGTAGCTCTTAGAATAATTCTATACTTAAATGCAACGATAACTAAAAGAATAGGACCAGACTTAAACAAATAAAGTATTAGTGGCTTTTCATCGCCAATTTTTATAGAAATATTCCCCTCCTCTGTTTTTTCAATTACCTCCCTTACTGGCTTTGCTAATATTACTTTTTCAATTTCTTTTAACAAATCATTCAGAGAACCACCTTTTAACTTTTTTGAATAACTTCCACTACTTTTTATTGCGGCCTCTATAGCTTCTTTTAATTTTTCATCTAACCCTCTTTCCACTTCTTGCTTTGCATCACTACTAATTTTTGAGTTTTCTTTTTTGAAATTGGACTTACCAAAAAGCGTAAAAACCAAAAACAGTGGTGGCAAAAACAAAATTAGCTCGGAAGGTAACTTAATAAGTTTTATTGTAACTGCACTTATAGCCGAAAAACCAGCCGTTATGCCCAACAATTTTAAAATCTCTCCCACATCTCTAGAAAATTTGGTTTTCTCTTCTCTACTGGTTGCGGAAAATTTAGGTTTTGTTTCTCTTATCTTAAGCTTTTCAAAATTCTTTTCAAATATCAAAGTGTTTTCTTTTTCTTCTTTTTGTTTTACTGGCATGAAGTAGATTTATTATCTAAAATTTTTAAAATTTTTCTACTTACGGTGTTTCCAATAATTAAAATAACAAGAGAAATTTTTATGCCCATTTTCGGCTTTCACGCGAAATTATTAGACTACTCCACTTATTTTCTTGGTAGATAAACATCAAAGTACCCGTTTGTATAAATTTTTTGAAAGTTGGAAGAGTTTTTAATGTCGGCGCAATAATATTTTGAATTAACTACAAGCCCAACCTTAAAGCTTTGAAGATAAGAAAAGTTTCCTGTTTTACAGAAATTTTCTTGCGCATAGAAATTTTCTGGTTTTGCGTATTCAACATAGTAATCACTTACTACTGGTTGCTTTCCAAAGAAAGTTTCTAAATGTCCAAAATAACCTGGAACAGATACGTTTGAATATGAGAATTTACTAACATAAAGCATCGGTGCAATACATGTTTGAGTTGCAGCACCCCATTCGCAAGGAATGTTTGTTCCAGAATAAATTAAGCTTGCAAAAAAGAAATTAAGTATGGAAAAAATGTAAAGTAGCTTGTAATCTTTTGAGAGTGTTTTTGAAACAGCATAAGAAATTAAAAATACTGCTGCGATATTAACTCTATAAATAAGAATATTAGCCAAGAATACAACAACCGCCAAAAAGTTTTCTCTTTTAAATGAGTTTCTTAAGATTGCCAATGTAAATGAAATGACGAGCAACGGAACAAGAAAGAGATTTTCGGATAGTATCCCTTGTGTTGGTTGAAGCAATCCCAAAGAAAAAGGTGCTACTTCTATAGGCTTAAACCTTAGAAAGTTAACATAAAATGGAAGTGAAAGAACTACAGCTAAAAAGATTATCTCTGCATAATCTTTGATTTTTTCCTTTTTGAAAAATGGTAAAATAAAGAATGGAAAGAAAAAAATTGATAGAGAGTGAGAAACAAAAGAAATAGCTAATGAAATAGCAGAGAATATTTTTTTATCAGAAAGAGCAAAAAGAATTGAAAGATTCAAAAATAAAAGAGAAAATACGTGCAATGGAGAAATCACAGAAGTAATAAAAATGAAAGTTTGGGAAAGAAAAAGAAAAGCGCCCACAAAGTGTTTGTTTAGTTTTTTGAAAATTAAAAGGGTTGTATAGCAGAACAAGAAAAGAATAACAGCATGAAGAAAAGGCTCAATTGATAAGTAATCAACATTTAATATTTTTGCTATTCCAGCAGAAAAATCAAAGTAACCATAAGGATATATAAATTCTCTTCCAAGATAACTTAAATTATCAAAAAAGAAAGGAGAGGAATGAAGATATGTTTCTTCAGCCATTCTTGAATAATAATAACCCCAAACACTGGAGTAGCCAATTGTTGCTTTAATAAGAAACACAAAGATTACAAAAACAAAAGCAAGTAAGAGAGCACTTTTTTCAAATTCGATCCTTTTCCTTTTTTCCTTTTTTCCTTTTTTTACATTTTTGACATAAACAAGCAAATCTATTATAATTATACCAAAAAGCATAACCCATTGAATACTTTCTGGAAGCAACAAGCAAAAATGAAAGTAAAATATCACGAAGAAAGTAACTATTAAAAATGCTTCATTAACTTCTAAAAAGCAAACAGAAAGAACCACGATTGCTAAAAAGGAAAACAAGAAAGCAAAGGAGTAAGTATTGGTAGCGGTTATATTCTTTTTCAATTGTTTTCCAAAGAAGTCTATAGTTATATTTACATTTTCATCCGTTTGTTTTATCTCCTTATAGATAGAAAAATTTCCGGGCGTAAAATAATAAAGAATCTCTTCCCCTTTATTGTTTATAATCAAAGGTATTCTATAGAGTCCGGATAAATTTGATTTTCCTTTTAGACTAATAAGAAGTTTAGAATCTCTAAAGGTTATGGAATAGTTTTGCAGTTCTACTCTACCCCCAGCTGTAGCATTATTTAATTTAAACCATAGTGTTTTATTGTCGCAATTTATAAAAACATAAGGTTGCGAAGAAAAATTGTTTACACCATATTCCAAAAGCACTGATCGATTGTTTATTTTACATACCTGGTAGGAATTTGAAAATATTGTAAAGTTGCGATTATTAAAACTTAAAAGAAATATTTCTTCATTTTTTGGTATCGAGAAGAAGTTTACTCCAAAAACTTTGAGATATTGAAGTAAAAAAATCGAGTAGAATAGAGCAAGAGCTATTAAAAAAACTTTAAGATTTTTCATTCTTCCCCTTTACAAAATCTAAAGCTTCCTTTAATGTCATTGTTATTCCATATTTTGAATAAAATCTAATAAGATTTGAGAGATCCCTTTGTAAAAATTCTTCCGCTTTAGGATGCTTTGTTAATACTCCCTGAGCGAAATCTATAAGATATGGTTTTCCATTAAGCAATAAAATGTTATATTCGCTAATGTCGGCGTGTACTAACGAATGTTGGTATAGCTTTCTTATGTTTTCTAATATTTCTTCAAATTCCTCTTTCGGATTTTGACTTCCAATTTGCTTAAGCGTTGGAGCTGGTAGTCCGTTCTCACCAATAAACTCCATTGCTAGAACATTTTTTATAACACCATAAGGTTTTGGTGCATTAACATTTGCTTCTTTTGCGATCATTAGATTTTTATATTCCTTTCTTGCCCAAGCCAATACTATAGCTCTTCTAGTTGGTTTAATTTTTCCAAACCTAGGGTCTCCAGAGATGTAATCAATCATATTTATAAAACCAGTTGTTTCTATTCGGTAAATCTTTAAAGCGACATAATCCCCAAACTCTTTACTTCCGGAGGTGGCTCTATAAACATCCGCCTCTTTTCCTGTAGAAATAGGAAAATCAATAGAAGAGATAATCTTTTTTCTCATAAAATCATTTAAAGTTATTGCAAGATCCTTTGTAAATATTCTTTCATCTATCTCTTCTCTTTCTTTTAGCTGTTTTTCTTCTTTTTCTGGTCTTTTCTTTTTACTCCACCTCATTACCATTTTGACACTTCGTTACAAAAAGTTAAAGCAACTGAAGCTTATCAGCTTATTGGAAGGTTTTGGAGCAAGCCTTTCTGTTTTAGAAGTTCAACATCAGCCTTTGAATATCTATAAACAATATCACATCCTTTGTCCCCGCTAACCGGCCATGGTTCAACTATTACAACATCGCCATTTTTTATCCACATACTTCTCTTTAATCTCCCCGGGATTCTTCCTTTTCTTTCTTTTCCATCAGCACAAAGTATCTGAGCCATAGAACCTCCTAACATTGCAATAACCACTCCCAAAATTTCATTCTCTTTTGGTAATCTTAATTCGTGTTGTTCTTCTTCTTTCATTTAAGGCACCGCCACAGTATATCTTGCTCCACAAGCTTCGCATACTATATACTTGAATCTTCTATTGCCGGTTTCTTCAAAATGAGTATCATAACTTTTGCATTCTTTGCATTTTACAAATCTCTCAAAGTATTCATTTATTTTTGCGTTGATTAAATTTTCATTTATTTTACTGTTTAACACTAGTCTTTTTTCTTCAAGTACAAAAGGAACAGCAAACTCTTTTGATAGAAATCTAGCTATGCTTTTTGGGTCTCTTCTTGCCTTATCTGCGATCTGATTTATATTTTTAACTATAGTTTTATTTCCTTCTATTAACACATCTGCTGGTGGTATTTCAAATTGCTCCACTTTTGGATGGACTTTTTCTAATTTTGAATATGCTTCTTCTAATAATTTGATGTAATCCACTTTCTCACTTTATAATTTATATTTTTGAATCCGGATTTTTAAATAGTTCCTTTTCCTTTTATTAAAATTTTTAAACTGCTTTTGAGAAATTTAAATTGCGGTGGATATGCCGGGAGGCTAGGGGTCTCCTGTAACGCAAATCCCCTTATGGCGGGCTACATGCTGGATGGAGCCTTGCAGTGCAATGTAAGCCTTGCATTAGGCTTTGAAGACTTGACTGTGGGGATGGAAGCAGCATGTGAACCAGGCCAGGCAGGAATGAGCAACCTTAAGCATGTTGCTTCATGCTCCACAGCTTTTGGGTCTGAGCTGAGATGCAAGAGAACTTACATTGCACTGCATTGCGATATCCAGCTTCCACCGCATGCTGGGGTCGCCTAGTGGTAGGCAAAACTGCCCACTAAATGGCGGCAGCCTGCTAAGCTGTTGGGTCTCCAAAAGGGACCCGCGTGGGTTCGAATCCCACCCCCAGCGCTTTTAAAATATTAGCTCTTTCTATAAAACCTATAAAATAAAAACAAAAAAAGAAAAAGGGGTGGGAGAATGGGAGCTTTTTGTGTAATAAAATATACATTTTTATATTTATAAACTTTTCTACAATTTCAAAAGAATTATTCTACAAAGAGACTATTAAAATTTTTAAACCGCCTTTGAGAAATTTAGATATGCCAGTTGAATTACTAGTAAAAGACATAATGAGCACACCACCCATAACATGTGAAGAAAACACTTCAGTAGGGGAAGTAATAAAAAGGATGATAAAGCATAATGTTGGCTCCGTAGTTGTTGTAAAAAATAAGAAACCCGTAGGAATCATAACTGAAAGGGACATAGTTAGAAGATATCTTTCAAAAAGATTTAACCTTCTAGTAAAAGCAAAAAACATAATGACGCAACCAGTAAAAGTAATAAAGGAAGAAGCCAAAGTTACAGATGCTGCCAGATTAATGGCAGATTATGGAATAAGAAAATTACCTGTTGTTAACTCTTCTGGTGAAGTCGTTGGAGTTATAACAGAAGGGGATATTGTTAGACATGCTAACTCAATTCTTGATATACTTAAAGAAATAAAAGAAACCGGTTTTAACCCAGAAGAAAAAATGTGAGCCGTGGTAGCTCAGCCTGGGAGAGCATCCGGCTGAAGACCGGAGGGTCGCTGGTTCAAATCCGGCCCACGGCACTTTTATTCTATTTCTTTTCCAACTTCATCAGGAGTTAGTTGTTTTATTAGTTCATTTTCTTTTATTCTGTTGAAGATTTCAACGATTTCTTCGACAGTTGATTTATCAGAGAAAATAACTACTTCTTCGATATTTCTCCAAAGCCCACTTTCAGTAAAATTAGCAGAGCCAATGATTGCAATATCATCTAATACATAAAGTTTGCTATGTGTAAAGTCGTTATCTTTGTTGTAAACTATCATCGGTAATTTAAATATAAAGCTTACTTTCTCTTTTTTGAAAAATAGATACATACAAACTAATAGCAAAAGAAGGAATGGAATAAGAAAAATTAATGAAAAGATACCAAGAAATAGAAAAAGAATGGATGCTGCAAACAAATATGGTAGATAATTTCTCAATTTTGGAGGTTCTACCTTTTTTTCTAGAAGGATTTTTAGTGATGAGAGATGTTGAGTGTTTGAAGTATCGTTTGTAGTAATCAAGAAAAC
>JGI20130J15133_1001263_pt1 | contig 21539 bp, 20 predicted proteins | sample WasSprMetagenome_FD_15133 | JGI IMG/M metagenome (IMG submission 15133) | reverse complement strand
CAACGGGGGTGGGAAAGGGGGTGGAGGGGGCGCAGCCCCCTCCCAGGGGGCTTGGGGGATGTGCCCCCAAAATTTTTAAAGAAGGGGAGAGCAGCCAACCCCTGCAAACCTGCCACGAGTGGGGCTCAAAACGCTGCAGGCCCTCAGCCCACGAGGGTGGGAAAACGGGGGTCCAGGGGGCGCAAGCCCCCTGGCAGGGGGTATGGGGGATGTGCCCCCAGGGCTTTAAAAGAGGGGGCGAGTTGCTAACTCTTGCACACCCGCCAAGAGTGGGACCCAAAACGCTGGCAAACCCTGAGTCAACGGGGGTGGGAAAGGGGGTGGAGGGGGCGCAGCCCCCTCCCAGGGGGCTTGGGGGATGTGCCCCCAAAATTTTTAAAGAAGGGGGAGAGCAGCCAACCCCTGCAAACCTGCCACGAGTGGGGCTCAAAACGCTGCAGGCCCTCAGCCCACGAGGGTGGGAAAACGGGGGTCCAGGGGGCGCAAGCCCCTGGCAGTATGCCCAACTAAACCACTACGAGCAAAAACGCCTCCGATAACGCTTGCCGCATGCCATAAAGCATAGCCCACTTCCTTAGTAAAACCCCTTGACCTCTGTGGCAGGCAAGGATATAATTAAGGCCGGTTAAAGGGATTTCTCCTATCGCATTTAAAATGGGAGGCAATCATGGTTGAGATACGCATACACGGCCGCGGAGGCCAAGGAGCAGTTGTGGCTTCGGAAGTCTTGGTAACCGCCGCTTTCCTGGAAGGAAAATTCGTCCAGTCTTTCCCCCTCTTCGGCGTAGAAAGAAGAGGAGCCCCCGTTATGGCTTTCGCCCGGATATCGGATAAGCCTATCCGGGCCCGTTACTCAATCTACAACCCTGACCACATCATAGTACTGGACCCAACCCTCATAGAAGCCGTAAACGTTGCCGAAGGCCTCAAACCAGGGGGGTGGGTGCTGATAAATTCTCCTCACCCCCCTTCTTTTTTCCAGCCCTCTCTCCCCGGCTACCGAGTGGCTACTGTGAACGCCAGCTCTATCGCTGTAGCTCATCGCTTAGGAACTTCTACTGCTCCCATCGTTAATACCGCCATCTTGGGCGCTTTCTCCCGGATAACCGGCATCGTCAGCCTTGATTCGCTGGCCCAAGCGATAAGGAAAGCTGTGCCTTTTAAACCCGAGGACAACGTCGCCGCAGCCCAGGAAGCTTTTGAGAAAGTAATCTTCTAAGGGAGGTCCCAATGGCTCAGAAAGGCAAAGTCATAACCTTCCGCAACGTCAAAGAAGTGCCTCCGGTCCCGGTCTCTTTGGCCGATACCCTCTACAATAAGACAGGTGGGTGGCGCTACCTCCGGCCGGTTTATGAGGACAAAAGGGCTCCGTGCACCTTCAATTGCCCTTCCGGGGAGGACATACCCGTATACCTGGGCTTGATCGCACAAGGGAGGTTCCTTGAAGCCTGGGAAGTGATACGCTTTGAAAACCCGTTCCCGGCCGTCACAGGCCGGGTTTGCCCTCACCCTTGCGAGAGTGAATGCAACCGCAATTACTACGGTGGAGCAATCTCCATCCACCGTTTGGAGCGCTTTGTAGCCGATATCGTGGAGGAGAAAGCGCCGAAGGTTACTTCCAAACCTGAAGGCCCCAAAATTGCGGTCATTGGCTCAGGCCCGGCCGGCCTATCCTGCGCTTACCACTTGGCCCGCAAAGGCTACAGAGTTACAGTCTTTGAAGCCTTGCCCGAACCCGGAGGCTTAATGCGCTACGGCATACCCAACTACCGCCTCCCCAAGGAAGTCCTGATGCGAGAAATCGCCTTCATTGAAGCCTTGGGGGTGGAAATACGCACTGGCATGAAGCTGGGAGGAAACCTCTCCTGGGGCGAGCTTCGGGATTATGCTGCAATTTTCTTAGCCGTAGGCTTCTCCAAGAACCGGGGACTTGAAGTGCCAGGCGAAAATTCCGAAGGGGTCATATCGGCCCTGGAATTCCTCAAGACCCTCAACCTTGAAGGGCCTGGTGCTCTGAAAGCTTTGGCTGGGAAGAAAGTGGCCGTGATTGGCGGGGGGAACTCGGCTATGGATGCGGCCCGCTCCGCCCTGCGCCTCGGAGCCGATGTGACCATCTACTACCGCCGGACCAGGGAGGAAATGCCGGCCATCCCGGCCGAGATAGAAGAGGCCGAAGAGGAAGGAATCCGGATGGAATTCCTCACCGCCCCAGTGGAGATAATCTCCTCCAACGGCCGAGCCTCAGGAGTGCGCTTCATCAAGATGCGCCTGGGCGAGCCCGATTCCTCCGGTCGTCCCCGCCCCTTCCCCATCCCTGGCTCTGAATACACCGTTGACGTGGATTACGTAATCCCAGCCATAGGCCAAGAGGCTGACCTAAGTTTCCTGGACGGAATTGAGGAGCTTAAAGTAGAGAGAGGCCGGATAAAGACCGAGCTTTCCACCTTGGCTGGCCCTCGCATCTTCGCCGGCGGAGACATCGCTACCGGATTCGGCACAGTGACCCATGCCATAGGTTCAGGTAAAAGGGCAGCTTTGGCTATAGACCGGTTCTTGAGAGGGGAAGCCTTGGAAGGATTCCCTCCACTGGAAAGGAACGTTTACGCCGTCCTGAGGCCTGTTTCCGAAACAGTTGTGCGCTTTGAAGACCTCAACCTCGCCTACTACCGCTGGGAAGAGCCCCTGCCTCCGAAGCTCATCCCGATTGAAAAGCGGCGCACTTCCTTTGAGGAAGTAAACCTCGGCCTTGATGTGGATGAAGCCATCAAGGAAGCCAAGAGGTGCTTCGCCTGCGGGACATGCGTCATGTGCGATAACTGCCTAACCTTCTGCCCCGACCGAGCCATAAGCCGTAAAGGGGATGAAGCCTTCGGGTACGAGATAGATTACGATTACTGCAAGGGCTGTGGAGTATGCGTGAGCGAATGCCCTCGCAATGCCCTGTCGCTCAAAGAAGAGTTTGGCTTTATGAAAGGAGAAACCCAGTAAGCGTCATTGCTTTGCCCCAAAGGGGGTTGGCAATGACATATTAACCTATGGAGGCTGGAAATGAAAGAGGTCATGACGGGGAACAAAGCCGTAGCCTACGGCGCCAAACTCTCAAGAGTCCAAGTAATAGCCGCTTACCCCATAACCCCTCAGACAACAATCATTGAATACTTGGCCGATTTCTGTGCCCGAGGGGAGCTCAAGGCGGAGTTCATAAAAGTGGAATCGGAGCACTCGGCTCTGGCGGCGTGTGTTGGAGCATCGGCTACAGGGGCAAGGGCCTTTACGGCCACTTCCGGCCAAGGCCTCCTCCTCATGCACGAAATAATCCACTGGGCAGCAGGAGCTCGCCTCCCAATAGTCCTGGCCAACGTCAACAGAGCCGTCGCTCCCGGCTGGAGCATATGGACCGAACAGAACGATTCCCTCGCCCAGCGGGATACAGGTTGGATGCAGTTCTACGTAGAAAGCAACCAGGAGGCTTTGGACACCGTAATCCAAGCCTACAAGACAGCCGAGAAAGTTTCCCTGCCGGCCATGGTTGTGCTGGATGCCTTCGTCCTCTCCCACACTTCCGAAATCGTAGACGTGCCGCCTCAGGAGATGGTGGATGAGTATATTCCGCCCTACCAACCTCAATACAAGCTGGATGTTGATGACCCCAGAGCTTTCGGGGGGCTTGTCTTCCCAGCTGACTGGACCGAGCTGCGCTACAAAATCCAGGAAGCCCACCAGCAGGCAATTGAAGCGGCCAAAGAAGCCGACAGGGAATACGGCGAGCTCTTCGGCCGGTCTTATGGCCTATTGGAAAAATACCCCCAGGACGAAGCCGAGGTAATCCTGGTGACCTCCGGAACCGTGACCAGCACAGCCCGCGATGTCATTGACCAATGGAGGGAGCAAGGCCGGAAGGTAAGCTTGCTCAAGGTCAGGCTATTCCGGCCTTTCCCGGTCCAAGAATTGCGCAAAGCGCTTGAAGGAGCCGAGAAAGTAGCGGTGATTGACCGCAATATTTCCTTTGGGCATGGTGGGATTTTCGCCCAGGAGATAAAATCGGCCCTCTACAATAGCCCCCACCGCCCGGTCCTCTTCTCCTTCATAGCCGGGCTTGGAGGCAGGGATGTAACTCCGGCAACCGTGGAGAAGGTGCTCAACTACACCCTTTCCCACGATTACCCGGAGGAAGAAACAATCTGGATTGACCTTAAGAGGTAAGGAGGAAGGAAATGGAAGCTTACCCTCGCCCGAGGTTGGAACCAAACTACAGATTGCCGGAAGAGGAGCTCCTCAAGCCGGGGCACTTGGCCTGTCCCGGCTGTGGGGCCGCTTTAGCCATGCGCCTTGCCCTCAAAGCTTTGGGGAAGAACACCATCGTGGTTATACCGGCCTGCTGCTGGTCAATAATAGCCGGCCCATTCCCCTACTCATCCTTGGATGTCCCCCTCTTCCACACTGCCTTTGAGACTGCTGGCTCCCTTTCCTCCGGAGTTTCGGCCGCCCTTAAAGTCTTGGGCAAGGAGGATGTGACCGTAATGGCCTGGGCTGGCGATGGTGGAACATTTGACATCGGTTTCCAGGCCTTATCCGGGGCCGCCGAACGCAACGAGAACTTCATCTACGTCTGCTACGATAACGAAGCCTACATGAACACCGGAATCCAGCGCTCCTCCGCCACCCCCTGGCTCGCCTGGACCACAACCACCCCAGCCGATAGGCCGAAGGAAGAACCCAAGAAGGACATCATAGCCATAATGGCTGCCCACCGCATCCCCTACGCCGCTACGGCCACCGTGGGCTATCCGGATGACTTGGTGATGAAGTTCCGCAAAGCCAAAAGCATAAAAGGCACAAAGTTCATCCACATCTTCTCCCCTTGCCCTCCAGGATGGCGGGCAGAATCAAAAGATTCAATTAAGCTCACCCGCCTCGCCGTCCAGAGCAAAGTCTTCCCCCTCTTAGAAGTAGAGCATGGGGAAAAGTGGCGGATTACCGTCTGGCCCGAAAAATTCGTCCCCGTAAAGGAATACCTTGAGCTGCAAGGGCGATTCCGCCACCTCACAGAAAAGCAAATTGAGATGATACAGCGCAATGTTGATGAAGCTTGGGAAAGACTCCTGAAGCTTGCAGGGGAAAAGCCATGCGCATAGGAAATGTTGAAGTCTACATCGTGAGCGATGGCTCTTTCCGGATGGATGGAGGGGCCGTCTTCGGGCTTGTGCCCAAAGTCCTCTGGGAGAAAATCATAACCCCTGATGAACTGAACCGCGTCCCGATGAGCCTGAACTGCCTGCTCATAATCTCCCAGGGAAAACGCATCTTGGTAGACACCGGAATGGGCGATAAGCTCAGCCCAAAAGAGAGGGAAATCTTTGCCCTGTACGAGGGAAGGAGGCTTATCAAGAGCCTGGAGAAAATTGGCTTCTCCCCAGAGGACATTGACATCGTGATAAACACCCACCTCCATTCGGACCACTGCGGAGGAAACACTTTGGCTTTGGAAGGGGAAATAGTCCCGACCTTCCCCAAGGCTGAGTATTGGATTCAGAGGCTTGAGTGGGCCGATGCCGCTTTCCCCAACGAGCGCACCCGTGCCACTTACCTCGCTCAAAACTTCATGCCCCTTTGGGAAAGGGGGAAAGTGCGGCTCCTCTACGGAGATACAAGGGTAACTTCGGAAGTCCGGTGCATCGTAACCAGAGGCCATACCAGGGCCCATCAGAGCATCCTCATAGAAAGCCAGGGGGAAAAAGCCATGTTCCTTGGCGACTTGGCCCCCTGGGCCATAAACATGGAAAGGTTAGCCTGGATACCGGCCTTTGACGTAGAGCCTCTGGAGACCATAGAGACAAGGCGCAAGGTGCAGCAATGGGCTGTGGAAGAAGGGGCCATCCTCTTCTTTGAACATGACCCCTTCTTCCCCGCCGGGCGGCTCGCCGAAGAAAATGGCCGCTATGTAGTTAAACCAGTGGAATTTTAAGGAGGGAGCTATGAAGCTCAAGGGTAAGCGAATAGCCATACTGGCCGAAGACATCTACGAGGACCTGGAACTTTGGTATCCCCTCCTCCGGATGAAAGAGGAAGGGGCTGAAGTGAAGGTTATCGGAACTGGCTCCGCTAACCAATACACAGGCAAACACGGCCTCCCTGTCCAGGTAGACCTTTCCGCCGACCAGGTCCGAGCCGATGACTTTGATGCTGTAATCATCCCAGGAGGCTATGCCCCAGACAGGATGCGCCGATATGAAGCCCTCCTCCGCTTCGTGCGAGAAGCATTTGAGAAGGGGAAAGTGGTGGCCTCCATATGCCACGGCCCTTGGGTTTTGGTTTCGGCTGGGGTACTCAAAGGGCGCACAGCAACCTGCTTCTTCGCCATAAAAGATGACGTCATAAACGCCGGCGCAAAATACGTGGACCAGGAAGTGGTCAGAGACGGCAACCTGATTACTTCCAGGATGCCAGCGGACCTCCCGGCCTTCTGCCGGGAAATAATCAAAGCCTTGAGCGAGGGGTAACGAGGGAAGTTGGCCAAGCCTTTAATCCTCCTGACCAATGATGATGGCTTTTATTCCCTTGGCCTTAAGGCCGCCGCCGAAGCCTTGGTAGACCTTGGGGAATTGGTGATAGTTGCCCCCAAGGAGCAGCAGACGGGGACAGGCCGTTCCCTCTCCCCTCAGCACGATGGCTCACTTTACCGTGAAGAATTTTCGGTTAAAGGGCGGCCTATCCCCGCCTTTTCCCTGTTCGGTTCCCCGGCCCAGGCTGTGCTCCACGGTGCTTTGGAAATCTGCCCCCGCCTTCCGGATTTAGTAGTGGCCGGGATAAACTATGGGGAGAACTTGGGCACAGTTATAACCTTATCGGGCACCATAGGGGCGGCCCTTGAAGCCGCTAACCTGGGGATAAAAGCCCTGGCCGTATCCCTCAAGGTTCCAAAAGAGTACCACTTGAACCCCTTTCTGGAAGTGGACTTCACCGCTGCAGCCCATTTCACCAAGCTTTTTGCCCGGATAATGCTCAACATGCCTCGTCTCCCCGATGTTGACATCCTCAAAGTGGACATCCCCGAAGGGGCAACGCCGGATACCCCCTGGCGGGTCACAAGGCTTTCCCGCCAGCGCCACCATTATCCTAAGCCACGCCCACGCCGTTCCCTGGAAGACAAAGCCCGCATGGATTATGAAATCCGCTTTGACCTGGCCACCCTTGAGCCCGATTCGGACATCTATGCCGTAGAAGTTGACAAAGTGGTCTCGGTTACTCCTCTGAGCTTGGACCTTACCTCCAGAATCGCATTGCCAGAGCTTCAGTCCATTATGGTAAAAGTTGGAGGGTTAAAGTGAGCGACGCTTTCATTCTGGCCAAACTCTTGGTCATACTCGGCTTGATGCTATACTTTCTGTTCCGTCAGTGGGACGTAGGGCTTGTTATTTTCTCCGGAGCTTTGGCATTGGGTGCTCTATCGGGTAGGCCTCTTCCCGAATGGGGCAGCGCCTTCATCCGAGAGGTCACTTCACGCAGCACTTTGGAGCTTCTGGGAGCAGTCCTGTTCATCACTACAATGGTTGAACTTCTGAAGGAAGTGGGAAGCTTGGATAAGCTCGTAAAATCCCTAAGCGTTCTTTTGCCCGACCGCCGCTTGAGCATACCAATACCACCGGCCATTCTCGGCCTCTTGCCGATGCCGGGAGGTGCCCTCCTTTCGGCTCCGATGGTGGATACTGCAACCAAGGATTTGCCCCTGAGCAATGAGGATAAAGCCTTCTTCAACTACTGGTTCCGCCACCTTTGGGAATACATCGTCCCCCTGTTCCCGGCCGTCCTCATTGCCTCTTCCATAACGGGAATCCCAGTAAGGACCCTGCTTATAGCCCAGGCCCCCTTCACCGCCGGCGCCATCTTGGCCGGAACCTTGGTCCTAATGAAGCGACTCCCCCACAGGCTTACGGTCGTTAACTCCGCACAGGATAGAAAGCTGGCTTGGAAAGATTTAGGGGTTGCTCTTTGGCCTGTCGCTTTGGTAATAATTGGGACGATTGGCTTAGGCATAAACCTTCTTCTCCTCCTCGTCCTGGCGATAGTGCTCATTACCATCGTGCATAGGCCGAGCGTGGAGAAGGTGAAAAGGGCCTTCAAAGGGGGCTTCTCCCTCAGGAACATTCTCCTCATCCTGGGGATAATGGGGTTCAAGAGGATGGTGGAGATAGCCGGTGCTGCCCCTGCCGTCTATAGGACATTGGTCGCTTTGCATTGCCCGCCTCCGTTCATGGTATTCATAGTCCCGATGAGCGCTGGCGTTTTGACTGGGGTAACGGGTGCGGCCATTGGGATTACTTTCCCCCTCTTAAGCCCGTTTCTGATGGGGAGTGCTCCCCATCTGAACATGGTAGCCTTTGCCTTTGGGGCCTCTTTCATCGGCGTTCTCCTCTCACCATTTCACGTTTGCCTTGTCCTAACCAGGGAATACTTCCAAGCCAAGTGGGGACCTATTTACCGCCTCCTTCTGCCTTCAACCGCTCTTATTGCCATTATCGCTTTTCTGGTTTATACTTTCATGCCGAGGTAAGCCGGCAAAGCAAGGCCAGGCCTTTCTGTGAAAGGCGGAGATGAAGAAGGAAGTGAAGAACTGGCTTGATTCGGCCGATTATGACCTTGAAACCGCCGAATACATGTTCAAGACCGGCAGGTATATCTACACCATCTTTATGTGCCATCTGGCTTTGGAGAAAGTGCTAAAAGCTAAGGTTCAGGAGGTCACGGGCGAAACGCCTCCGAGGACCCACAACCTTCGGTATTTGATAAAACTAAGTGGCTTGGATTTGCCTGAGGAGATGTTTAACTTCCTCAGCAAGTTAAGCGACGTAAGCGTCCCGACCCGATACCCAGAGGATTTTGCAAAGCTTGTGGAAGCCTATGATAAAAACGTGGCCGAAACTTACCTTGCCAAGGCTAAGGAGTCCTTCCAGTGGATAAAGAATTGCATAGGGTCATAGAAAATGTGAAACTGGCCCTTGAAGCTGCGGGAATCCGAATCAGCAGGATAGTCCTCTTCGGTTCCCATGCTCAGGGGAGGGCAGATGAACACAGCGACATAGATATCGCTGTGATTTCCAATGACTTCAAAGATATGAACCTCTTGGAGCGCCTGGAGTTCATCGGAATGGCCTTAGCCAAAGCCAAGATTATGGACCCGGTGGAGGTCAGAGCTTATACCGAGGAAGAGTTTGCAGAAAAGGAGAAAGGTACATTCGTTGGCGACGAGATTAAGGCCAAAGGGGTGGAAATCCTATTTGTGGAGTAGAAACATGGGGAAGATTTTGAAGCTTTTGCAGAGGATACGCCAAATCCACGCCTTAGAGCATGCCACCATCCACATCCTCAGCTGGCGCTACCCTCAAACCCGAATTGTGGGTCGCAGCACCGATTCGGGCTTTTACATTTACGGCGATGTGGAAACGGAAGCGCTGGCAGCAGCGGCAAGTGAAGCTTTAGCCCGCCTCCAAAGGGGGGAGAAAGAGCTGGCCATCCACCCCCAGTGCGGGACAAACTTGGCCACGGCCGGAGTATTAGCAGGCCTTTCAGCCTTCCTGGCCCTTGTAGGGAGGCCCCGCAAGCGCTGGACCCGCCTCCCCGAGGCTATAACCTTAGCCACTTTGGCCGTGCTCCTCTCCCAGCCCCTCGGGCTTTTGGTCCAGCGCTACATAACCACATCCCCCCAAGTTTCCGACATCACCATAAAGGAGATAAAGCGCTTTGACCTTGGAACGGTGAGGGTCCACAAAGTGGAGGTATGCTCTACGTAATTCACGGGGAAGAGGAATTCCTTAGAAGCCAAGCCATTAGAAAACTCAGGGAACGCCTCGGCTCTCCCCCTCTATCGGACATGAACTTTACCCAGCTTGATGGGAAGAAGGTCCAGCCCGAGGAGCTGAAGGAGGCTTGCCAGACTTTGCCTTTCATGCTCCCCACAAGGATGGTCTTAGTGAGGGGGCTCCTGAGCAAGGTGGGGAAGAGGGGCAAAGAATGGAGTGATTTTCTGGCCGATTTCCTCCCCCGCCTCCCCGCTACTACAATTCTGGTCCTGGAAGAGGAGGGGACCATAGAAGAGGAACACCTACTCTATCCCCTCCTGAACGAGCTTGAAAAGAACGGTAAAGCCAAACTCCTAAGCTTTGAGAGGCTCCGAGGGGAGAAGCTCAGGCAGTGGATTAAGGAGCGAGCTAAGGAGAAGGGGGTAGAGATAACCCAAGAAGCGGCTGAAGAGCTGGCCTTTTACGTGGGAGAAGAGTTACGGATTTTAGACACGGAACTGGATAAGCTTGCCCTCTACGTGGATAGGGCTCGCCCCATAGTTCCGGAGGATGTGAGGGCCGTAGTCCCTTACGCTCGTGAAGCCAGCATCTTCTCTTTAACCGATGCCCTCGGAAGGAGAGACGCAGCGACGGCCCTGGAGGTACTGCGCACTTTGCTGGACCAAGGCGAGCCAATCTTGGGCATAATAGGCATGCTTGGGAAACACATCCGGCTTTTACTGCTGGTCAAGCTCCTCATGGCCAAAGGCTACTCATCGCGGGAGATAGCCCAGAGGCTTGGGACTTTACCCTTTGTAGTGGATAAAGCCATACGCCAAAGTGTCAATTTCACGGTGGATTACCTGAAAAAGGCTTACGAGGGGCTTTTGGAATTGGATGTAGCCCTGAAAACGGGCAGAGCGGAAGGGCCCTTAGCCATTGAACTTTTGGTCACAACCTTGACCTCTCAGGCCGGATAGCGGAGGGACCGGATGGCCTTCTGGGTTGGGACTTCAGGCTGGGTTTACCCTCACTGGAAAGGTGTATTCTACCCGGCGAATCTACCGGCAAAGGATTGGCTGGCCTTCTACTCCTCCCGCTTCCGAACGGTTGAGGTCAACAACAGCTTCTACCGTCTGCCGAGCGAAAGCACATTCGTAAGCTGGGCTCAAGCCACACCCCAGGATTTCCTCTTCTCTGTAAAGGCAAGCCGCTTTATAACCCACGTCAAAAAGCTGAACGTAACCTCTGAGCCGGTGAAGGCATTCCTGGATAGGGCGAGGCTTTTGGGTCCGAAGCTTGGCCCAATCCTCTTCCAGTTGCCCCCGGGGTGGTCCTGCAATGTCCAGAGGCTTGAGGCCTTCCTTGACCTCTTGCCTGCCGATTTGCCCTTTGTCTTTGAATTCAGGGATGAAAGCTGGTTCAACGAAAGGGTTTATGCTCTTCTGGAGAGGAAAGGAGTGGCCTTATGTCTAATAAGCCTGCCTGGTTTCCTCTGTCCGGTAAAAGTCACAGCTCCTTTCGTCTACATCCGGATGCACGGGAGTGGCACAGTTTACGGAGGGCTTTACGGGCCGGAGGAGCTTAGCTACTGGGCCCGTTTGGCCAAAAACTTCCTCCGAGACGGCTTTGACCTCTACGTTTACTTCAACAACGATGCTTTTGGTTTTGCCGTAAGGAATGCTGCAGAATTCATAGAAATGCTTGCTTAAACTTTGGCGAGTCCGCCTCGTCCCATTTGCCCACCCAGTTTGTTCACGGGCGATGTAGGAATTTTCCCATCGGCGCAAGTGCTCTATCCAGTTGCCCTTTTACCCCTTGCATGCTAAAATTAATCACAAAACCCAACCCCATTCAGAGGGATGGCCGTGCAGGTCCTTAAAGAGCGAATCCTTAAAGAAGGAAAAAACCTCGGAGGAGGAATCCTCAAAGTAGATAGCTTCATAAACCACCAGGTTGACCCCCAATTCATGATGGAAGTGGGACGTGAGCTGGCGCGTCGCTTCGCCCACTTGGAAATCACTAAGGTCTTAACGGCTGAAATCTCCGGAATCGCTCCCGCCCTCACAACCGCCCTGGCCTTGGGAGTCCCTTTGGTCTACGCCCGTAAAACCCGACCAATAACAATGGTGGACGGAGCTTACCGAGAGGTGGCCCCATCCCACACCAAAGGCAAAATGGTGGAACTTATAGTCTCGGTAGAATTCCTCAAACCCGGGGACAAAGTGCTCATCGTGGACGATTTCTTGGCTACAGGCCAGACTATAGACGCCTTAGCCCGCATTGTAAAAATGAGCGGCGCCACCTTAGTCGGCATAGGCACCGTGATTGAAAAGACTTTTGAGGGGGGAAGGGAGCGCCTCCAATACCTCAATGTCCCTATTGAATCCCTCGTAAAGATAACCGATATGGCCGATGGGAGGATAGTCTTCGGGGAATGAGATGGAAAGTTGACCTCCACCTCCACACTCGCTTCTCGGATGATGGCCTCTGTTCACCAGCCCAAGTGGTTAAAATAAGCCGGGCTAAAGGCCTCTCAAAAGTAGCGATAACCGACCATAACTCCATAGCCGGGGCTTTAGAAGCCAGCAAGCTTGCCCCCGACCTGGTTATAATCGGGGAAGAAATAAGGACAAAACAGGGTGAACTATTGGCCCTCTTCCTCAAAGAAGAAATTCCCCCAGGCCTTGACCCTTTAGAAACAATTGAGCGCATCCGGGAACAAGGTGGCATAGTCGGGATACCCCACCCATTTGACCGAATCCGGCGGGAGGCAATGGGGCTTTATTCCCTGGAAATACTTGAGGAAGTGGATTTCCTTGAAGGCTTCAATGCCCGGACCATCTTACCCCAAGACAACGCTAAAGCCCTTAAGCTCGCTTCCGAAAGGGGTATACCCGTTTCGGCGGGGAGCGATGCCCATACCCCCTGGGAGATAGGGAAAGCCTGGGTTGAGATGGAGCCTTTTAGCGGGGAGAGGGAGTTTTTAGAATCTTTGAAAAGCGGGAAAATATGTGGCCAAAGAAGCCCATTGTGGGTGCACATATTCTCTACCTTGGCTAAACTGCGATGAAATACTACCTCTGGTCCATAGGCTGCCAGATGAACGATGCAGACTCGGCCAGGGCAGCGGAAGCCCTGGAGCAGATGGGCTTTGTGCGGGTTGAAGACCCCGGCAAAGCCGATGTCCTTCTGCTCAATACCTGCGTTGTCCGCCAAAGCGCCGAGGATAAAGTCAGAGGGCACCTGGCTTCCCTCAAGGCGGTGAAACGTCGCCGCCCGGATGCCTTCCTGGCAGTAATGGGCTGCTTCGTGAACGATGCCCAAATCCTGCACCAGCAATACCCTTATGTGGACCTCTTCCTGCGCCCTTCCGATGTGGAAGGATTCGTAAAAGCCGTAAGAGAACGCTTGGCCTTAGGCGATAGATGGGTAAGGCCGCCTCTTCCAGCCCCTGTCTCCGTCTACGTCCCCATAGTATACGGTTGCGACCACTTCTGCACCTATTGCATTGTGAGGCTTAGGAGGGGTAAACAAAGGAGCCGCCCGCCGGAGGAAATAATCGCTGAAGTGGAAGACCTGGTTAAGCGCGGCGCAAGAGAAGTCACACTCCTGGGCCAAAACGTTGACTCCTACGGCCGCGACCTTCCTACAAAGCCAGACCTGGCCGACCTCTTGGAAGCCCTCCACCCGATAAAAGGCCTGTGGCGCATCCGCTTCCTAACCTCCCATCCGGCCGACATGAGCCAGAAGCTCATTGAAGCCGTAGCTTCCCTCCCCAAAGTCTGCGAGCATCTGGAAATCCCGGTCCAATCCGGAGACGATGCCATCCTCAAGCGGATGGTCAGGGGTTACACCGTCGCTCAGTATAAAGAGCTGGTTAAGAGAATAAGGGAAGCCATTCCTGGGGTCAGCTTGGCTACTGATGTAATCGTCGGCTTTCCGGGCGAGACCGAAGAGCAATTCATGAACACTTACCGGCTCCTTGAAGAGATAAGGTTTGACGTAGTGCACGTAGCAGCTTATTCTCCCCGCCCAGGCACTGCCGCCTCCCGCCTTAAGGACGACGTCCCACCCGAAGAGAAGAAGAGGAGGCTGAGGCTGATAGAAGAACTCCAGGAAAGAATCTCATCGGAAATAAACGCTGGGCTTTTGGGGGAAGAGGTGGAAATTTTAGTTGAGGGGAGGCGCAAGGGCCGTTGGTTTGGGAGGACCCGGACCAATAAGCTGGTGTTCTTTGAGGACCCAGGGAACTGGCAGGGGCAAATGGTTATAGTTAAAGTGGAAGAGACAGGCCCTTGGTCCCTCCGGGGTCGCTTCATCCGGAAGCTTTCCATGGAGGAAGCGCCATGAGGATTGCTTTGACCGGAAGTAAAGGGCAGCTCGGCCGGGCCCTGCTGGAAGTGCTGAAAGAGGATGAAGTCCTCCCACTGGCCAGGCCTGAATGCGACATAACTCAGCTTGAATCATTGAAGGCTTGCCTTGAAAAATTCAAGCCTGAAGTCATTATCCATGCAGCAGCCTTCACCGATGTTGATGGGTGCGAGCTTGACCCGGAGAAAGCTTATGCGGTGAATGCCTTGGGCACAAGGAACGTAGCGGTGGCTGCTTTGGAATCGGGGGCTGTCATGGTCTACGTAAGCACCAATGAAGTCTTTGACGGCACCGCCTCCGAACCCTACTGGGAATTTGACCGCCCGAACCCAGTTGGGGTATATGGCCGGTCAAAGCTGGCCGGCGAACAATTTGTGCGCGAAATCCTATCCCGCTTCTTCATCGTTCGCACCGCTTGGCTATATTACCACGGTGGGAACAACTTCATCACCAAGATAATCCGTGCTGCTGATGAGCGGGGAAGCCTGCGGGTTGTTACGGATGAGGTGAGCAATCCAACTTACGCTCTGGACTTAGCTGTAGCCATCTCCAAGCTTATCCGCACTAACTTCTACGGAACTTATCACTTCACCAATTCCGGCTACTGCTCCCGCTACGACTTTGCCAAACTAATCCTGGAGCTATCGGGGAGGGGGAACGTGCCGATTGAGCCGATAACATCAAAGGAGTGGGTCAGGGTGGCAAAGCCTCCCCTTTTTGCCCCCCTGCGAAACTTTGCTGGGGCCCAGATTGGGATAACCCTGAGGCCATGGGAGGAGGCTCTCAAAGCCTTCTTCCAGCGAGAACCGGGTCTTATGAGGAGCGATGGAGGTTAAAGTCTCGGTCGTAATTCCCAATTGGAATGGGGAGAGATTTCTCAGAGGTTGCCTTCAATCCCTTAGGGAGCAGACTTTCAAAGCCTTTGAGGTAATCCTTGTGGATAATGCCTCTACGGACGGCTCTTTGGCCCTGGTAGAAAAGGAGTTTCCGGAGGTCAGGATAGTGAAGCTTGTTAGGAACTTAGGCCTTACCGGTGGAGCCAATGCCGGGATAAAAGCAGCGCAAGGCGAAGTAATAGCCCTATTGAACAACGATGCCGAAGCGCACCCAAACTGGCTGGAATCCCTTTGGGATGCCCTTCAAAGGCACCCGGAGGCCGGGATGGCGGCAAGCAAAATCCTGCTTTATGACCGGAGGAGTATAATAAATTCAGCGGGGGATTTTTACCGGCTTGACGGCGTACCCGGAAATAGGGGTGTTTGGGAGGAAGACAGAGGGCAATACGACCGTGAAGAATACGTATTTGGGGCATGTGGGGGGGCAGCGGCGTATAGGAAAGCCATGTTGGAAGAGATTGGGCTCTTTGATGAGGACATGTTCATGTACTGTGAAGATGTGGACTTAGCCTGGCGGGCTCAGATAGCGGGCTACCGTTGCGTCTATACGCCCAAAGCCATAGCTTACCATCGCCTAAGTGCTACGGGTGGTGGCAAGCTGGCCAGCTTTTACAATGGGCGCAACTTCATCTACGTATTAGCCAAGGATTACCCGAGCAGCCTTTTCCGAAAATACTGGCCCATTATCCTCAAAGCCCAGCTCAAGATAGCGGCCGATGCCCTAAGGGCGTGGCGTGGCGAAGCGGCCCGAGCCAGGCTAAGAGGCCAGCTGGCGGGGCTTAAAGCCATACCTTTAGCCCTATCCAAACGCCAATCCGTCTACTCCCTGCGCCGTGTCCCGGATAGCTACCTGGAATCATTGCTTTTACCTCCTTAAAAAGTCCAGGGGGCGGAGCCCCCATGGCGGGGGGCGTGGGGGGTGTCCCCCCACAAAACCAAAATTAGGGGCGAGTTGTCCGCATTAGCAACTCCGCCACGAGTGGGGCCCAAAACGCCGGCGAACCTTAAGCCCACGAGGGCGGGCAAACGGGGGGTCCAGGGGGCGGAGCCCCCATGGCGGGGGGCCGTGGGGGGTGTCCCCCCACAAAACCAAAATTAGGGGCGAGTTGTCCGCATTAGCAACCCCGCCCACGAGTGGGGCCCAATACGCCGGCAAACCCTAAGCCAACGGGGGTGGGGTAAAATTGGGAAAAGGAGGTAAACCGTGACCGAAATAAAAGGCGCATGCCCACACGATTGCCCTGATACCTGCGCCTTCATAACCAAAACAGAGGGCGGGAAAGCCATCTCCATCCAAGGCGACCCTTCCCACCCAATCACCCAAGGCTTCCTATGCGTCAAACTCAACCATTACCTGGAATGGGTATATAACCCACGCCGTGTCTTATACCCCCACCGCCGGATAGGCCCGAAAGGCTCCGGTCAATTTGAAAGAATATCCTGGGAACAAGCCCTTGAGCTAATATCCTCACGCCTCAAAGAAATCCTAACCCGCTACGGCCCAGAAGCAATCATGCCCTACAGCTACTCCGGAACCCTGGGAATCCTCAACTTCGGAAGCATGGACAGAAGATTCTTCCATCGCCTCGGTGCCACCCGAATCCTCTACACCATATGCTCATCGGCCGGAAAAGAAGGGTTTATTGCCACCGTGGGTGCAGCCGTTGGCCCCGACCCCGAAGACATCCCCAACGCCGAACTCATAATCCTATGGGGCACCAACACCTTGACCAGCAACCCCCACTACTGGCCGTTAATCCAAAAAGCCCGCCGCCGCGGAGCAAAGCTCATCGTCATAGACCCAAGGCGAACCCGAACCGCCTCCTTGGCCGATATCCACATCCCGATAAAACCCGGGACCGATAGCGCCCTCGCCCTCGGAATCATGCACGTCATAATCCGGGAAAACCTATATAACCCCGATTACGTAAACCAATTTACCTACGGATTTGAAGCCCTTCGCCAAAGGGTCGCCTCTTATCCCCCAGAAACCGTGGCCGAAATCACCGGAATCATAGCCGAAAACATAGAAGCTCTGGCCAGGCTCTACGCTTCAACCCCTAAATCCCTGATACGCTTAAACTACGGCCTCCAGCGCCACACCAACGGAGGAATGGCCGTCCGAACAATCGCCTGCCTTCCGGGCTTGACCGGCGCATGGCTCTACCCAGGTTGCGGGGCTTTGCTCTCCACCAGCGGCGCTTTCCCCATAAATTGGGAAAACCTCCAGCGCCCCGACCTTTTGCCAAACAATCCACGCACCATAAACATGATTCACTTGGGGAAAGCCCTTACGGAATTGGATGACCCACCCATAAAAGCCCTCTTCGTCTACAACTCCGACCCTGCTAACTCCGCCCCTAACCGAGAACTCGTCATCAAAGGACTGATGCGAGAAGACCTTTTCCTGGTAGTACACGACATATTCTTCACCGACACCACCCGCTTTGCCGATTTAGTCCTTCCGGCAGCAAGCCAACTGGAAAAACTTGACCTCCACTCCTCCTACGGCCATTACTACCTAAGCTTAAACAAGCCGGCCATAGAACCTTTGGGTGAAAGCGTCAGCAACACCGAACTTTTCCGGCGGCTGGCCAAGGCCATGGGCTTTGAAGAAGATTGCTTTAAAGACTCCGATGAAGAACTTGTGGACCAGGCACTGGAAGGAAGCGGGATAACACGAGAACGCTTGGAGAAGGAAGGATGGGTTCGCTTAAACATCCCCAAACCCTTTATACCCTTTGCCCAAGGCTTTCCGACACCTTCCGGGAAACTGGAATTCTACTCCCACAGGCTGGAAAAATTGGGCCTTGATCCCTTGCCCGACTACAAACCTCTACCACCAAGCTCTTATCCCTTAATCTTCCTGACCCCAAGCGCCCATCACTTCCTCAACTCCAGCTTCGGGGCAATTGATTCCCTGCGGGCCAAGGAGGGCCGACCGGTGCTTATAATCCACCCCCAAGATGCCGAAGAAAGAGGCATCTCCGATGGTGACCTTGTGAAAGTGCGGAACGAGAGGGGCGAATGCTACCTCTGGGCCCAAGTAAGCTACGAAACCATACCAGGCGTAGTGATAAGCCCAAGCATATGGTGGGGAAGCTTCTCCCCCAAAGGGACTAACATCAACTCCACCACACCCGACTTGGAAGCAGACCTGGGCCGCGGAGCAACTTTCTACAGCAACTACGTAGAAGTGGAAAAAGCCGAATCTGAGTAAGGAGGTGAGAACTGTGAGTGCGAAAGAACAAATTGCCTGGACTTCCCTTGAAATCAACGAGGTCCTCAAGCAACTCGGAACCGACCCCGAAACGGGCCTTTCCTCGGAGGAAGCCAAGAAGCGCCTCTCCACCTACGGCCCCAACAAACTTGAGGAGCAAGAAAGCCCTAACCCCATCGCCATTTTCCTCTCCCAATTCACCGACATAATGGTCATAATACTCCTCATCGCCTCAGCCATCTCCTTCTTCATGGGCGATGTGAAAGAGACGATTGCCATCCTGGTGATAGTCATCCTCAACGCCATACTGGGCTTCACCCAAGAATACCGGGCAGAAAGAGCTTTAATGGCCTTGAAACAACTGGCCGCACCCATAGCCAAGGTCAAGAGGGATGGCAAAGTCCAAGAAATACCGGCCGAAGAGCTCGTCCCTGGCGACATAGTCCTTCTGGAAGCCGGGACCAGGGTCCAAGCGGACCTGCGCCTAATAAAAGCCATAAACTTGCGGACCGATGAAGCCCCCTTGACCGGAGAATCAACCCCAGTGGACAAAAAAGCCGAAGCCGTCTTACCCCCCAATACCCCTGTTTCCGACCAAATCAACATGGCTTTTATGGGGACAAGCGTAACTTACGGCCGCGGGATAGGGGTCGTAGTAGAGACGGGCATGAGGACCCAACTGGGCCGCATAGCTCAGATGATTCAAACTGTGAAGCGCGAAACATCGCCCCTTCAGGAAAGGATGGCCCAAGTTGGCAAGGGATTAGCCATAGCGGCCGGAGTATTGGTAGTGGTTGTATTTGCCCTTGGGCTATGGCGTGGCGAGCACGTCCACACCATGTTCCTTACGGCCATAAGCCTGGCGGTGGCAGCCGTCCCCGAAGGCCTCCCGGCTGTGGTGACCATAACCCTCGCCCTCGGGGCTCAGAGAATGGTTCGGCGCAATGCCCTCATCCGCAAACTCCCAGCCGTGGAAACCTTGGGCTCCGTAACTTTTATCTGCTCCGATAAAACCGGAACACTAACCGAAAACCGTATGACTGTAACCGTTTTAGACGTAGCCGGCAAAACCCTGGACCTTACGGAAAGGCTTTCCAAAATAGGGCCTTTCCTGGAAAAGGGTGAAGAAAACTTCAGAGAAGAAGACCCCGCCCTTTCGCTCCTCCTCATAGGTGGAGCTCTGTGCAACGATTCCTACCTTGAGCCTGACCCATTTAACCCCTCGCGCCTATACGCCAAAGGTGACCCAACCGAGGGGGCAATGGTAGTTGCAGCCGCCAGGTTCGGATTCTGGAAAGAAGAACTGGAAAAGAAGGCCCCCAGGGTCAGCGAAGTCCCCTTCACCTCCGAGCGCAAGCGCATGACCACAATCCACAAGCTCAATGACCAGTCACTTCTACCTTTAAACTCCCCTTACGTTGCCTTCTGCAAGGGAGCCGTCACCAGCCTCTTGGAAATTTCCACCATGGTATGGAATGTTGACCATGTTGAACCGCTTACTGAGGAATGGAGGAGCCGCATCCTCAAAGCCGATGCCGGCTTCGCTTCCCAAGGGATGAGAGTACTGGGGGTGGCCTTCCGGCCTCTGGAGGAACTTACCGAAGAGCCTGAAAGGGAAATGGTTTTCGTGGGAATGATGGCTATGGTAGACCCTCCCAGGCCTGAAGTCAAAGAAGCAGTAGCCAAATGCAAGACCGCCGGGATTCGCCCAGTCATGATAACCGGAGACCACCCTCAGACCGCCCTTTACATAGCTCGCCAACTTGGGATAGATGCGGGAGGAGAAGTAATCACAGGAGCGGATTTGGAAAGGATGACAGTAGAAGAGCTGGAGAGGATAGTGGAAAACGTCACCGTTTATGCCCGTGTCTCTCCGGAGCATAAGCTCAAGATAGTAGAAGCGCTTCAGAAGCGGGGCCAAATAGTAGCCATGACCGGCGATGGAGTGAACGATGCCCCTGCCCTCAAGAAAGCCGATATAGGTGTAGCGATGGGCATAACGGGGACAGACGTAAGCAAGGAAGCTTCGGAAATGGTGCTTCTGGATGACAACTTTGCCACCATAGTAGCGGCAGTAGAAGAAGGGCGCGTAATCTACGAGAACATACGCAAGTTCATAAAATACATCCTCTCCAGCAACGTTGGGGAAATCTTCGTGATGATGGTAGCTCCCCTTCTGGGCCGGCCGATTCCGCTAACGGCCCTTCAAATCCTGTGGATAAACCTGGTGACCGATGGACTACCTGGCCTGGCCATGGGCTTTGACCCGGCCGAACCCGACATAATGAGGCGCCCGCCGAGGCCACCCGATGAGAACATATTTGCCGGGATGTGGAAATACATCCTGTTGGTAGGGATACTCTTAGGCTTCACTTCCCTACTGCCTGAAATCCTTTCCGTTGGGAGCGAACTTACTTGGCGGACGATGATTTTCACCACCCTAGCCCTGGCCCAGATGGGCAACGCATTAGTTGTCCGTTCCGAGAGGGAATCAATCTTCCGTATAGGCTTTACCTCCAACCCCCTACTTCTGGCTTCAATCGCAATCACCGTTATCCTTCAGCTCCTAATCATCTACCTTCCACCTTTCCAGGGCATTTTCAAGACAGCTCCTCTTACCTGGTGGGAACTCATTGCGAGCTTGGCCTTAGCCTCCACCGTGTTCTGGGCTGTTGAGATAGCCAAGTGGATTATGAGGGTTAGCAAGAAATAATTGAACCGGGGGTGGAGGGGGTTGCGCCCCCTCCCAAGGGGTATGGGGGATGTGCCCCCACAAAACCTTAAAAGGGGGCGAGTAGCCGACCCCTGCAAACCTGCCACGAGTGGGACCCAAAACGCTGGCAAACCATCAGCCCACGGGGGTGGGCCAAGGGGGGTCCAGGGGGCAAAGCCCCCTGGCGGGGGGTATGGGGGGTGTCCCCCCACAAATTCAAAAGAGGGAACGAGCAGCCCACATTAGCAACCTCGCCACGAGTGGGACCCAAAACGCAGGCGAACCCTAAGCCAACGGGGGTGGGCAAAGGGGGTCCAGGGGGCGAAGTCCCTTGGCAGGGGGTATGGGGGATGTGCCCCCACAAAACCTTAAAAGGGGGCGAGTAGCCAACCCTTGCAACCTCGCCACGAGTGGGACCCAAAACGCTGGCAAACCCTCAGCTCACGAGGGTGGGCCAAGGGGCGTCCAGGGGGCAAAGCCCCCTGGCGGGGGGTATGGGGGGTGTCCCCCCACAAATTCAAAAGAGGGAACGAGCAGCCCACATTAGCAACCTCGCCACG
>JGI20130J15133_1001232_pt1:12500-21831 | contig 21831 bp, 10 predicted proteins | sample WasSprMetagenome_FD_15133 | JGI IMG/M metagenome (IMG submission 15133) | reverse complement strand
ACCGCGTCTACCCTGACGGACGCGAGGAGCTGGTGCGCGGGATGCGCTTCCGGAATTTCAACGTCCGGTCGCTGCGCGACATTCTGGCGGCTTCCGATGACGTGCACGTTTTCGACTACATGGAGAACGGAGCGCCGTTCGCCTTGATGGGGGCGGGCGCTTACGTGGCCGAATGCACGGTGGTAGCTCCTTCGATCCTGGTTGATGATCTGGAGCTGGACAAGGTGGAGGAAGAAATTTTGCGGCCTCCGCTGGTGCCCCCGCCGCCGCTGCTGGCGCTGGGCGGCCACTGACTCGATCGCTGATGGGAACGCTGGCGCGCGCGATCCTGCGGGAAATTTCCTCCAGCGCGGTGCTGGGCGTCACGCTGTTCAGTTTTGTGCTGCTGTTGCAGCGCTTGGGCAGCGGCAAGCTGTTCGAGCTGCTGGTGAGGGCCTCGGCNCCCGCCGCCACGGTCGGCTATCTCTTCCTGCTGGTTCTGCCTCCGGTGTTGACGTTCACCGTACCGGTGGGCGTGCTCGTGGGGACGTTGATCGTACTCAGCCGGATGTCGAGCGACGGCGAGATCACGGGCCTGCGGGCCGCCGGGGTGCCGGGCTGGAGAATTCTTCCCCCGGTGTTGCTGGTGGCCTTGTTCGGGCTGGTGGTGACGGCTGCCTGCTCCCTGTGGCTGACGCCGGCGGCCATACGCGAAACCTACGCGGTACTGAATCGCCTGCTGGCTTCGCAAGTGACGGCCGAGGTGCGGCCGCGCGTTTTCGAGGAGCAGTTCCCGGACGCCATTCTCTATGTGGCCGATGTGGTTCCCGGTCCAGTGGTGCGGTGGCGGAGGGTCTTCCTGGCGGATCAGCGGAGTACGCTGGGCGGCGAGAGCGGCGGGTTGCCTCGCATCACGCTGGCGCGTGAAGCGCTGGCAGTGACCGATCCTGGCCGACAGCGGATCCAGCTTTCGCTGATCGAGGGCAGCACGTACGAGGCCGCCAAGGATCCGGCGGAGTATTACTTCACGTATTTCCCGCGCGGCGAGCAGACCCTGGCGGTGGCGCGTTCCGATGAAGTCCGGGCGCGGGCCTACAGCGAGATGGAGACAGCCAGCCTGCTTCGGGAAGCGAAGCAATCGGTGGAGGCGCGGATCGAACTGCACCAGCGTCTGGCCCTGCCGCTTGCCTGCCTGGTGCTGGCGTTGCTGGCCGTCCCGCTGGGCGTTTCCTCGCGCAAGGGAGGCCGTTCCTCGGCGGTCGTGATCACGGTAGCGCTGGCCTTTCTGTACTACATGGGACTGATCAGTCTGATCGGGCTGGCGCGACAAGGCGCTTTGCCGGTGGAGGCGGCCGTGTGGACTCCCAATGCGGTCCTTGCGGCCCTCGCGGCTGTGTTCAACGCGCGCATGGAGCGACCGGGTGAGCGGGACTGGCTGGCGCAGGTGGCGCAGCAGAGCGCGGCGTTACGCGCGGCTGTGGCACGCATGCGCCACGCCCCGGCGTCAGGCGACGGAACCCGGGGGCGACGCCTGAGCCTTGCCCCGCAGATCGTGGACACCTACATTCTTTCCTCGTTCTTGTTCTACCTCGCGGTGCTGCTGTCGGCCTTCGTGTTGATGACGCACGTGTTCACGTTTTTCGAGTTGCTGGGCGACATCGTCCGGAACCGCATCCCGATGGCGCGCGTGCTGACCTACCACATCTTCCTCACTCCTAAGCTGATCTACGATGCAGCGCCGGTGAGCGTGCTGGCGGCGGTGCTGGTCACCTTCGGCGTGTTGAGCAAGCATAACGAGGTGACGGCATTCAAGGCCTGCGGGATCAGCCTGCACCGACTGGCAGCGCCCGTCCTGCTGGCCAGCGCTCTGTTGAGCGTCGGATTGTTCGTTTTCGACCACTACCATGTGGTGAGGGCGAATCGGGTGCAGCACGCCATCCGCAACGAGATCAAGGGGCGCCCAGTGCAGACTTACCTGCGCCCGGACCGCAAATGGATCATGGGCCGCGGTCCTCGGATTTACTACTACAGGCATTTCGATCCCGCCGAGGGCGTGCTGGTTGGGGTATCGGTGTACGAGCTGGACTGGCAAGCGTTCCGGCTCAAGCGACAGATCTGGGCGGAGCGCGCGCGTTGGTCCCCGGCGGTGGGCGCATGGGTGTTCGAGAATGGCTGGTCGCGTGAGATGCGGAGCGTGCGCCAGAGCGAGTTCCGTCCCTTTCAGGCGAGTACGTTTCCGACCCTTGATGAGCCGCCGGCCTACTTCCTGAAGGAAGTCAAGCAGGACGAGCAGATGAACTTTCGCGAGCTGGCGGCGTACATGGCGGAACTGGAGCAGAGCGGCTTCGATACGACGCGGCTGCGGGTGCAGTACTACCAGAAATTCGCCACGCCCGCCTTTGCGTTTGTGATGGCGCTGATCTCGATCCCGTTCGCTTTCCTGACGGGGCCGCGGGGGGCGATGGCAGGAGTGGGAGTGAGCCTGGGCATCGCGATGGCCTATTGGGCTCTCAGCAAGCTTTTCGAGCAAGCGGGGAATCTCAACCAGTTGCCGGCCTGGCTGGCGGCCTTCGCACCAGACGTCATTTTCGCGCTGGCGGGAGCCTACCTGATGGCCCGGATGCGGACCTGAGTGGGGCGTCCGGCGGACCTCGCCATGGGCTAGGATCAGGGATGTGGGGTTGCGGGTCGGGCTGATCTTTCTGGTCGCAGTCCTGCCCGCGACAGAGTTGCCGCGGGCGGGTGACGCGGATCGCGGGCGGGAGCGGTTCCGGGCGCTCGGCTGCATCGCCTGTCACAGCGTGGATGGGGAAGGGGGCGGCTACGCGCCGGATCTGGCCAAGCAAATCGGGCGTGAGGTGACGCCCGTGGGCATGGCCGCCCACGTATGGAACCGCGGGCCGCTCATGTGGCGCATGGTCCGCACGCGCCGCTTGCTGCTCCCCGAGCTGGACGAACAGGATCTGGCGGATCTTTACGCGTACTTTTACTCGGCGCGGTACTTCGACCGTGCCCCGGATCCCGCGCGCGGGCGGCAGGTCTTTCATTGGGAGCATTGCGCAGAGTGCCATACGCCTGGGGGAACGGGATCGGGTGCGGCGCCGGCGCCCGCTGATCTGCCCCCGCCAGACAGTCCCATCGGTTTGCTGGAGCGGATGTGGAATGCGGCCGGACGCATGGCGGAAGCGATGGCGCGCAAACGCGTGGCCTGGCCGGATCTGACTTCCCAAGAAGCGGCGGACTTGTTCGGCTGGCTGGCGGAGATCACGCGCAAGCGTCCGCTGTCCGGCGAAATGCCGGTTCCCTCGGACGATCCGGGGGAACGTGTGTTCGAGCGCAAGGGTTGCAAGGCCTGCCATACGGGTCCTAACGCACTGAGCGGACGCTTCAGCGGTCGTACGTTGCTGGATTTCGCCGTGGCGATGTGGAATCACGCTCCGGCGATGCGTCGCCGCCCCGTGCTGGACTATGGAGAGCTGCGGCAGGTGTCGGGCTATCTCTGGGCCCTGCAAATTTCGCAGCCTCCGGGCAGTATGGCGCGGGGCAAAGTGTGTTTCACCGCCAAGGGCTGCACGGCCTGTCATGAGCAGGCGCTGACGGGAGCTCCGCGATTAACGGGCCGGCGTTGGGATCCCTTCGTGCTGATGGCCGTTCTTTGGCGCCGGGGCACGATCATGCAGGGCAAGCTGGAGAGCACCGGGCGCTCGTGGCCGCAGTTGACCGCGGCGGAGATGGCGGACGTAATCGCTTACTTGAACCGGCCTCCCACAGCGCGTTCCTACTGAGTGGCCCGCGCAGGCGCTGAGCTTCGATAAACTGAAGTTAGAACAGGGCTTTCGAACTCCGGGCGCGGATCGTGGACAAGGAGTTCTCGGAGAGTGCAGAACGGATCGAGGCCCGGCAGCGGGCGCTCCGGGACGATCCCAAAATCGCCAGCGGGCGTATTGCGTTGTTCCAGTACCTGGCGCTGGCGGTTTTCCTGTTCCTGATCTCGGGCTTCTGGGAGTTGCAAGTACGGAATCCCGAGATTTACAGCGAGCGGGCGGAACGGAATTCGATCAAAGCGTTGCCGATCCTCGCCCCGCGCGGCAAGATCCTCGACCGCGACGGGCGCGTGATCGTTGACAATCATTCCTCGTTCAGCCTGATTCTTTCCCGCGAGCATCTGAAGCCGGAGAACGTGCCGATCATCGCCGCCGGTTTGAACCTCGACCAGCAGGAACTGGAGCGGAGGATTCAGCGTTTTCGCAACCGGCCGCGCTACGAACCAATCATCATCAAGGAGGAGCTGACGCCAGGCGAGATCGCCTTCGTGGAGGCGCACCGGGACGCAAACGGGTTGCCCGAGCTGGAGCTGGTGCATGCCTACCGGCGGCTGTACCCGCGCAACTGCGTGGCGGCTCACGTGATCGGCTATGTGGGCGAAGTCAGTGAAGCGGAGTTGAATTCGCCCGAGTTCATCCGGTACGAGCCCGGGGATGTGATCGGCAAGGCCGGCATCGAGCGGCAGTACGATGCGCATCTGAGGGGAGTCGACGGGCAGCGCCAGGTGCTGGTGGATAACTTGGGCCGCGAACGCCGGGTGCTCGGTCTGAAGCCCGCGATCCCGGGCAAGAACTTGCAGTTGACCATCGACCTGGATTTGCAGGTCGTGGCCGAGCTGGCCATGGAGGGGCGCAAGGGTGCCGTGGTGGCGCTGGATCCGCGCAACGGCGAGGTTCTGGCCATGGTGAGCCGGCCGGCGTTCGATCCCAACAAATTCGCTACCCGCATCCGCCCCGAAGATTGGAAAGAGCTGATCTCGAACCCGGACAATCCCTTGTTGAATCGCGCCATTCAGGCTCAACTGGCGCCGGGATCCACCTTCAAGCCGATCGTGGCGCTGGCGGGATTGGAAACCGGCGTCATTGACGACAACTTCCGAGTGCGCTGTCCGGGAGGCGCGACGTTCTACGGACGCTACTTCAAATGCTGGGTCAAGGGCGGCCACGGGGTGGTGGATTTGCACAAGGGCATCGTGCAGTCCTGCGACGTGTTCTTCTACAACGTGGGCAATCGCCTGGGGATTGATGACATCGCGCGCTATGCCGAGATGGTGGGATTCGGGCGCAAGACCGGCATTGACCTGCCTCATGAAGCCGAGGGCGTAGTGCCATCCAGTCAGTGGAAGATGCGCATGTTCCGCCAGAAATGGTACGCCGGCGAAACCATTTCGGTGGCTATCGGCCAGGGAGCTTTGACGGTGACCCCGCTGCAACTGGCGTACGCTATCGGAGGGCTGGCGATGGGCGGCGTATGGTACCGGCCGCATCTGGTGAAGGATCCGGAGCGCCGCGAGCCGCCGCGAGTGGCCAAACTCAATCCGGAAAATGTGGTCAAGATCATCCACGGCATGTACGGCGTGGTCAACGAGCCTGGTGGGACGGGGGCCCGTGCGCGCATCCCGGGCATCAGCGTGTGCGGCAAGACGGGTTCTTCACAGCTTGCTTCCAATGAGGTTTTGAAAAGCACGAAGCTGGGCCAGGTGCTGAAGGACAACGCTTGGTTCGTGGGCTTTGCGCCCTGCGAGAGTCCGGAGATCGTGGTGGCGGCGCTGTGGGAGGGCGGTGAGCACGGTTACATGGCGGCGCCGATCGTGCGCGACGTGATCAAGGCGTACTTCGACAAGAAGGCGCGGCTTCAGCGAGCTCTGGTGGCGCAGTCCACGCCGCGTTTCGGTCCCTCACTGGGGACGGCGACGCGAGTTCAGCCGTAAAGGAGAGGCAATGGCGCGCTACCGATCGGCACGCGAGATGGACTGGGCGCTGCTGACGATCGCCCTGGTGATCACGGCGGTCGGGATCCTGCAGATTTACAGCGCCACGCTGGGCACGGCGTGGGCCAGCGCGTGGTGGCGTCAGTGCGTCTACGTGGCGGTCGGTTTGGTTTTGATGTGGCTGGCTGCTTCTGTGGACTACCATACGCTGCTGAACCAGGCGCCCATTTATTACTGGGCTTTGGTGGCGAGTCTGGTGGTAGTGCTGGCGCTGGGCAAGGAAGTTTCCGGGGGCAAGCGATGGATTCCGCTGCTGGGGGGCTTCCATTTTCAGCCCTCCGAATTCGTTAAGGTGGTGCTAATATTGCAAATAGCCCGGTATTTGTCGGATGTGAAGGGCGACCACCTGGAAGCCCGGGATCTGCTGAAACTGGGCGCCCTTACCGCCTTGCCGGCGGCGCTGGTAATGAAGCAGCCGGATTTGGGAACGGCGCTGAGCTACCTGCCAATCCTGGCAATGGGGATCTTTCTGGCCGGCCTGCGCTGGCAGCACGTCGTAGCCTTGGTGCTGATCGCAGCTCTGGCCCTGCCCGTCGGCTGGCATCTTCTCAAGGACTACCAGAAGATGCGGCTGATTGCGTTTCTCGACCCCAGTCGGGATCCGTTGGGCAGCGGATATCAGGTCATCCAGTCCCAAATCGCGGTGGGCGCCGGCGGTATGTGGGGCAAAGGGGTGACCCAGGGGTCGCAGACGCAGTTGCGTTTCCTGCCGGTGCCCCACACGGATTTCATTTTCTCGGCCTTTGCCGAGGAGCATGGGTTCGTGGGGGTGCTGGTGATGCTGGGCTTGTACTTCCTGCTGCTGATGCAGATAGTGCAGAACGCACAGGTGGCGGCGGACCGGGCAGGCATGTACATCGCGATGGGAGTAGCGGGCTTGCTGCTGTTCCACCTGCTGGTGAACATCGGCATGGTGGTGGGGCGAATGCCTGTGACCGGGATCCCGCTGCCGCTGATGAGTTACGGCGGTTCCGGTATATTGTCGTGGTACATCATGCTGGGGCTGGTGAACAATGTGAGGCTCCGGCGATTTGGAGTTTGAGTGAGCGCCCGCGCAGCCGGTTGGCAGCAAGGCGGCGGGCTAAGTCGAAGCGGAAGCACGCGGTTTCCGATTGGAACGAGGTTGGTAACGGGTTTGAACGGGCGCCGATGGCTGTCAGGCATGAGTCGGTTGAGAGTCGCCGTCGGTAGCCCGAGCCGCCTGTAGCGTCGAGAGAGGTCTCCGCGAGCAGGCGGGCGAGTGAAGAGCCGTCAGAGCAGGCAGGCCGTGGAGAACACGGCCCGCGAGCTCGCCTCACCTTCCCTCCGGAACGCGCGCTCCTCGCTTCTTCAAAGGAGCAGTCAAACCATGGCGAAAGAATTGGTGATTTCGGCAAACCGTCACGAGACCAAGGTGGCGGTGCTCGAGGACGAGCAACTGGTCGAGATTCATTTCCAGCGAGCCAACGAGTACTCTCTTGCGGGCAGCATTCACAAGGGACGCGTAACGCGGGTGCTGCCCGGCATGCAGTCCGCGTTCGTGGACATCGGCCTGGAGAGGGACGCTTTCTTGTACGTCTCCGACTTCGTGGAGGAGACCGAGGAGTACGACCGGATTCCGGTGCGGAGCGCCGAGCGCGCCGCGCCCGAAGCCGAAGCGGCGGAGGCGGGCGAGCGGCGCGAGAAGCGGTTGCGCCGCGGCCGCCGGCGCCGCGGGCGTCCTCACGGGCTGCCCGAATCCAAGTACGCGGCTGCGCGGACCAAAGCGGAGGCTCCTGAAACTCACGAGTTCGCCATCCTTCCTGGCGAGTCGCTTGCCAAGTATCGCGATTTGCTCGCCGAGCGGGCGGCAGGCGAACAGGCCGAGAGCGATCAGGCCCAGGCTGAGCAGGTCGAGGCCGAAGCCGGCGGGGCCGTGAGCGAGGCGGAAGCGAGCGAGGAAGTCGCGGTCGAGCGAGAGTCGCTCGAGGCTGGCGAGCAGCCGTCCGAGCTTTCCTCCGAGAGCGAAGGCTGGGAAGAAGAGATTCGCGAGGCCAAAGAGGCTGCGGCGCGCCTTGCCGCTGAAGCTGAGGAACAGGAGCTGGCGGAGGCCGAGGCTGAGCACACCGCGGCGAGGGAGCTGGCTGCGGAAAGCGAAGAAGCGGAAGAGGAGGGCGTCGAGGAAGTCGTCGAAGAGGTCGAGGAATACGAAGAAGAAGCCGCGGCTGCGGAAGCAGGTGAAGAGGCCGAGTACGAGGTCGAAGAAGAAATCGCTCCCGGGCTCGAAGCGGCAGGCGAAGAGGAAGAAGAAGGTGCGACCGCAGGTGAGCCTGCTGAGGCCGAGGAAGGCGGGTTGGAGGCGGAGGCCGCATCCGCCGAGTCGGAGGCGGAAGGCGCCGGGGAAGCCGTTGCTGAGGCCGAAGCCGGTGAGGAGCAGCCAGAGGCGGCGGTGGAGCAGGCCGAAGAAATCGAGCCGGCGCGCAAGCCTGTGAGTCTCACCGCGACGCTGCGCGAGCAGGGTCTGCGATACCTGCACCGGCCTTCCCGCCGGATGAAGCGACGGATGCGACGGCAAGAGGCTCAGCGCGCCGCCAGAGAAGAGGGCGAATCGCGCGCCGAAGGCGCCGAGCGCCAGCAGCCTTCCATTACCGAGCTTTTGCACGAGGGTCAGGAGGTGCTGGTTCAGATCGCCAAGGAGCCGCTCGGGCAGAAGGGCGCGCGAATCACTTCCCATATCACGCTGCCCGGACGCTACGTGGTTTACATGCCCACGGTGGATCATCTGGGCGTCTCGCGCAAGATTGCCTCGGATGAGGAACGCGCACGTCTGAAGCGGATCCTTTATCGCAACCGCGGCAACATGCCGGGAGGCTTCATCGTGCGCACGGCGGGAGAAGGCCGCAGCGAGGAAGAGATCGCGGCCGACATGCGTTTCCTTTACAACCTGTGGCTCGACATCCGGCGCAAGGCCGAAAAAGCGAAGGCGCCAGCGCTGATCTATCACGATCTGGATCTGGTGAGCCGGGTGCTGCGCGACGAGCTGACCGAGGACTTCAAAGCTATCTGGGTGGACAACGAGGAAGTCTACGAGCGCGTAGTCAATTTCGTGCAGCGCTTCCAGCCCTCGATGGTGCCCCGGGTGAAACTGTACACGCGGGATGAGCCGATCTTCGACGCATTCAACATCAGCCAGGAACTGGAGAAGGCGTTGCGTCCGCGCGTGTGGCTGAAGTCGGGCGGCTACATCGTGATCAACCAGACGGAAGCGTTGGTGGCGATTGACGTGAACACGGGCAAGTTTGTGGGCAAATCGAACCGGCTGGAGGACACGATTTTCCGCACGAACACGGAGGCGGTCAAGGAAATTGTGCGGCAGATCCGGTTGCGCGATCTGGGCGGCATCATCGTGATTGACTTCATTGACATGGAGGATCGCAAGAACCGGCAGCGGCTGATGCAAACGCTGGAAGAGGCGATGCGCGTGGACCGAGCGCCGTACAAGATCCTCCAGTTCAACGACTTCGGCCTGGTGGCGATCACGCGCAAGCGCGTCAAGCAGAGCCTGGAGCGAGCGCTGTG
>JGI20130J15133_1001232_pt1:0-7500 | contig 21831 bp, 10 predicted proteins | sample WasSprMetagenome_FD_15133 | JGI IMG/M metagenome (IMG submission 15133) | reverse complement strand
AGACCTACAAGTCAAGCAGGTGCGAAAGCAGGCCCTAGTGATCCGGTGGTCCTGTATGGAAGGGCCATCGCTCAACGGATAAAAGGTACGCCGGGGATAACAGGCTGATCGGAGCCGAGAGTCCACATCGACGCTCCGGTTTGGCACCTCGATGTCGGCTCATCGCATCCTGGGGGTGAAGAAGCTCCCAAGGGTTGGGCTGTTCGCCCATTAAAGCGGTACGTGAGCTGGGTTCAGAACGTCGCGAGACAGTTCGGTCCCTATCTGCGGTGGGCGCAGGAGACTTGAGGGGAGCTGCCCCTAGTACGAGAGGACCGGGGTGGACGGACCTCTTGTGATCCAGTTGTCGCGCCAGCGGCACAGCTGGGTAGCGAAGTCCGGTCGGGATAAGCGCTGAACGCATATAAGCGCGAAGCCCTCCCCAAGATAAGGTCTCCCAAGCCGAAAGGCTAAGAAGGGCCCTGGTAGACTACCAGGTTGATAGGGCGGACGTGTAAGCGTGGTAACACGCTGAGCTTACCGCTACTAATAGCCCGTTCGGCTTGACCATAAAATTTACCACCGACACAGCTTGGTCGCGTGCGGCGGCCCGTCCATATTCAGTGCCGGTTCCTTCCTGTTTTCCGGCAGTCATAACAAGTTTCCTCCGGGTGATCATAGCGAGGGGGAAACACCCGTTCCCATCCCGAACACGGAAGTTAAGCCCCTCAGCGCCGATGGTACTGCGCGGGCAACCGCGTGGGAGAGTAGGTCGTCGCCCGGAGGCTAAGATCCAGGCCCGGCAACGCCGGGCCTTTTCGTTTTCCGCCCTCTATACGGACCACTCCACCGGCTCCGCCGTGCCGATTTCCAGCCATCCCTGGTGCGGCAGAGCGTCCAGCGGCAGCCCGTCCTTCCACAAGGACAATTGCACGCGAACCCGATCTCCAGTCGCCGCACCCAGCGTGGCCAGAGATACGCGTACCTCCAGAATCCTCTGCCAGGCGATCGCGATGCCTGCCGCCGCTTCGGGCGGCGATGCTTCCGCCAGTTTTGCCGACCCCGGGGTCAGCAGAATCCGGTAGCTCGAAGTCCGGGCACCGGGTTTCATGGCCTCCAGCACCATGCGCGCTTCCAGTTCCTCGCCGAGACTCTCCGTCATGAGATCGAGCCGCAGATACAAACTGGCTTCGTCGCAGCCGTAGTAGAGTTCACGGATCAGAAAGCGCCGCCCGTGCATGGCGCTCTGCTTGAAATCCACCCGGTACTGGCCCGCGCCCAGCCATTCGAAGTAGGAGGTCACGACGCCATCGAGAACGGGCCGAATCCAGCCCGTGGGCGGCGTGTGCAACTCCGCAACCGCAACTTTCAGAATGGGGCGCGAAAGGTCCTCGGGCGGTGGCAGCCGGAGCGCCCGGTAAACATTGGCGAGGTGCGCGCGGTAAAGTTCATCGAACTCATGGCGGTTGGCCGATTCGTGCTCGGGCCCGTACCACCAACACCAGTCGCTGCCTTCCGCGATCAACAGCTCTTCGTAGGCCAGCGACCGCTCGGCGGGCGATGCCGTGGCTGCGCGGTCCGCATAGAGTTGCCGCGCCCGCAGCAACTGCTCCCAGGCCCGGTTGTCCTCTTCGTGGCCGATCCAGATGTCAAAATTGGCGTTGATCCAGGATCCCGGAAAGATCTTTTCCAGCGGCTCGGGCTCCAAGCGTTCCAGGGCTTCGCTAACTGTGACTGCCGTCATTGAGGCATCCTCGCTGATGCGCCGGTAAAGTTCGCGCAGGAAGGGGCGGCCGTTGCGTTCGTAATATTCCCAGGCATTTTCCCCGTCCAGAATGATCGGCACTAGCGCATCGCGTCCCGAGCTCAGAATCGGGCGACAGTTTTCCCGGATGCGCTCGAGCAGGTCGCGTGCCGCCTCGGCAGGAGCCATACGCGAATACACGAATCCCACCAGATCACTGAGGAAGTGATCTCTAAAGATCATCAGGAGTTCGTTGCCCTCCTGCTTCCACCGATAAGGCCTGTAAGTTTCGGCGGGACCGGCAGGACGCCCCAGCGTGCGGCTCAGTACGCCGTTATCGCTGGCAGACCACCGAAAGCCGGCCTGGGCCGCCAGCGCGAGCGCCTCGTCGGACACTGCGCCTTCCGATGGCCACAATCCCGCGGGCGGCGAACCGAACAGCCTGGTGATGTAATCGCGAGCCTTCTCCAGTTGGGCGCGGGCGTCCTCGGGGTAGCGGAATCGCGGCGGCAGCGANACGCCGGGATGAGCCTGGGCGGCAATGTCGGAATCGCAAAGCAAAGGGAGGATGGGGTGGTAAAAGGGCGTGGTTGAAATCTCGATCTGGCCGGTGGAGGCGAACTCGCGATATACGGGCAGCACGCGCGCCAGCAACTCGGCTTGCTTGCGTCCCAGCAAGGCCTGGTCCTCCAGCGAGTAATCCCGCCCCTTTTCGACCAGCGCGCGAATCTCGGCGTCATCGCTGAGCCAGCTCTCGTCGAACCAGGCCAGCTGAGAGAGGACCTGCAGATCGCGCAGGGAGGCCGTTCCGAACAGCCGGGCTGCGTGGCGCGGTTCGCGCCCGGCGGCCCGCCAGGCCTCGTAAAGTTCGGCGTAGCGCGGGAAGCGGTAAATCAGACGGTGGGAAGCCTGAAAGAAATGGGTGAGGATAAATTCCCGCTCGCCTTCACTCAGTTGTTCCGCAGGTTTCAGCGCGCACTCCAGGAAGGGATCCGAGGCCTTTCCCGCCGCATACTCCTCGATCTGGACAGCCAGGGAAGGGACCAGATTGAAGGTCTGCCGAACGGCGGGAAACTCCCCGAGAAGGCGCACCATGCCGTAGTAGTCCTTGAGGGCGTGGAGCCTGGTCCACGGCATGCGGTACTGGCCTGAGATGAGGTCTTTGTAGAAGGGCTGGTGCATGTGCCAGAGGAAGCAGAGGTAGATGCGCGGCATAAGGCTTATCGGGCGAAAAAGCTCCGGACAGGGGCCGGCGGCGGCGTGCCGCGCAACCCCAGCCACAGGATGCGATTCAGTTCGTCGTCATCAATGCGGTCGGCTTCGCTGAAATCCAGCCGAGCTGAGCGGGCGGCCAGATCCGTGCCGCCCGGGTTGCGCTCGTTGAGGGGGATACGGGGCTTCTCAGCCTGATAAGGCCGCAGGTCTGGGGTGGTCTGGAACACGGTGTACATGGGCCGGGCTGCAGCGTCAAAGTGCGTCATCGGGCGCAGCCCGAGAATCAGCTCGATGGTGCGCAGCATCGAGGTCGTGTTGTACATCGTGCTGTCCACCACGCGCCGGCGAACGTATGGGGAGATGACGAAGGCCGGCGAGCGGTGCGAGTCCACGTGATCCGGCCCGTTCTGCGCGTCGTCCTCGAGGACGAAAATCGCCATTTTGGGCCAGAAGCGGCTCCTGGTCAGAGCCTCGACGATCAGGCCGAGCGCATAGTCATTGTCCGCCACCGCGGAGCGGGGCGCAATACGCCCCGGCGCCAGCCCCGCCGTGTGATCGTTGCCCAGACGCATGACGATCAGGTGTGGCATGCTGCCCGTGCGTTCAAATTCGGCCAGATCCTCCAGGAAGACTTTGGCCCGTTCCACATCCGGGTAGTCCACGTCGAAGCCGCGGAACCGGAGATTGGTGACGCGGGCCAGGACAGGGTCGCGCACTTCGAGCACGTGGATGCCGTCTTCGGTGGGTTTTTCCCGGTTGGTGACGAAGTGGCCGTAGTTGCGCAGCGAAAGGCCGGCCTGGACGGCGTTGGTCCAGAGATAGCCTGCCGGCGGGGCCGCCGTGGGTTCCTGCCCCTGATAGTCATTGATCCTTCGCCGGCGCGCATAGCTGTTCGGCCAGAGCTTCTGGACGTAGTCGGGAGCGATGGCAGCGGCCGACCAGTGATGGCCGTCGGCGCTTACGTCCGCGTTGACGTAGAAGTTGTCGAGTAGGACGAATTCTCGCGCCAGCTTGTGGTGATTGGGGGTCACTTCTTCGCCGAACAGGCACAGCGAAGGGTCGCCGTTGCCTTCCTTCATATCGCCCAGCACCTGATCGTAGGTGCGGTTCTCTTTGACGATGTAGACGACGTGTTCGATGGGCGAAGGATCTCCGGGCCGGTTGGGAACCGGATTGCCTTCGGGTACGCCTGCGTCAATGAGTTTCACGTCCTGGTAAGGCGAGTTGGCCAGAACCGTGGCCGTATAGGCGTGCAGGCGCTCCTCATCGAAGGGCGGCACGAATTGCACGGTGCCTGTCTGCATACGCGCCACGTACTGGGCGTCGGCGAAGGCCCGTTCTTCGGGCGGCAACCGGCGCGCCGGATTGGGTCCCTTGGGGTTAGGGTAGGAACGCACCCCCTTGCCGTTGAGCACGACGAGGGTCCCGTCCGGCAGCGCACGTGCCGCCGTGGGATACCACCCGGTGGGGAGGAAGCCGAGCACCCGGCTCTGAGCCTCGGAAATATCAACCACCGCCACCGCGTTGGCGTCCGAGCAAACCACGAACAGCCGCTTTTGGTCGGGGCTGAGCGCCAGGGCGCTGGGCGTCATGCCTGCGGGCTGCCGGGGCGTCATGGCGACGTTGAGGACCTCTAGCAACTGCAGGCGCCTTGTTTCCGAGACGCCGACCACGTACACGTTGTTCGTGTTGGACGCGGCGACGAACAGCCGCTGCGGGAACTCACGACGGCCTTCCTCGTCCGGGGGCGGTCCGGGCCCCCAAATCATATCGGTCGTGTGCGGNCCCAGGCGCAGGCGGGCCAGCACGCTTCCCGTTCGNGCATCATGATGCAGGAGCGTGCCGTCCGTCCAACTCGTCACGAAGAAGGAGTCGCCGTCGGGGTGAAAAAGGATGCGGTAAGGCCGGCGGCCCGTGCGGTAGCGCTCCACGACCATCCCGGACTGGGGATTGATCACCACGATGGCGTCGCGGTAAAGATCGGCTGCGTAAAGCAGGCGCCCGTCAGGGGAAAAGGTCACGTCGCCGATGAAATCGCGCACGGTTCGTTTTTCGGGCGGTACGATGGGGAACGTCCGAGCCGGCTCCAGACGCTGGCCGTCCCAGAGGAACTCAAAGATGGCTGCCTGCGAACCGCCGCCCACGTACACTCGGTCGCCTTTGGGTGAAAAGGCGAGGCCCAGCCAGCCATCGGGTACGCGCGTGCGGGAGAGTTCGCGCCGGCCCTCGACGTCAAGAACGCTCACGCTGGGCGGGTTGTAGCCGGCATTCAAGACGAGCAGCCGCTTGCCCCCGGGCGCGAGTGCGAGCGACATGGGCAACGTATCCACCGCGACCTGCGAACCGGCCGGCCTCAACCGCCAGCCACTGCTCAACAGGAAACTGCCGTCAGCCTGCGGTCCCACCCGCTCGCGTAGATCGGCGCCCTGCGGCACGAGCGAAGGCTGAAAGACCAGCAGGACCGCGACCAGCAGAAACGCGAAACTGACAGTTTGTTTCATTCCAGGAATCGCTGCGCGATGGGGAATCGCCGGCCCGTCCCGAAGGCCCTGGTGGTCACTTTCAAGCCGGGGGCGGCTTGCTGGCGCTTGTACTCGTTGCGGTCCACTTTGTTGACGACCTGCCGGACAAAATCCACGGGCAGATTCAGCCGCTCAGCGATCTCGCGCACGGGCAGCAAATCTTCGATGTAGGCCTTGAGGACGGCATCGAGAACCTCGTAGGGCGGCAGCGAGTCAGTATCCCGTTGGTTGGGACGCAGCTCGGCGGAAGGCGCTTTGCGGAAGACGTTTTCAGGGATGGCGTTCCCGTGACGACGGTTGGCCACCCGCGCCAGCTTGTAAACCAGGGTTTTGGGCACGTCGCTGATGACGGCCAGGCCTCCCGACATGTCGCCATACAGCGTGCAGTAGCCCATGGCCAGCTCGCTCTTGTTGCCGGTGGTGAGCACGATGGATCCCCACTTGTTGGAGAGCGCCATGAGGATGACAGCGCGGATCCGCGCCTGCAAGTTTTCCTCAGTCACATCGGGTGGGGCGCCCGCGAACAGGGGTTGCAAGGCTTTGAGGAAGGCTTCGAAGAGGTCGGTGATGGGAACGACTTCAAACCGGATGCCCAGATTGCTTGCCAGGGTACGAGCGTCTTCCAGGCTTGCAGGCGAAGAGTACGGCCCCGGCATCGCCACGCCTGTGACGTTGCGCGCTCCCACCGCGCTGACCGCGATGGTGGCCACCAGGGACGAATCAATGCCGCCGCTCAGCCCTACCAGCACGGTGGAAAAGCCGCACTTGGCCAGATAATCGCGCGTGCCCAGAACTAGGGCTTCGTACATGGCTTCGTGTTCGTCGGGCAGGTTGTCGTGGCACTCCCCGACGCCGGAGAACGGGTCCACGATCACCAAGTCTTCGGAAAAGGAAAGGCAGGAACCCACCAGTTGAGCCCGAGCGTCCAGGGCGAAGCTGGAGCCGTCGAAGATAAGCTCGTCGTTGCCGCCCACCAAGTTGACGTAAATCACGGGCAGGCCGTGGCGCCGTGCGGTGTTGGCGAAAATCTGGCGGCGCAGCTCGCGCTTGCCCATGTGATAAGGCGAGGCGTTGATGGAAACCAGCAATTCGGCGCCGGCGCGCACCAGCTCCTCAACGGGATCGCGTTCGTACAGAGGGCGCTCCCAGAAGTGCTTGTCGTTCCAGGCGTCTTCACAGATGGTCACCGCTACGCGATACCCGGCGATCTCGCACAGCGCCTGCTGCTGCGCCGGAGCGAAGTAGCGTGCCTCGTCGAAGACGTCGTAGGTGGGCAGCAGCGCTTTGTCCTGCCGGAAGACCACGCGTCCGCCCCGGATCACCGCCGCGCTGTTGGTCGCGCGCTTGCCCACCTGTGAAGAGGCGCGCCCCACGAAGCCGCAGATCAGGGTCACGTTCAGATGAGCAGTGTCCGCGGCAAGGCCTTCCAGATGTTCCTGCGTGCGTTCCAGGAAGGCAGGTTTCTCGACCAGATCGCGGGGCGGATAGCCCGTCAGCGAAAGCTCGGGAAAGACCACAAGATCCGCGCCCGCAGCCGCTGCCCGTCGCGCCGCTTCGCGCATCAGCGCCCGGTTGCCCTCCAGGTCGCCGATCGTCGTGTTGATCTGGCCCAGCGCGATACGCATCGGAAATTTCATTGTACCCGCGACAGGCCGAGGGGCCGGTCGCATGCGCCATTTTTCGGCCGTGTCAGGCTTGCGGGCGCTGCCTCTGGTAGGGCTCCTTCAGGTAACGGGCGGCTTCTTCCTGCGCGCCTTGGGTGTTGTCCTTGGTCCGGATCGCCTGCCGGTACTCGTTCAGAGCACGCTCGCGCTGCCCGGTGATGTCGAAGATCTTGCCCAGATTGATATGGGACCAGACTTCGGTCCATGGAGGATCCAGATCCCCGTTCAACGCTTCGCGGAAGGCGTTGGCGGCCGACTGAAGATTGTTTTGCAGGAAAAAGATCTCGCCGATGCGGTAGTGGGCCAGCGAGCTGTAGCGATTCACTTCGAGGGCGCGCTGGTATTCCTTCAAAGCTTCGTTGAACTCGCCGATTTC
>JGI20130J15133_1001229_pt1 | contig 21876 bp, 26 predicted proteins | sample WasSprMetagenome_FD_15133 | JGI IMG/M metagenome (IMG submission 15133) | reverse complement strand
ACTATGTCATAACCCATCACTTCCGCCCTGCCTTCGGTGGGCTTCAGCACTGTGGTCAGCATGTTAATGGTGGTGGTCTTGCCCGCACCGTTTGGACCGAGAAACCCGAAAATCTCCCCTTCCTTTACCTCAAAGCTAACGTGATCCACCGCCACCAGCCCGTTGAAGATCTTGGTGAGCCCATCCGTCACGATGGCCGACATCATCCCTCACCCAGTTCCTCGATTCCCTCGGCTGCCTTCCGCACCGTCTCCAGCAGCTTCTCGAATTCCTTGTCCGAGAACTCCTTGGAGGAGAGGCGGGCGAGAGCCCTGAAAAGCCTTCTGAGCTCCTCCCTCAACTGATCCCTTCTCTCTGCGGGCAGATTGCGACAGAAAGCCAAGAAAGGAGGAAGCATCCTCTCTCCAAACTTCTCGCTGAAACTCCTGAACTCCTCCAGCTGCTCACGCCCTTTCTGCGTAAGGAAGTATCTGCCTTCCTCACCAGCTTGGATATACCCCCTCTCGCACATCCAAGCCAGAAGGGGATAAATGGATCCTGGACTTGGTCTCCAAATTCCGCCCGTTAGTCTTTCCAGCTGATTCATCATCTCCGCCCCTGAAAGCGGCCGCTCGGCCAGTAGCTCTAATACCTGCCACCGCAGGAAACCCTTTGGCACAGCCGCGAAGTGTCGAGGTTTGCACATATCGATATCGATATCAACGTTGATATAAATACCTGCCGGAAAGAACATTTGGTAAAGTTTCATAAGGAAGTGAAAAATGGAGATTCATCAAGTCGGTGGTCATCTCCCGGACTGCAACATTTACCTCCTTTTAGATGAGAAAAACGTACTAATCGACGCAGGAACGGGGGAGAACATGGAGCTCGTGAAGGAGGAGCTCTCAAGGCTAGGAGTTTCTGTGAAGGACATCGACCTTGTAATTAACACTCATGGACATTATGACCACGCTGGTGGTGACAGTTACTTCTCGGCGGAGGGGTGTCCGATAGCCTGCCACGAGCTTGAAGCAAGGGCAATAGAGAGTGGAGATCCCTATTTGACCGTTTCCTACTTATTTGGTAAAAAGGCGAAAGGAAGCAAGGTTTCAAGAAAGCTCAAGGAGGGGGACTTGATTGAGCTCGGAAAGAGTGCTCTCCGCGTCTTACACACGCCAGGTCACACCGTAGGAAGCATCTGTCTCCTCGAAGAAAAAGAAAGTCTCGTCTTCTCTGGAGATTTGGTTTTCGTGGATGGTATAGGGAGGACGGATTTACCCACTGGAAACCTCTCCCAACTTCTGAATTCTCTTAAAAAAATCGCCAAACTGAACCCGAGAAAAATCTTTCCTGGTCACGGTCCAGAGTTTGAGGGGGAAGTCCTATGCTCCTATCTCTGGTGATACTTACCCTTGTCGTCTTCATGTCCCTCCTTTTTACGCACTTCACAGGCGCCATTTGGTCTCCAACTCCCATAAAGACCGTTAAGAAGATGCTCGAACTCGCCTCCCTCAAACGTGGAGAGAAGTTGTACGATTTAGGATGCGGAGATGGGAGAATCGCAATAATGGCGGCCAAAATGGGTGCAAAAGCGGTTGGAGTGGAGATAAATCCTTTTCTCTATCTGATAGCAAGACTTGCGGGTAGGGGGATACCAAATCTGGAACTCAGATGGGGCAACCTCTATCGCACAGACCTAAGCGATGCCGATGTGGTGACCCTGTATCTCTCACCCTCTGGAAATCGCAGGTTGGTGAAGATTCTCAAGAGGCTCAAAAAAGGCGCTAGAATCGTTTCCTACCGCTGGCCTCTCCCCCTCAATTCAAAGCGGATGGAAGAGGGAATCTATCTCTACGTTGTGGAGGACAGCTTGTAAACAGCGGCGGGGACTTCGGCTAGTGAACCCACCACCAAATCTGCCTCTGGGTCGTGTGAACCGACCAAAATCGCCTTCATTCCCACCTTCTTTGGACCTTTCACGTCCTCACGTGGATCGTTGCCCACATGGACCGCCTCTGAAGCCAAAACCCCTAGTCTCTCGAGTGCTATCTGGAAGATTTTTGGATGGGGTTTCCTGTAACCCACTTCTCCAGAGTAAACCTGAACCCTGAAGTAACCGGCCAAATTGAATTTCTCCAAAAAAACTTTGGAGGCAAGACTCATCGTGTTTGAAATCACCCCAAGCATGTAGTTTTTCGAGAGCTCCTCCAAAACTTCTCTGCACTTGGGAGCGGGCTCCTGCTCGAAGCACTTGTAATAAAGAGAAGCCATCGAGGAGAGAAGCTCCGGGGTGGGGGTTATTCCCAGTCTAAGGAGGGTCAGCCTCCTGAACTCGTTAAAATCCATCTCTAGGTTCTTTTCTCTCAGCCTGTTCAGAGTATCCATCGCCAGTCCCACTGCCCTCTTTAGTTCCCTCCTCGAAACCCTCTGGCCATGACTCTCTAGAAGTTCTAGCAAGTGCTGTCCGTAGAGTTCTCTGTTCAGTTTTCCGGTCGCCAAGGTTCCTCCCACATCGAAGGTGATGGCTTTCGGTGGCATTAGTTTTTGAAATCTAACTCATAAATCAGGATGCCCGTGGTAACCATAGGAATGTGGGAAGGTAGAAGTCCCGAGCAGAAGAGAGAGTTGATAAGAGCCGTTACTTCCGCAATCTGTAGCGTTATACGATGTCCGCCCGAGGCCGTGGAAATCATCATCCACGAAGTACCAAAGGTCAACTGGGGACTCGGAGGGAAACCAGCTTCCGAAAGGGTTCCATAAACACAGGAGAGCGGTGAGCTATTCGAGAGAAAGCGCCCTAGAAGGGCACTCCCTAACACATTTCCCGCAGGCATCACACTTGTCAGGATTTTTTACCACAGAAACTAGGCATTTAATCTTCAGAGGACTCTGAATCTGCAACAATTCAAATACCTGCTTAGGGCATACCATAAAGCAAACCCCGCAACCTATGCACTTTTCTGCATTGAGCGAAATCAAAATACCTCCTCCGCCGTTTGCGAGATTAGGGTTCTCAGCCAGTTCAGCAAGGGTTCAGGTAAGCCACTTGCCACGTCAAGAAAGCCTCTCACAATGGTAGATGCCGCTTCTTCTTTGCTCATTCCCCTACTCATGAGGTAATACAGTTGTTCCTCCTCAATTTTCCCTACTGCCGCCTCATGCGTGAGAACGGCGTCTGGCCGTGTGCTCGATAGATTGGGAAATGCCCTCACCTCTGCCTTCTCGCTCAGCAGAAGGCTGCGACAGTCCAAGTGTCCCCTCACCCCAGAGGCATATGCTTTCAACACTCCCCTCATCTTGACTTTGGCCCCACCCGTAACCACTGCCCTGCTTATCACCTCCCCCCTTGAGCCCTCTCCAGTGAAGATGATTCCGCCACCTATATCCATGTCGGAATTTCCTCTAGCAAAGAAAAACGAGCGGAGTTCCGCCCTCGAATTCTTCCCCCTCAAGATAACGGTCGGGAAAAGCTGCGAGCTTTCCGGTTTTCCTCTCTCGATATAGTTTTCTATATACATTCCGCCTTCCTCGACCATCACTCCTACTTTTGGTCTCACATGAAATCCAGGCTGAAAGTTATGCACTAGGTTGAAAGTGACCTGTGCTCCCTCTCCTACGTATATCTCGGTAACGCAGCCGTGGAGGGCGTTGGAACACGTTGGACTCAGAGCACAGCCGGACAGCACGTTCAGTTTGGACCCCTTCTCTGCTAGCACCAAGATGTAAGGCAGTTGGGCTAGTTTTTCCGTCTCAAGGAGAAAACATGCTTGAAGCGGAAGATCTACCTTAACCCCCTCCTTCACCCAAATGAGAGCACCCCCAATGGAATAACCGGTGCAGAATGCCGTGTATTTATCCAAATCTATTGGGACCAGCTTATGTACGAACTGTCTTAGCCATGGATAGTGAAGAATGGCGGTCTCCGGTGTTTCCACGACTATTCCTTCCCGTGCCAAAAGTCTCTGATAGGTGACCGTGGTATCCTGTTGAAGGTGCGAACCTAGCCTCTCCTTTTCTTTCACATCAACGCCTACCGATTCAACCACTTCCCTCTGTTCCCTGCTCAGGGCTTCTAGGGTCTCGAGGCGCTCTCTGGGAGAGGAAAGATTGGGAAAATATTGAAGGAGATTGAAATCCGGTCCATACCTGCCAACGGGTTCTCCCTTCTGCTCTTTGTCCCTGAAAATCTCCCTCGCTTTTTTTCTCAGTCTTCTGTACCAGTCGGGGAACCCCTTGTCTAACTCCTCATACCAGTCCTCTAGCTCCTGAAGGCTCCTGGACAGGTCTCGCACCATTTATATCCCTCCCTAAGGATTTGGGCGAGAATTTTCGAGGGCAATCCTGAACAAACAATTCTGCCGTTAAGCATGACATGTGCAAAATCTGCTTGAACGTATCGAAGTATATGACCCATGTGCGTGATGATGATTCCTGATCTCTCCCTAAGGAACTGATCTATGGCTCTACCAACGGTCTCGAGATTCTCAACATCCAGGCCAGAATCCGGTTCGTCAAAGATTGCCAACTTGGGCTTCTGAGCCAAGACTTGCAAAATCTCTGTTCGTCTCATTTCACCGCCCGAAAATCCCATATTGAGCTCGCGATGAAGAAACTCGTCAGGCAGGTTGAGAAGAGGTAACAGCGAATCATTACCACCAAGAAAGCGAAGGACATCACCCAACCTTACTCCCCTTACAGCTGGAGGCTTTTGAAAAACGACCCCTAAACCCAGCCTAGCTCTCTCGTCTATGGATTTACCTATCAATTCGACACCTTCAAACCGAATGCTCCCCGTAATCACTTTGTACTGTGGAAACCCTAGGATGGTTAGAACCAAGGAGGTCTTCCCCGAACCGTTCGGTCCAAATAGAACATGTGTTTCGTCCCTTTCCACCGTTAGGTCTACCCCGTTCAAAACCCTCCTGCCATCGACCTCCACTGTCAGATTTCTTATCTCAAGCATCTGTAACTGTGTGTGAGTTCAAAAAGTCGATGAGAATAAAAGCTTAATCGCTTGCGAGATTTCCTCGGGTCTTGTTTCAACACGTTTCTTGTGCAAACTTTTGATTTCTTCATCCAGCTGAAGTTTCAGAAAAATTTCTTCAAGCTCATTCGGATTTGCCTTGGTCTTGGGGAAAGAGGGAACGGCTCTGCACCCGCCGGCGTGAGACGGAGACCAGATTCCGAACTTTTTGGAGAGCCTCTCAATCTCGGACTTATCCATCCCCAACAATGGACGAAGAATCGGAAATCTAATCCCATGCGAGAGGGCAACCAGATTTGCCAGCGTCTGACTTGCCTTTTGAGCAAGGGCCTCACCAGTAAGAATCCCGAAGGCCTCTTCCTCCTCACATATTAGCTCTGCAACCCCAAGCATCCCCCTCTTACAGAGCAAACACGTGTACTTCCTGTAATGCTCCTGGCCAAGAACTTTGTCGAGGAAAGGAGACCAAGGAACGAGGATCACCTTCTCAACAACGCAAATGGAGGAGAGTCTCTCAAGGGACTCTGTGGTTCTTTCCAAACTCTCTCTTGGGGCATAGGGGAGGGTTACGAAATGTACCGGTAGAATTCGAAACCTTCTAGCCATAAGAGCACAGGCGACCGGAGAATCGATACCACCAGAGAAAAGGGCGATGAGCTTGGGTTTCTCCATCTAGATTTTGAAGCATGAAAAGTAACTGGTTACCTGCGTTTCCTGGCTGACTATTCTCCTACAGGCGATCTGAACAACTTCCCCCTTGCTTCGTATGCTAGCCGGCATCCAGGGGCCGGAAGGTCTTCCACCTGTTTCAAAACTTCCGCGGACTGAAGTATCAGTCTTTGCAAGTCTCCTTCTTCCAATCCCGACCTCCCCACCAAGAACCACCAGCTTGCCCCCTCTGCCCAAGCCTTCACCACCGAGGCCCTTTTCTCAGCCAAACTCCACCTTCCCTCTCTCCTCAGCTCTTCAAGCAGCGGAGAGGGTTCCAACCCCCATCTATGTTCCAGCTTGGCCACTCGCTTCGCAATCCAAAGTAATTTATCCAAACCTACTTTAGTTACCACGTTCGTAGGTGCCTTTTCCCCACTCAAGGCACCTGCCCATCCACAGAATTCTGGTAAGTCAAATTCGTCCAGAATTCCCATTTTGACCGATTCAATGATGAAAATGGAATTCACATGTCTAACCTCCTTTGCCCACTCGCCATCTTCAGTTAGCTCATAATCCTCCGATAGATAACCGAGCTCGGCAAGTACCTTACATCTCCTCCTGAATTCGTCCTCCAGTTCCTTTCGTGCTCTTTTCTCACCCTTCCGACTTACCTTAGCCCTCTGGTAAACCAGTAAGCTTTTCCCCAATAGTTCAAGCGCTTCCGTGTACCCATATCGGCTCAGTAGGTTGAGCACCTGATAATACTGAACCTTGAAGGCCGAGCGTAGTTCCTCAGGTTTGCTGCTAGAAAGCAGACGCGCTAGCCACAGGCCTTTTTTGCTTGAGAGGAAAACCAGCGCGAACCCGACTTTATCCTTGCCCCTTCTACCAGCTCTCCCTATCATTTGGTGAAATTCCAAGGATGTGAGGGGAACGAGAACTCCTCGAAGGGTTCGCTCGGGAAGCACAACGGTTCTCGCTGGAACATCTAGACCAGCTGCTAGGGTAGAGGTAGAGAAGACTGCCCTGAGCAGGCCGCAAGAAAGCATACGTTCGACTGCAATTTTCCAAGAGGTAAGATGACCGGCGTGGTGAGGAGCGACTCCCCCCAAAATGAGAATCTCCGCCAGAGGATGAGAGCGCAGAGAAGGATAATCGGAAGCGAGTTCATTGAAAATTCTCTCCCTTTCCTCCATGCCTTCTGCAATCATGCCCCGAAAAGCCCAAGCGGCTCGATCGCAGTCCCTTCTTCTCGGAAGGAAAATGATGGCGGGCAGAAGTGAGCGTCTCTCCAGTGCCTTAACCACCGACACGGGTTCAAACTTTCCGAAAATCGGACCTCCTGAAGTTTCATGAAGGGGAAGCACGTGACCCGTGGGCGTGAGAATTCCCGTGCGAAGAGGAACAGGTCTCTCCTTGCAGACAACCAGTGCGGGTTCCCTTCCCCTAACTGATGCTATCCAATCCCGTATATCTCGCGCGTTGGAAATGGTTGCAGAGAGGAGAAGAAACTGAACAAAGCTTGGCGAAAGAATGATAACCTCTTCCCAAGTCGTGCCGCGCTCTGGATCCGAAAGGTAGTGGGCCTCATCGAGGACTACAAACTCCGGTGGACTGTCTCCAGAGTAGAGATGGTTTCTCAGGATTTCGGTCGTTGCCACCACCAGAGGAGCAGTTGGGTTCTCTCTTCTCTCTCCCGTCAGAAGGCCTACGTTTTCTTCTCCAAAAAGCCTGCGGAAAAAATCGAATTTCTGATTTGAGAGAGCCTTGAGGGGAGTAGTATACCAGCATCTCCTCCCCTGATCCAATCGCTCCCTGATGAATTCCTGAGCAATCCAAGTTTTGCCGCTGCCCGTGGGGGCGACCACAATCACATCCCTCCCATCCCTAAGTAGCCCGAGAGCCTCTAACTGAAACGGAGAGGGACGAAATTCTTCATGTGCCTCACCCATCCCGCGGAGGAAACTTTGTGTTATTTCCTCGAGGTCCATCATTGACTAATAGTAAGTTTGAGATTTCACAACCATACTCGCGTTTAAAGTTTGAAAGATGACGTAAAGATAGGGCCCGTAGCTTAGCCAGGTTAGAGCGCTCGGCTGATAACCGGGAGGTCGAGGGTTCAAATCCCTCCGGGCCCATGTCCTTTAAAGTTTCTCGCTTGATTTTGGGATGTTCCTCTTCCTAGCATCGAGCGATGATCCAGCAGCCATGAATGTTGTCGAAAGGTTAAAGGAATATTTTGGAATTCTGCCCAAGAGAGAAACAGACATCGGTGGAGAAAAAATCCTTCTCCAAATCGTCGAAAACTTGGAAAACATAAGACCTCCCCCACAAGTGGAGGAGATTTTGGTTGCCTCAAGGCACGTAAGCAGGACTGCCAGGCCCTGTCTCACCGTGCATGCTCCAGGTGAGCTGGAAGAAGGCAAACTCGCAGTGGCTTCCCCTTTGACGGCAAAGAAGCTGCTACAAACCCTTACCCGCTTGGCGAAGGAAGTTGGGCTTGAATATCAAGTTTCCTTGGAGGCCACCCATCACGGTCCTACTCACCTAGACGTTCCCATAACTTTCGTTGAAATAGGAGGGTCAGAGGAAAACTGGAGAGAGAGAAAGGCTGGCGAAATACTGGCAAGAGCGATGATTGAAGCAATACCTGACACAACCGGAAGACTAGCGGTGGGAATTGGGGGTCCACATTACGCCCCCAGACACACCGAGGTTATGCTGAAAACGGATGTTGCAATAGGCCACATCCTTCCCAACTATATTGACCTAACCCCAGAACTCGTGGAGCTGGCAGTTAAGAGAACTAAAGGAAGGGTGGAGCTCCTGGCAGCCGATTGGAAGGGTTTGAATTCCGCCCAGAGAGAGACAGTGAAAGAGGCGTCCCTTCGATTAGGCATAGATTTGGTGAGGGAAAACAGACTGTTGGGAGAATTATATACGGAAGAGTAACCGATGATGACGGAGGAGAAGATAAAACCCGGACTTCTTCCAGAGGAAGCCGTTGTCACACCTGGAAAGATTTCTTTCACCGAGGAGGAGCTAAAGGAAATTCTACTGAAGGCACAAGCGAGGATAAAAATTGTGGGAGTGGGAGGCGCTGGCTGCAATACCATAACTCGTATGACGGAGGTAGGGATTACGGGAGCCGAGACCATCGCAGTCAACACGGATGCACAGGACCTTCTTTATACGGTTGCGAGCAAAAAAATACTCATAGGAAGGACTACAACAGGTGGATTAGGAGCTGGCAATGATCCCGAAAAGGGGAAGGAAGCAGCCAAAGAAGATCTAGAGCTCCTCAAGAACGCCCTCTACGGTGCTCACATGGTTTTTGTAACCTGTGGGTTAGGCGGAGGAACTGGAACTGGGGCGGCCCCCGTGATAACTGAGCTGAGTCGGAGGATGGGGATTTTAACCGTGGCAGTGGTTACTCTCCCCTTCACCGTAGAAGGAAAGAGAAGAAGGGAAAACGCACAGAAGGGACTGAACGAGCTGAAACAATCTGCGGATGCCATCGTGGTCATCCCCAACGATAGGCTTCTGCAGCTAGCTCCAGATATCTCCATAAGCGAAGCCTTTCGGAGATGCGATACTATTCTAACCAACGCCGTTAAGGGGATAACAGAATCTATAACAAAACCTGGTCTCATAAACCTAGATTTCGCGGATGTCCGGGCAGTCCTGCAAAACGCTGGGATTTCTGCCATTTCCGTCGCCGAATCAGATGCAGAAAACAGGGACGAGGATGTGGTGAATCAAGCCATCCATAACCCGCTTCTTGACGTAGATGTGACAAACGCTAAAGGTGCCTTGGTGAACCTCATAGCTTCGGACATCACAATCGCAGAGGCACAAGCGATAATCTCGAAGTTCCAAGAACTCCTGAATCCAGACGCTCAACTAATTTGGGGTGCACAAGTCTGTCCGGAAATGAAAAACACCCTTAGGTTAGTTGCTCTTCTGGCAGGCGTCTATTCGCCATACGCCGCACCTGAGCGTAGAAGACTAAAACCCGGTGAACTTGACTTGGGGCTAAAGAGGATTTAATGGGGAAGATAACCTCTAGCATCAAGAGAGTTCTAATGGTTGCCCGCCGACCTACATCGGAAGAGTTCAAAAACGTCCTAAGAATCTCGGCAATCATTGTTCTTTTGGTGGGAGCGGTTGGCTTTTTGTTTATGGTTGCAGGACGTTTAATAACGGGATTGGCATGACAGAGGGAGAGGAAGGAAAAAAGAAACCGTTCCTTTTCGCTCTTAAGACCACGGTGGGGCAAGAAATACCTACAGCGGGTCTCATCATGACTAGGGTTCGCAAGTTGAAGCTGCCCGTTTGCGCTGCTCTAGTTCCTCCTGGTTTGAGAGGCTATGTCTTCTTGGAGGTGCTGGGAGAAACAGAAGCTGAGGGCAGAACGGTGGCAGAAAGAGCAAAAGCTGGGATAAAACACTCGAAAGAACTTCTCCGCAATCCTCTGCCCTTCTCCGAAATAGAAAACTTCCTCACCCCCAAATCACCTGTGGCCGGGATAGAGGTTGGTGACATTGTAGACATTGTGGCGGGTCCCTTCAAGGGTGAGAGAGGGAGGGTCACGAGAATCGACAAGGAAAAGGAAGAAGTGACGGTAGAACTATTGGAGGCTACGGTACCCATCCCTCTGACCATCTCGGCCACTTGGATTAAAGTTACTCAGAAGAAAAGCGAGTAATGGCAAAACAATCCGTCAAGGTGCTGGTGGAGGCAGGAAAAGCTACTCCAGGACCCCCCCTCGGTCCCGCTTTGGGAGTGCTGGGAGTAAATGTTGCGCAGGTAGTGGCAAAGATAAACGAGAAGACCGCACACTTGGAAGGAATGAAGGTACCGGTGACGGTCATAGTGGATACCAAAACTAAGCAATTTGAAATCGAGGTAGGTCTGCCACCTGTATCGGTGATGATCAAGAAAGAATTGGGTTTGGAGAAGGGGTCGAAGACTGCTGGAAAAGAAATAGTTGGTGATTTGCCCTTGGAGAAAGTGGTGAAAATTGCAAAGGAGAGACTGGGCTCCACGCTAGCTAGGGATCTCACGAAAGCTGTCAAGGAAATTTTGGGGACCTGTGTAAGCATGGGGGTGACCGTGGAGGGAAAGGATCCCCGGGAGATTCAGAGGGAAATAGAGGAAGGAAAACGAAAAGTGGAGTGAAAATGAGGGAAGAACTTACAAAGGCCATAAATTCTGCCCTTCAGGACGCTGGCAAGAGAAACTTCAAACAATCGGTAGAACTCATCCTATCCTTTAGAGGAATCGACCCGAAGAAACCCCAAGAGAGAATTACGGGGGAGGCCTTGCTTCCCCACGGTTGTGGAGAGCCTAAGAAAGTATGCGTTTTCGCCGAGAAGGAACAGGCGGTCAGAGCTAAGGAAGCTGGGGCTGATATGGTTCTAGGATTGGACGAGGTGACCAAAATCGCATCCAACAAAAAGGAGGCAAAAAAGCTAGCAGAGGAGTTTGATTTTTTCCTCGCTCAGGCGGATATTCTTCCTTCTGTAGCAAAATTATTGGGAAAGTTCTTAGGACCTCGAGGTAAGGTACCAAGGCCTTTACCCACCTCCGGTCTCGCTGAATTTCTCCAGAAGCTTCGCAAAACCGTGACCTTCAGAATGAAGGATCAACCCATGTTATCGGTGAAAATAGGAGAAGAGGACATGTCAGAAGAACAACTCGCCGAGAACGCCGAAGCGGTGCTCAAGAGTATTGAACCCAAGTTATCCAAAGGGCTCTCACAAATTAAGTCAGCATATGTGAAGTTGACCATGGGAAAACCGGTGAAGGTGGAATTCAAATGAAGACCAAGGAGGAGAAGATTCAAGAAGTTAAGGAGCTAAAGCAGAAACTCCAGGAATATCCTACTATCGCGGTGGTGGATTTTACAGGCGTGCCCGCCTCGCTCATGCAAGAAATCAGACGGGAGGGTCGAGGAGATATGGAAATCAGAGTTTCAAAGCGCACGCTCATCGAGAGGGCTCTAAGGGAGGCTGGTAAGACCAAGCTTGATTCCTTAATCTCCCATATCCAAGGTCAACCTGCCCTCATTTTTTCTAGGCTGGGCCCCCTCAAATTGTACCGATTCTTGGAGTCAAAGAAAAGAAGGGCTCCAGCAAAACCGGGATCTACTAGTTCCTCAGACGTAGTACTCAAAGCCGGGGAGTTAGATCTTCCACCCGGTCCTGCTGTTTCAGCATTGCAAAAACTAGGGGCAAAAGTCAGAATTCAAGCCGGGAGAGTGGTGCTACTTGAAGATTTCAAACTTGTATCAGCAGGTCAGGTTGTGGACAAGGAGCTTTCAGACCTTCTAGTGAAGTTGGACATCCTTCCGGTCGAACAGTCTTTGAAGCTTCTGGTTGCTTGGGAAGGAGGACTCGTCTATACCCCTGATATCTTGAGGGTGGACGAAAAAGAAATCTACAGGAACCTACAGGAAGCTCACACCAAGGCACTAAATATTTCCTTCAACATCTCTTACCCCACAGTCTACACTCTTCCCTTCCTAATCGGGAAGGCGCATACTTCCGCCTGCCAACTGGCTTTGTGCACAAGGTTCCCCGTAAAGGACATTCTGCCCCTGCTGCTTTCAGAAGCATCGGCCCACATGTTTGCGTTGGCTAGGGCTCTACAGGGCAGGGATGCACAGCTAGATGAAAACCTAAAAACCCTTTTGAGATAAGCAAGATGGAGTACCTGTACGCCGCTCTGCTGCTACATGCGCTGGGCAAGAAAATAGACGAGACAAGTCTGACCAACGTGCTGAAAGCCGCAGAAGCCAACGTTGACGAGGCTAGGGTCAAAGTTCTCGTTTCGGCCCTAGAAGGGGTCAACATCGATGAGGCCATAAAATCGGTTGCTCTGCCCGTAGCCACTGGCCCGACGCCAGCTCCGGCCCAAGCACCGGCCGCTCCAGCCGAGGAGAAGAAGGAGGAAAAGAAAGAGGAAGAGAAAAAGGAAGAAGAAGCCTTGACTGGACTGGCGGCCTTGTTTGGCTAGAGAGGCGAAGTTCCAACGCGATTTTTCAAAAACTTTCTCACCTCAGCTAGGGCTGGGAGAGAGGTGATAGCCCCCACTCTCGTAACGCAAAGCGCAGCTACTGCGTTCGCCAAGGTAACGCAATCTTCTAGCTTCAAGTTCCTCAAAAGGCCCACCTCAAAACCTGCCGCCCAAGCATCGCCTGCTCCAGTGGTGTCTTTAACGGGTACCCTGAAAGCTGGCTTCCTCACGCTCAGACCCCTAGAACTCACGTAACACCCTTCCGACCCAAGCTTGAGACAGAGAAACTCAGGCTTATATTTTTCGACGGCCTTTTCGACCTCTTCCGGGTCTGAGCTGCCGAAAAGCCATTCTGCTTCTTCTCTAGCCAAGAGCAGGATATCCGCTTCTTTCATGGCTCGGTCGTAAATCTTCCTGAGCTCTTTCTCATTGTCCCACAAATCCTCCCTCAAATTTGGATCAAAGGCTACCTTGGCCCCTCTCCTCTTGGCGAACTTTATCGCCTTTTCCACGGCCTCTCTGCACGGCTTGTGCGAGAGAGCGACACCTGAGTAGTGAAGAATTTTGACCCCCTCAAAACTGGAGGGATTGAGATCAGAAGGCGAAAGTAAAGTATCCGCCGTTTCTACCCAAGGCTTTCGGTAAAAGAAGAACTCCCTTTCCCCCCTCTCCTTCCGTAGGACAAAAGCCAAGGATGTCCGCGCGTGCTTAATCACCACACCTGAGGTATCAACTCCATTCTCCTCAAGCGTTTTCAGGAGAAACTTGCCGAAATGGTCATCGCCCACGGCACAGATGGCACCGACCTTGGCTCCCAACCTAGCTGCTCCCACGGCCGTGTTAAAGGGTGCCCCACCGAAACACTTCAGGAAAGTGCTCACTCTCGTATAGTCCCCCAACTGTTCGGGAATCATGTCCACAAGAATTTCTCCTATCGCCAGAAGTTCGGGCATACTTTTCAAGAATCGGCGAAATTTAGCATTGTTTTTCGTTTTATAAGCGCCTTCACCCCATCCTATCGATGTTCAAACGAGCCTGTTTCCTAGTGTTTGTGTTTCTTCTCACCTTCTTACCGTTAGGTCTGCAAAAGCCTCCCAAGGCAAAGGTAATAAGGGTGATAGACGGCGATACCCTAAAGGTAATCTTAAACGGTAGAGAGGAGTACGTCAGACTGGCAGGTATAGACGCACCTGAGCTGAAACGAGGGGGAGAAATCTCCAGAGATTTTTTGTCTAGACTCTGCCCAGTGGGATCTGTGATAAGTCTAAAAATTCTTGGAAGAGACAGCTATGGGAGACTGCTTGCTGTGGTCTACAATGAGAATGGAAATAATGTAAACCAAGAAATGCTAAAACAAAACTTGGCCGTTCCTCTCTGTCGACCCTAAACCCTTTTGGTGGCCAACCTTATGTCTTCCTCCCTTACCGTCCGACGCTTGGCATGGGCAGCCAATCTAACTGCCTCGGAAGCTATCCTCATGGCTTCCTCTTCTAACACTTCCACCAGCGCCTTCGCTGCCTCATCACTAACCCTCTTAGCCCCTGCTTTTCGGATGAGACGGTCGGCCGTGGCAAGAGGAATTATCGCCATTTTTCACCTCCTCTGCATTTTTCGGGCGTAAATATAAAAGTTTATCCAAGAATCAGCCAAAATTGGAGCGCTTAGGCAACAGAGAAGTCCAAAACAACGTGGTAGCATCTAGGAGCGTAAGATCTGAGCTTTCTAGCCCCAAGGATTTTGATATTTCCGATCTTTTCCCGTAAAAAATGTATTGACGAGGAGAAAGGCTCTGGGTCCCATCCCAAATCATAAAAATGAATGACTCCACCAGGCTTTATTGCCGACAATGCCGTGTCTAAAAAATCTCTGGCTTTTTCTGGTAATGGCATGAGAATTCTATCCGCTTTTTCTAAGAGAGGCACCTTTTCTCTCGCATCTCCAAGGATGGGTATCACCCTATCCCCCACCCGATTGAGCCTGACATTCTCGCACATGTAACGATAAGCATGTGGATTGAGGTCAATGGAGTATATCTTAGAGGCTCTTGAGTGTTTGGCGATGACGATGGAGTAACAGCCGACCCCTGCAAACATGTTTATCACCACTTCCCCCTCCCTCACCTGTTTCGCTATCCGCATCCTATCGAAAGAGAGGCGGGGGGAAAAGTAAACTTGCAACAAGTCCACCTTGAAAAGACAGCCCGATTCCCTGTGAATCGTTTCAGTCTTCGGTTCACCGGCAAGGAATTCCAGCTCTCTAGTCCTATACACCCCCTCTACCGGACTTGCCTGGAGCAGGACCGTTCGAACATTCCTGTGGACTTGTAACAGTGCCTCGGCAATAATCTTCTTTTTCGGAAGTAGTTCCTCCGGTAATCTGAGAATGGCGATATCCCCAACAATATCAAAGGCTCTCACCCTGCGGATTTCCTCAGGGTCGAGCTTCCCCGCCAAAGCTTCCCGAAGACTAGCTGGCCTCACTTCTTCCAGTAGGGCACCCTGAGATCCTCAAAGGCGGAGAGAGCGGCAATGGCTCCCTGCGAACAAGCTATCACAACCTGCCTAGGCCCACCAGTCACATCTCCTGCCGCATAAACTTTCGGAATGTTGGTTCTCTGTGTCCTGTCAGCCTTTATGTATCCCCCTCCTTCTAACTCCACCCCGAGCGCCGCCGCAAGCGAGCTGTTTGGCTCTTCACCCACCGCTATGAAAACACCATCTGTCTCAAATTCCTCAATCCGTCCTGTAACTACATCCTCGAGCAAAAGCTTTCTCACCTTATCGTCCCCCGTTATCTCCTTCACCCTGGTGTTAAGCTTCAGCGAAATTCCCCTCATCCTCTCTTGTAATGCCCTCTCCGCGCGGAGCTCCCCTCTCCTATGAATTAGGGTCACCACACATCCTATTTCCTTCAAGTGTAACGCCTCCACTGCCGCAGAATTGCCTCCCCCTATTACCGCCACCCTCTTGCCCTTGAAGAGCGGCCCGTCGCAAACGGCACAGTACGACACCCCTCTTCCCAAAAACTCCTCCTCACCTGGAACTCCCAGCTTCCTGCGTTGCGTACCTGTAGCAAAAATTATCCCTTTGGCCTCGTATGTCCCAGAGGTGGTTTTGAGCAAAAAATCTTCCCCCTTCCTCTCCACTAAGAGTACTTCTTCACCTTCTCTTATCTCTGCGAATTCTTTGGCATGATCCCTCATCCTATCCGCCAGCTCGTTCCCGCTTATCCTTCCCTCACCGGGGTAATTTTCTATCCAAGGAGCTTCCCTGAGAAGCCCCCCCACCATTCCTCTTTCAAAGATGATGCTCTCTAAGCCCAATCTTCCCGCATATATCCCGGCACTCAAACCAGCTGGGCCCCCACCGACGATTGAGAGTTCCATATATGAATAATTTAGCTCACTTTAACAACGGAATTCTTCTGCCACAGCGCGGACAGGCATCTCCTTTCAAGTTGAACTCCAGAACTTCGAAACCGAAACGTTTAATCAATAACTGATTGCAATCCGGACAATAAGTGTTCTCGCCAGGATGACCCGGAACATTTCCCAAGTACACAAACTGAACCCCCTCCGAGAGAGCAATTTCCCTCGCCCTCTCAAGTGTTCGCACCGGAGTAGGAGGAGCCGTGAATTGATAAGCAGGATAGTAGGCAGTGAAGTGCAGAGGTGTCTCGGCACCAGCTTCTTGCAAATGTCGACGTGCTAGGGCCCTAAGTTGCTCCTCGCTGTCATTGACACCGGGTATGATAAGATTGACTACCTCCACGTGCATCCCCATTCTTTTGGCCTCCCTCACATTCCTCCAGATCAACTCCACATCCGCCCCACAATATTTCTTGGCCGCCTCCGCATCTCCTTTGACATCTATGTTTATGGCATCTAAACCAGCCTCGTGTAACATTCTCAGGGCTTCTAAGGTCATGTATCCGTTGGAGACATAGGTATTCACCAGTCCGAACTTGTGTGCAAGAGGGAAAAGATCCAGGGCATACTCAAAGAGCAGCGTTGGCTCGTTGAAGCTAAGCGAGGTTCCCACACACTTCTCCGACAGGCACATTTTGACAAACTGCTCCGGACTGATGAAAACGGGTGAATCGATGTCGGGGTCTACCTTGGAGATGTCATAGTTCTGGCACCAAGGACAAGTAAAATTGCAAGAAAAGGTTCCTGCCGTCAGGAAGAGCTTGCCGGGGAAGAAATGAAAAAAGGGTTTTTTCTCTGCTGGATTGGCTGAGAGGGAGCTGATATTTCCATACACCAGAGTATAGAGTTCTCCCCCCAAATTCACCCTAGTCCTACAGAAACCCCTTCCACCGAGGGGGATGAGACAATGCCTCTCACAAAGCTGACACTCTACCTTATCACCAACTTGCTTCCAAAGTAGGGCCTTCCTTATCCAGGGTTTAGCCGTAGGTGACTGAACTTGCGCCGTCAACTAGATGCTTATAGATTCGGCCTGACTGTGACCTTGCAGAGGCTCTTGTCCGTCTGCAATCTCTTGAGATATTGGGGCGTTTCCTCAAGTCTTATCTGAGCGGAAATCATGGGTGTCAAGTCCATCCCTGATTTCATCAGGCATATGACATTCCAGAAGGTTCCATGACCAGAGTGCCCCTGTGAGCCCACTATCTGGGCTCTCCTCACCTGGTAGACCTCACAAGTTATCGGCGTCGGAACGGGAGAGCGTGCCACTACTACAAGAGTGGAGTTTATCTGCCGGCCGAGCCAAATGCACTTTTCTATCTGTGGAACTACACGGTCCGGAATTCCGCTGGCCTCTAGGTAAATTTTTGCGCCCATTCCGCCAGTTATGTCGAGCACCCTCTCGACGAAATCCTCCCTAAGAGGATCGATGGTGTGAGTGGCACCAAGCCTCCTGCCCATTTCCCTCCTTCCCGCTTCGGGCTCAGACAAGAATTACGTTCTCGGCACCAGCCCTTCGCAAAATAGCGCATGCGGCGAGGCCTATTGGTCCCCCGCCCACAATAACCGCCGACTCACCCGGCCTTATCCCTCCCCCTCTAACGATGACCGCAGTGTAAGCGACACTAGTGGGTTCCACTAAGGATCCAGCCAAGAAGAGCTTGTCGCCCCTATAGATTTCCTCAAGCGGTTTCAGGCTCCAAAGGTATTTGGCATCGACCTTCACGTACTCCGCATATCCCCCGTCTACCGTGAAACCTAGCTCTTGGAGCCTCTCACAGTGATTGGGAAAACCGTCAGCACAGGGCTTGCAGGTACCGCACCAGAGCATCTCCTCAGTAGTCACCGGCTCACCCGGCTCAAAGGGTTTGTTGGTTCTCCGGTTGATCGCTTGTGGTCCTGCCTTCTCGACTATGCCAGAAATCTCGTGTCCAAGCACGCACGGGAAAGCCGTCAGCCCGGGATAAAGAATGTAGCCCTCCTCATCGGTTTGCGCCATGTGAACATCTGATCCGCAGATGCCACATGCCATGACCTTTATCAGAACCTCTGTAGGACCGATTTCTGGCACGGGTTTCTCAACCACCCGCACCACAGGATTTTTCCAAACTTGACTTCCGAGCCAAGTGAGTTTTCCCTCGATGTCCTTGGGTCCGAGTTTGAATCCCTTTCGAGGGGCCCATTCAGCCGAAAGCTCTACCGCGCGCATCTATCTGTGCTCCTCCCTTAAAAAGAAACTATGGACCTATGTGGCCGCGCTCCGTCTGACAAATCACGCACTTTAAACCGGCCTCTTCAAGCGTCCTTTTTACCTCCAACATTTGGTGAAAGGTAGGTCTCCTTAATGTCCTAGCCCTGAATTCTCCACGATAATCCAAGGCACACACCTGCACGTCAGGTTCCCAGCTTGCAATTCTCTCGCCTATACGGCGAATTTCGTCGAGCGAGATGAACTCCGGATTGTAGGGGATTCCAACACCTATGAAAACCTTGCCCCAATAATGGTCAAGGAGATATTTCAAGGCTGACCATTCGTTAAGAAGAGTTTTTGTGCCAGTGCCTCTTCGTTCACTCCAGTTATGTGTATGAAAGTGGAGAGCTCAAAACCCTTAACATCTATTCCAATGTCTGTCATGCCCGATTCCACCAGTTCATCGATATAATCTCGCGTTAGAACAACGCCGTTCGTATCCACGTGTAATCTCGCCTTTTCATCTGGGTTCAACTCTCGGAGTTGTCGCAGATAATTGAGAAGCCACCTTTTGTTCAGAGTAGGCTCTCCCCCACTTATCGCCATCCTGTCCACGCCGTATTCCCTACGAATCCTAGTCATGAAACGTGCCGCCTGCTCTGGTGTGAGCGGTTCTTCAACCGAACTATAAGTTATATGCCAGTTCTGACAGGTTGGACATCGCAAGATGCAGCCGTGGGCAAAGCAGACCACCTCGATGTATCTAAAGCCATAACCCTTCGGCTTCAACCAATGTGGTGTGCCCACCCCTCCCACCGGGTGTCCCTCAAAGCCGGAAACCAATCTTTGAGGGGTAAAAGCAGCTGTATCTGTATCGATCACCATTCCTTCCCTCACAGGTGTGATGCAACTCGGTCTCAGTTGCCCGTCTACGACTACTGCACATCCCCAGCAGCCACCCGTCCGACAGGGTGCAGAAATTTCACCTTCCCCAGGAAGACTAGAAATCTTGAAACCTGCCAGTTCGAGGGCTCTAAGCACTGTCATGCGCTCCGGTACTTGGAATGTCCTGCCGTTTATGGTAAGCTTGACCAACCTCCTCTGCTCGATAACCGTCTGCAAAACCTTCGCTGAATATGGACAAGCCTCAACACAGGCCCCACATCCAGTGCAGTTTTCCTCACTAGGACAGTTTATGAACAGCGTACAGAAATTGCAGCCCACACATTTGTGTTCAAGCCGGCACGAGACTTGAAATTTCACAATCCAGAACTCGGTAATCGATTGCCCAGAGATGCGAGCACGGCCGAAGGTGTCTTGGTTGCCTTTCGCGGATAAAGTCTGTCCTCCCTAGTTTTGACAAAGGTCGGAAAACCGAAGGGAGAGGCCATTCCTATCAGGTAACCTACGTGGTCTTCAAGTCCACTCAAGAGAGCCGCCACTCTGTATTTTGGATAGCCCGTTACTGCGGCAATCTGGTCATGATCCGCATCCGACATGAGCCTGAAACTGAGAAAGGTGTTGCATTGGGAAAGAACCGACTTGCTGACGTAAGCAGGCCGCTGGGTCATGACGATAAAGCCCACGTTAAAGCCGCCCAGTTGAGAAAGACAGCTCGTCACCATATCAAGGGATCCCGTCCGGTAAGGATCTCCGTAGCTGACTATACGCTCGGGGGCATAGAATTGGGCTTCCTCTAGCACCACTAAAAACGTTAGCTCCTCCCCGCGAGTTGAAGTGGCAAAATCGAAGACCTGATTCAGTACGGTGGCCACGGTAAATTGTTGGTTCTCAATCAGACGCTCCCTAGACATGTCAACAATAACTGCCGGGTTCGTCTTCAACAATTCAACCACATTTTGAGGCTCCTCCCTCATTTGGGCGAGTTTCTCTAACCTTTCCTTATTTTTTGAAAGAACATGCCTCAGTTCGTCCAGTGCCGCTTGTTTGAACCTGGACGAGGGAATCTTGGAGTCACAAAGCTCCAATACGTATTCAACGTCTGTAAGTCTTTCCTTCTCCCCTCTTTCGAGGAGTTCCCTGAAGACCTGAACGAAGGCCTTACCCGAGCTACGGTTGACATCCAATCCAACCATCGAAGCCAGGGCCTCATCGCTGAGTGCCGCCAATCCCTGAAAGTCAGAGGGGTCAACAATCCTACATGCAACACCTGCCTCGGTGAGAGGTTGAATGTACTCACCAGTCCTGTCAAAAATCAGAAATCTTGCCCCCTTAGCACAACCCTCCTTGATAAGAGTCAAAGCGAACGTGCTCTTGCCAGAACGGGTCATCCCACAGATGGCTAAATGACCCTTCGTTATGACATCTAAGCTCAGCGAGATGTCTAGCCCCGAGTATGGATCCTTTCCGATGAATAATTGTATCCCCTCGGCCGCCCTTAAAAATCCCCTTATCATCTCTGGTCCGGCACGGTACACTTCAGCTCCAGGTGCAGGTGGGAAATCCATAGACTTGAAACCCTCCTCGTCCCTGTACCCTATGGCCTCCACATCGAGTAACGAGGCCTCCCTGTCAGGAGGAAGCTGGTAGCCCATCTTAAAGAGCATTGCTGTAAGGGCTGTGGGAAGGACCTCCGGATTCCACCTCTTTCCGCCTATGATTCTCCCGAGACACCAAATTTCACTTCTCAGCGGATGGCGGAAAACACAATATTCCCCCTTGCGGGCACTTTTTCCGGGCAAAAGGAGCATGTCAAAATCATCCACCCTTGAAGGACTCGCAACCACTCCTATAGGCTCAGGCACTTTCCCACCTCTGCCCTAAGAATTCTTCGCCATGCAAAGGTATAAGGTCATCCGTGCCTTCCGGATGCTGACTCAACATTCTCAGATAAATCGACTTCAACGTCTCCTGTCCCATTCTTATCAGTCCCTCCACCTTCTGGATGTGCACGGGAACTCCCGTGATCGGATCCGAAACCGCCAAGACGACCGAGGCGGCCTCCTTTGGACCCACCCAGAATGGAACCTCAAGCCTAAAAGGTGGCTTTACTTTCGAGCTCTTCAGGTAAACCACCTTGAAGAAGTCCTTCCATTCCACTTCTGGCTTCAAGCCCTCTTCCTTAGCAACTTTCTCGTACTCTTCAAGGCTTGGATGCCTGCCCGGCCCTCTTGGCTCCGTCATCTGAGCATAACGCATGTACCGATTGAGCAGAGCCGCATCTCTCCGCCGCCTTTCCTTGTCAAAGAGAGAAGATCTTACCCTTTTGATCACTCCAACCACGGGAATGTTCCTTTCCCTGCAAGCGAAAAGGAATCTCAACACTTCAAGCACGCACTCAGCCAGTGCCCTCTTGTAATTCCTCCCAAAAAGACTTGGCTCCGTTATATCCATGCCATCTTCATCCTCGGCGTAAACCAGGCCGGGGTAAATCAGAAGGGGACCATCGATTAAAACCCAATCAGGCCCTCTTTCTTCAACAGCCCTCCGCGCCGCTTTGAAGACCAGAATGGTTTCGTCGAGTGAGAGCCAGGTTGAACCCATGACAGAGGAGTACCTGCATACCTTCCCCTCAAAAATCGGGTGCTCGTCCCTTATCACCCTCCAATCGGAAGTATATGCCATGGCGGCTGCAATTCCAAAGTAAAATCCTGAAAGTTCCTT
>JGI20130J15133_1001214_pt1 | contig 22001 bp, 21 predicted proteins | sample WasSprMetagenome_FD_15133 | JGI IMG/M metagenome (IMG submission 15133) | reverse complement strand
TAAGAGGTCCAGCATGAGGATCATTGGAGGTGTCCAGGCTGTCGGTAGCTAGGATACTTCAGATAGCGCTAAAGGCTGGGAGGGTTACCCGGAGGTACCCCCGCGAACCTCCGCTGCTGACGCCGGAGTTTAGGGGCGCTATAAGGGTTGACCCAACCAAGTGTTGGGGCTGTGGCGCTTGCGTTAATGTGTGTCCGCCTAATGCCCTAACGCTTACATCTAAAGACAAGACCGCGACACTCGAGTACTTCGTCGGTAGGTGCATATTCTGCGGGATGTGCGCTGAGGTTTGCCCAGCCAACGCCATCACGATCACCAAGGAGTTCGAGCTGTCCTCAACCTCCATAGAGGACCTCAAGTCGAGGGTTGTGCACCGGCTAGTCAGGTGCTCGTCATGCGGTGAGGTGATAGGGACAGAGGCCGAGCTGAGGGCCGTCATAAAGTCCTCACCTATATCTGAGGAGTACATGGTGCTGTGCTCTAAGTGCAGGAAGCTGAAGTTCGGGAAGGCTGCGATGCTTGGGAGGGGTGGCTCAGGTGACTAACCTAGCTAAGGCCCTGAAGGCTATCAAGAGGAGCGTCTGGGTCTACCATCTGAACAGCGGCTCATGCAACGCGTGTGACATAGAGGTCCTAGATGCGCTGACCCCGTACTTCGATGTGGAGAGGTTCGGTGTGAAGCTTGTGGGCTCACCCAGACATGCGGACGTTATCCTGCTGACAGGTCCCGTAACGAGGGAGTCCCTACCTAAGGTCATCAGAGCCATCAAGGCCATGCCGAGACCTAGACTAATACTAGTGCTAGGTTCCTGCGGAGTTGGCGGGGGAATATGGTGGGACAGTTACTCAACTACTGGAGGATTCAAGAAGCTCGAGGATGTGCTCAGGGATAGTAGTGTTGAAGTTGATAGGGTTGTATACGTTCCGGGCTGCCCGGTGAGGCCCGAGGCTATAATATACGGGCTTCTCCTACTTCTCGGAGTTGTAGAGCAGAAGTCTAAGAGGGTCGAGGTGTATGCCTCCGAAGGTTGAGGCGTATCTCTGCCAAGCTGAAGTACCGGACATATCAACCTACAGACACATATACTCAGCCGTCTCTAAGTGCGTGCCTAAGGGGGTCTACGACCTGGACAAGTTCCCGGAGGACGTGGCGGATAAGCTCCTAAGACGTGGGGAGGTGGTGCTGACTGAGCCTAGGGGCGATGTCCTCGCTGTAATAGGGGTTGAGGAGCTCGGAGACTATCAGTACGTTAGGCTATCCCTGCGTCCTATGTAGGAAGCTCCAGCTAGGCTAACAGAGAGGCAATTAAGTGACCTGCGACAGAGACAGCAACAACGTATGCAAAGCCGTAGTAAGAGGCCACGTAACCCCCGATAAGAGAACCTAGGATACTGCCTAGCTCGGAGAGGACCCAGTAGAGGTACGTACTCTGCCCGGACGACGAGTTTAGGTAGTTGTTGTAGTTGGAGGTGTTGAACGTGTTGAACAAGACTGACATGACCACCATATAGGCTACCCCCATACTCACACCGCCTACGAAGAGCACTGAAGGAAGGACCAAAGCCCTCGCAACGCCGGAGGCTAAAGTAACGAGCCTTCCGCTCCCCACCCTAGCCAGAACCAGCATAGCTACTGCTGACGCTATTGAGGAGATCCCATATATCAGGAACGTCCCCAGCTTCCCAACACTACCAGAAAGGATCAGGGGTAAGACAACGAACAAAGCGTCCGAGCTCGCCACCAATACGAACGCCGCAAGCAGAGGTCTATAACTAGGAACGTCTGTACCCACCTCCCACCTCAGCTCCAATGCCTGGGAAGACGTTAGACTCCCCTCGATCACCTCTGGAAGGACGTCAACAAATTTGAGGTAGCCGTGGAGCTTACCCAGCTGCTTAGATACCTTGAAGAGGGTCCTCTCTAGAGGCATTACTACCGGTGGTAGCACTATCGCGTAGATGGCTGACACCAGAATCGAAAGGGCGAGTATGTGGTAACCGGAGATGTACCCAAGGTAGACCAAGATAAGTAAAGTACCCCTTATAGTGAAGGCTGCTGTGTTCAGGACGTAGTTGTACCTAGACCACGAGTCGCTATCTACATACTCAAGTAGAGTGACAGATGAGGCTGTTCTCCCTAGGGATACTGAGAGAGGGAACAACACCGAGTACGCTAGTAATGCCCTCACAACGCTCTCAGATCCCAGGACTAGAGCTATAGCTAGGCATAACAGAGCAGCTGAGATAGCAGCTCCTGCCTTGTTGTGTCCGTCCTCAACAAGCTTACCGAAAACCATGTTCGAGATCACGAAGACAGCGCTCCAGATAGCGCTAGCTACACCTAGTGTGGTCGGGTCCGCGCCTAGACCGAGAGCTATGTACAGGAACATCCAGGTATCAGCAAAGGACAGCAGCGCTAGGTAAGCTGAGGAGGCCGCGAACCACATCGTAGTTCCAGGCGGCATCTGCTACTGACAGTGTTTTAAGCTATTGAGGTCTTCTAGATCCAGCCCTGAAGGCTGTTGCTGAACTGACGATAAGTTTAAATATATGTGAATTCTTGTAAATACTTGGCTCTGTGGAGCAATGTTTAAATACCCCCACTCTCACTATGGTTACGTGGATGACCCGCACTGCGGTGACGTAAAGAGACTCAGATGGGAGCCCCGTGGTGTTGGGCTCGATAGGCACCCATGAAGTGTGGGTGAAGCAAGTGAACCCACACAGAGGCCCAACCCCTCTAACGGAAATACAAGTATCCACAAGTACCATCAAGTACCGTTAGCGGGGAAACGCTATTAAATCAGCCCACTACCTGCACTTGGTGCTATGTTGGCTCCTAGATCAGGCCGCGGGGAGCTTGTAGTGTGTGTTGCTACGTTACTGACCGGACTTACGGCCTTGTTAGTGCTTGCTCTACTAACCGACTCTCTGACGCTGTGGATATTGCTCTCACTATTAGGTGAGGAACTAGTGTACGTAGGGCTAGCTATAGCTGTTACGTACCTTGCTAACCCCCAGGTCGGGTTCCTAGCCCTAGTATCGGTACTGCTCTCAGGGTCCTTAAACATAATGCTCAAGAACTCGCTCAACATCCCGAGACCACCGCCAGAGCTGTGGAGAGTGCCGGCGTCCGGGCCAGGGTTCCCGAGCGGGCATGTCCAGATCTCCACCACCTTCTGGACCTCCATATCCCTCTCACTCAGGAACCGCTACGTGGCGGCACTCTCAGCTCTTACCATAACCTCTATCGCAGTGTCTAGAGTAGCTCTCAGGGTCCACAGCGTAGGTGACGTAGTTGCTGGCGTAGCTTTAGGCCTCTCGATAGCCGCTCTTTCCTACTATGTGAGTAAAGTCTCCGAGCCCAGACACACCGTACTAGCCCTCTCACTCATCTCGAGCAGCATATCCTGCTACTGCCTACTCCTCAGATACGAAGCATCGACCTCAGCAGCCGTCGCTGGACTAAGCCTTGGAGTAGCTCTTTCAGCACAACTCATTGATGGGGTATCTAAGAAGATCTCTAACTTCAGCATCCTGCGGAGGGCCATCTCCCTTCTACTGGTTGGGCTTCCCTCAGCGGTAACGACCATGGCTGAGCCCCCGAACCCGTACCTCGGACTCCCCATCTACATATCCTTGGGAGTGCTCATATCGGTTGCCCCTTTAGCGATCTCACACATCAGACGAAGAGATAAGGGTCTATCCCTAGACCACTGAGCAGTCTACTGCTTGAGGGACGTTAAGCTTTTAGGTTGCTCAGAGCTTAGTAATTTGGTTAGGTTGAGGCCTGTCTACCTAGGCTTCGCGGTAAATGTGCTGCTAGTACTTCTTAAGTACTTAGCTAGCGTGAACTCCTCGTCAGCCTCCGTGAACGCATCCCTACTCCACTCTCTTGCCGACCTCACTTTTTCCGCACTCATAGTAGCTGGTGTCCTAGCTCTCAAGCTAAAGCCCTCGCCGAGGTACCCGTTCGGGTACGGGAGGACAATATACGTGACAGGGTTCGCAGCTGTCCTAGTAGCTGTGCTATACCTCTTCGTCGGGGCCGTAAACGAGGGTCTGAAGAGGTTAGCAGACCCTGAGATCGAGGTCAGCGAGCTTTCTACAGCCCTCGTAGCAGCTTCTCTCGCCATGAACACCATCATACTCCTAGATGCCGTAGTGCTAGCTAAGTCCACAGGCAAGACACACCCAGCGATCCTAGCCACAGTAGCTGAGAACCTGGCTGACGTTATTGGAGATTCAACAGCTCTATTAGCCCTTCTCCTAGGTAGCCCACTAGTAGATGGTTACGGCGCTTTCGTAGTGGCCTCAGTTATAGCTGTCTCATCCGCTAGCCTAGGCTATAAGTATGCCGCGAGCTTAATCGGTATCTCAGCACCGAGGGACGCTGTAGGTAGGGTAATAAAGATAGCCCTTTCAGATCCGAGAGTAATCGACGTAAACGAGGCGAAGTCCCTCATAGTCGAGCCTAACAAGTACGTAATATTTCTGCAACTAGAGGTAGACCCCAACATAAAGGTGAGGGAGTTGGAGGACATCCGCAGGTATATTGAGGAGGCTGTGAGGGCCTCTGTTGACTGCGTTGATAGGGTGGTCATAGAGTTTACTGAACCTAAGGAGCCTAGACAAAGCTTTGTGAAACTACTAAAGGACGTCGTTAAACTACCTAAAAAAGATTAGCCCAACCCTCTGTTTGTCCCTAGATACTCATCCTTATCGGTTCATGCTCACTCATTACATCCGAGGACTCCCACCTCGTCCACAGGGTCCTGGGGTCCCTGCGGGGTCGTGGGCGGCTGTCGAGCCCGACGACACGGGGCTCCCATCTAGGTTAAACCCACCTAAGCTCGGAGCATGCTCCCACCACCTAGGCAGGCTCTAAGCAGTAAATCAAAACCGGAACCTACGAATTCAACTCCCGAACATCAACCAAGAAACAGCCCTCACTCCTGACTTCCTCCCCGTCCTAAAGGGCGGGGGGTTCCCTTTAGGGGGGTTCATCAGTTCCCCGCATCTATTTGGATATACATCTGTAATGTCCCGATCTCTTATCCGCATTCCCGGGTGGGGCTTGAGGTAGTAAGGTTTAACTACTTTTAACTTCTCCGGTATATCCACACTGGTGATAAGCTAGGTGGCGGAGAAGAAGTATGTCTACACCTTCAGTGAGGGTGACTGGAGAGATAAGAGGCTACTAGGAGGTAAGGGATCTTCTCTAGCCCAAATGACTCAGCTGGGCCTGCCAGTGCCGCCTGGCTTTACTATAACAACTGAGGCTTGCCGCGAGTTCTACGCCCCTAAGAAGGCGGAGATGGAGCTCCTAGTTAAGGAGCTGGAGAAGAACCCCCCACCGGCGATTAGGGACGAGCTCATAAGGAGGGTTTGGGCTATCATAGACTCGCTTGATCTACCGAAGGGCCTCATGGATCAGGTCACAAAATACATGAGGTGGCTCGAGGAGGCTTCTGGGAAGAAGTTTGGTGCTACAGATAGTGTACCGTTGCTAGTGTCCGTCAGGTCTGGGGCAGCTGTCTCAATGCCCGGGATGATGGATACTGTCCTCAACCTAGGTCTTAACGATGAGGTCGTTAAGACGCTAGCCGCGGTATCAGGTAACGAGTGGTTCGCTTACGACGCCTACAGAAGATTCCTTCAGATGTTTGGCAGGATCGTTCTAGGCATAGACGAGAAGCTGTTCGACGAGGCGTTCAGTAAGGCGGATGAGGAGTTCAAGAAGGTCGCTACCGAGAGGTACGCGGATGAACTGAGCGCTATAAAGGAGGTGTACCCTAAGTACTCGCTGAGGCTCGATGCTCAGCCCCCGAGGGATGTAGCTCCGGGACTGTGGAAGGAGTCCCTGAAGTTCATTAAGAGATTAGTCGAGGAGTACAAGGAGGTAATAAGGAAGGAGTGGGGAGAGTTCCCGCAGGACCCGATGAAGCAGCTTGAGCTAGCTATAAAGGCTGTCTTCAGGTCCTGGATGAATCCTAGGGCTATCTTCTATAGGATAGCTAATAAGATAACCCCGGATATAGCTGACTGCACAGCAGTCAATGTCGTCACAATGGTCTTCGGAAACATGGGCTGGGACTCAGGTACAGGTGTGTACTTTACTAGGGACGTCGCTACAGGTGAGAACAGACCGTACGGGGAGTTCCTACCGAACGCTCAGGGAGAGGACGTAGTCGCCGGGATCAGGACCCCTCTAAGCCTCGACGAGCTTAAGAGCAGTATGCCGAAGCTCTACGACCAGCTCATAGAGGCTGGGAAGAAGCTGGAGAGAATAAATAGGGACGTGATGGACATAGAGTTCACTATCGAGAGAGGTAAGCTGTACTTCCTGCAGAACAGAGTCGCTAAGATGACTCCCCTAGCTAGGGTCAAGACTGCTGTAGACATGGCTAAGGAGGGGATAATAACCAAAGAAGAAGCCGTGCTTAAGGTACCTCCTGACGCTGTGCTCAAGCTCCTCTACCCTATGATCGACCCTAAGGCTAGGGCTACACCCATAGCGAAGGGTCTCGCAGCATCACCCGGAGCTGTCAGTGGGCAGGTGGTTTTCGACCCTGACACAGCAGTTGAGTGGGCTAAGAAAGGTAAGAAGGTGGTGTTGGTTAGAGTCGAGACCAAGCCCGACGACGTTCACGGCTTCTACGCAGCGGTGGGTATTCTGACTGCCCGAGGAGGTATGACCTCGCATGCGGCTGTAGTTGCTAGGGGCATAGGAAAGCCGGCGGTAGTCGGGGCCGAGTCTATAAAGATAGATTACGAGAAGAGGGTATTCGCGGTTGGAGACGTAGTTGTTAAGGAGGGTGATTGGGTGACGATAGATGGTAACACCGGGAACGTGTACCTAGGGGTAATACAGACAGTGGCTCCTGAGGTTAGAGGGGAGCTGGAGGAGTTGCTAACGTGGGCGGACAGCTTCAGGAAGCTGGGTGTGAGAGCTAACGCCGACGTACCGGACGACGCGATAATCGCTAGGAAGTTCGGTGCGGAGGGTATAGGGCTACTTAGGATCGAGAGGATGTTCAGGAGGCCTGAGAGGCTCGAGCTTCTGAGGAGGGTGATATTGTCGGAGACTAGGGAGGAGCGGGAGAAGCATCTGAAGGAGCTCTCCAAGATGCTGAAGCCGGACTTCAAGGAGATGCTCAAGATCATGGACGGGCTTCCCGTGGTTATAAGGCTGATAGACCCACCTCTCCACGAGTTCCTACCAGCTCCTGAGGAGGTGATCAAGGAGCTCTATGAGACTAAGCTAGCACTGTCTGAGGCTAAGCTGAGGGGCGACCACTCAGAGGTTGCTAAGCTAGAGGAGAAGATCAAGAACCTCGAGTGGCTGTATAAGAGGGTCTCCACGCTCAAGGAGCATAACCCGATGCTCGGTCACAGAGGTGTGAGGGTCGGCATCACCCACCCGGAGATATACTACTACCTTTCTAGGGCGATGATAGAGGCTGCCGCAGAGCTTAAGCTAGAGGGCCACCACCCGATCCTAGAGATAATGATACCGCAGACAGCCCACGTAAACGAGATAAAGTTCGTTAAGCAGAAGGCTATCTTACCCGCCCTAGAAGACGTTAAGAAGGAGTACGGGGTAGATCTAGAAGTCAAGGTAGGAACCATGATCGAGACAGTGAGGGCCTGCCTAACAGCCCGCGAGATAGCTAAGGAGACAGACTTCTTCAGCTTCGGCACTAACGACCTGACCCAGGCTACCTTCAGCTTCAGCAGGGACGATGCTGAGAACAAGTTCCTACCTCAGTACCTAGAGCTTGAGATACTTAAGGACAACCCGTTTGAGACAATAGACACCTCAGGAGTCGGTAAGCTAGTAGAGCTAGCCACCAAGGAAGGTAAGGAAGCCAACCCGAACCTAGAGGTCGGAATCTGCGGCGAGCACGGTGGGGACCCGAAGTCGATAGAGTTCCTACATAAGGCAGGGCTAGACTACGTCAGCGCATCACCCTTCAGAGTAGTGATAGCTAGGTTAGCGGCAGCTCAAGCAGCACTAAAAGAGAGGACGAAGCTAGAGAAACTAGACTAATCCGTTTTTCGCTGCCCATTTAAGTCTTCTTTTTGTTTGGCTGAGTTAATGAACTCTAGCTAACAGGCGACGAGGATGAGGGGGTCATGCCATGTGTTGTTACACGCGTACTACGTTGTTTTAGGGATAGCTTTGCTTTATGGTGATGAATTGCTCAGCACTTACGTGGACCAGGGTGTTGCCGGGCCATTGAGACTGTTAGCTAATTTAGAGCTCCTAATCTTCGTAGCTGTCTTCATGGATGTTGCGAGGGCTCCCGATTGCGATGTTGCCTGCGGCGGGACCTTACTAGGCTATATCGCGCACATACCGGTCAAACCTTTCCTGAGGACCCACCGAGGGTGGTACCACAGTGTTTGGGCAGCTATCTACATGTCGGGCGTGGCTTCAGCAGTAGTAGCCGCACTCACTGCTACGGTCAACGCTGTGTCTGAGCACGTCGGGTTCGGTCCCGTGCTGTCGTTGGTGAGGCTCGGTACTACAGCTTTCTCAGCGTCGTTTCTGTCATACCTACTTCACCTAGCTGAGGATAGCTTGACCTTGAGAGGGGTCAGATGGCTCGGTACGAGGGTTAGAGGGCCTCTACGCACTGGCGGCACCGATATAGTCGCGGCGTCAATCATCGTGCTCACATCAGCTCTCACTACTTGGGTAGCCTATTATGCCACCAGGTCGTTGAGCCGGGGAGCTCTACTAGGCGCTCTAGTACTGATCGCGATGTTCGCTTCCATGTTCGAGCTGGCCTCCTCCCCGCCCCGAAGAACATAGCTTTCAGCCTGTGAGGATTTAGTGCTCTATATAGCTTCTAGCACATATATTACTGTGGAGTTGTGGTTTGCCTAGGTTTCCAGTTGACTACTCGGATGTGAAACCTCTGGGTAGGACAGGAGAGACGATCATAGCCGTAGGTCTTGGTACTTGGGGCATAAGGAGTGAGGAGAGCGCTAGGAAGGCTCTAGTCTATGCTATAGAGAGGGGCCTTAACCTAGTGGACACAGCTGAGATGTATGGTCACGGAAAAGCTGAGGAGCTTGTGGGTAAGGTAGCTCGTGATGTTGGGAGAGATAGAGTTTTCATAGTGACTAAACTCTACCCCCACAGGTTCAGGGACCCTGAGACTGCTGTCAGAGCCGCTGAGAGCAGCCTCAGGAGACTGGGCACTAGCTACGTGGATTTACTGCTAATTCACTGGCCCGACGATCTAGCCCCGATAAGGGTTCAAATAAGATCTCTTGAGGCCGTCGCCGAGAGAGGGCTCACTAGGTATGTAGGGCTCAGCAACTTCAACGACCAGCAGCTCGCTGAGGCTGTGAGCTCCACTTCTAAGCACGACATAGTCGTTGATCAAGTTAAGTACAGCGTGATCGATAAGACCGTCGAGCACGGTCTACTCAGAGTATGCCTAAACCATGGGGTGACAGTGATGGCATACAGCCCCCTAGAGAGGGGCGCTGTCCTCAGAGCGAAGCCCGTCAGAGAGGTAGCCTCCAAGTACGGGAAAACACCGGTGCAGGTAGCCCTGAACTTCCTCATATCGCGTCCAAGGGTTGTAGCAATACCTAAGTCCGAGAGTGTGGACCACGTGACCGAGATTGTAGGTAGCCTAGGCTGGAGGCTGAAACCGGAGGATATCGAACTCCTCGAGAAATACGGATACTGACCCGTCTCCCAGAGAGTTCCTCGAGGGTCTCGCCGTAGTCTTTATAGATCCCCGTAGCTAGTGCTAGGTCGGTGGTAAGCAGTGGCAGTAAAGTATGGCATAAGCATAGTCCTTGCACTAGTAGTAGCTCTCTCAGCCGCAATACCCGCAGCGCTCGCGGCCCAGCCGGGGCAGGATCAGACAACTAAAAGCAAGGTGGAGGACCTCATAAACACAGTATCAAGCATACTAGAAAACCTTAGAAAGCTCGGCATCAACGTATCGAAAGCTGAGTCCCTCCTAAACGATGCCCGAAATGCCCTCAGCAGAGGTGACATAGGTAAAGCTAGAGAGCTGGCAGTGCAGGCCCTAGTAGAGGCCGGAAGTAGGGCACGTGAGGTAAGGCCGCCTACACCGGTAGCTGCTGGTGTGGCGATGGAGCTGGGAGCCCTTAAGAGCGTGGTTCAGTCCCTAAGCGACGAGGGATTAAAGCAGAGGCTCCTGGCGAACCTCACGAAGGCGGAGGAAGCCCTATCTAGGGGCTCTGTAAATGAAACCGTTAAGATAGTTAAGGAGGTGCGGGAGGAGCTTCGGAAGCAGCAGGAGAAGGCTAGGGAGGCTGTTGTGGAGAGGGCACGGGTAGAAGTAGAGGCTAGGGTGAGGACGAGGACTCAGGAGGAGTTGGGGAACTTAATCGCGGAGAACTTGAGAAATGCGAGGGGGTTGGCTGATATAGGGAAAGCCCTCAGCGCTTTGAGGGTTACTGAGAGGATTAGGGAGAAGTTCAACGCAACTACGGAAAGCCTAGACGAGAACCTCACAGAACTCGGTCACTACGCAGCACAATATCTCCGCAGTGAGCTGGGGGAGGGACTGGCTGAGCTAGAACAGTACCTCAGCCATGTGCCTCCAGGACTTAAAGCCAGCATAAACACCACAATAAAGTTCATCGACAAACTCATGGATAGGCTTCCTGCTGGGCTCAAGGACGAGGCGGAGAACCTCAAAAAAGCCCTCACAGACCTCCGAGATAACCTCGACAAGGTATACAGATGCGAGACCGACCTAGGCAGTATAAGGTCTGAGATCGCGGAGGTAGTCAGTAACGTAAGTAAGTACATATCCCCACCGAGAGGACAGCCCAAGTCGGAGCCGAAGAACTTCACAGCAGTAGTACAGCTATATGCGACCGCTAAGTGGGCTCTCACATTAGTGGATACACTACCTAAGATTATCTCATGCCCGTCCCCAGGGTCAAGCGTCGAGTTCAGAGGTGTTGTGCTGAAGGTGAGGGAGGATAAGTTGGTGATAGCTTACGGAACCCTGATGACCTACAGCTGGGCAGGGAAGGAGCAGCCGACTATGCAGACTCCCCTAGGACCCTTCAAGCTGAGGCCCGCAGTCAAGGTAGGGGTATTCGCGCTTAACCTCAGCCAAGTAGGGAGTGTGAACGTCTCAGCTGGGAACATAGTCGTCTGCCTAGGCAAGTACCAAGGATACAGCGAACAGGTCAAAATGCCCGTCATACTAGTCAGCAAAATATGGATTACCCAGCTAGAGGAGATCCTGAAAGACTAACTTTCTTTTTATTTGTTTTACCAAAGTGCTCCGTTTTCTTGGGGTTTCATTTAGTAGCGCTTAAATCCTGACCCGCTATCAGACCTCTAGGTGATTCGAGTGGGACTGAAGAAGGGTAAGTACGCATACCTCGAGATCTCACCGGGTAGGTACGTCAAGGTTAGGGTGATTAAGAGCAAAGCAGACGACAGCCCGAAGAAGTATAGGGTAGTCTCCGGTGTGACGAAGCACCTGCCAATAACAGCAACATCAGTGAAAATAGATTCAGTACCCGAAGCAGCTAGAAAAAGCGTTCTGGACCAACTAACCACTTAACTACAACCACGCCAATCCCCTGACCCTAGAGAAACCGCAATCAAGGTAGCTTCTCAGCCATACTTAATACCTGCAGGAACTTCATCCTCTAAACTCGTCTAAACCTCTCTCAAGTCTTCCTTCTCTAGAGGGTTTTTAGGATCCCTCGAGCTGCTAGTATGCCTGTTATTGCTGCCCCGTTTATCCCTCTGGAGAGTCCGGCGCCATCGCCTGCTACGAAGATTCCTTCAACGTTTGTCTGCATCCAGTCGTCTACTACTGCCCGTACGCTGTAGAACTTTATCTCTGGGGCGTAGACTAGGTTCTGGGGTGAGGCGAGGCCTGGGAGGACCTCGTCCAGCCTCTCAACAGCTTCGACGACGTCCTTGACTACTCTGTAGGGTAGGGCCATACCTACATCACCTGGTGTCACGTCCTTTAGGGTGGGCTCGACTGAGCTTCTATCGATCCTGGGCCAAGTGCTTCTTCTGCCGGAGACTAGGTCGCCAAGCCTCTGAATTAGGGGTCTACCCCCACCGAGCTTCGTCGCTGTCATAGCTATCTGCCTCCCGTATTCGATAGTGTCCTCTAGGGGGTCTGTGAGCTGCACTGTGACGAGTAAGGCTAGGTTTGTGTTCCTGGACTTTATGTCCCGGTACGACATCCCGTTAACCGCTACATAGCCGTTGTACCTCTCTGCTACGACGAAGCCTTTCGGGTTGACGCAGAAAGTCCTCACCTTGTCGTCGTAGGTCTTAGTGTACAGTATTATCTTAGGGTCGTCTATCACAGATACTAGAGGCTCCATAACGTAGTCAGGGACCTCGAGCCTCACGCCGACGTCTAGGGGTCCCGGAATTGTGTGGATCCCTAGCTTCCTAGATATCTCCGAGAACCATGCCGCTCCTACTCTCCCAGGTGCCAGAAGGACCCTGCCAGCCTCTATCGACCCTGAGCTCGTGACCAGCTTGAAGCTACCCCCGGAAGCAGCTAGGTCGACCACGTATGTATCCGTCAAGAGCTTGACGCCCTTATTAAGTAGGTAGCTGACTAGGTTCTCGGTAAGCCTTATACTCCCCTCCGTTCCAAGCCTCCTCTGGGGCGGCGCTATGAGCTTAGCTCCCGCCTTCGCTGCCTTCCTCTCCCACTCCTTAACCAGCTCCAGGTCTGGGACTCTGAGGCTGTCCTCTCCTGCCCCGAACTTCGTCAGTATGCTGTCGAAGTACTTTATCATGTCCTCAGCCCTACTATAGCTCTTTAGTAGGACTGCTAGATCACCACCTACCAGTGGATGGAGGTTTATGGCCCCACTACTAAACAGCCCAGCACCTCCCACCCCATGAAGAATGTGGCACGGCCTGCACCCAGCGCACGATATCCCTAACTCCCGAGATGTGTGAGCTCGGAGTAGTGGGCAATACCTTTTCCTAACATCCTTGCCGGCGTCTATCAGAGCTATGCCCCTTAGACCGTGCTCCACGAGCTCGTAGGCTGCGAAGAGGCCGGCCGGGCCTGCCCCAACTATAGCTACGTCGAACCTACTCACTCCTGCTCACCTAGGTAGACAGTGTCCTCCACCTCCTCACCTGTCCCTAACATGATGACTGGGACTTTCAATGCCCCCTCTACTTCATCTACCCACCTCCTAACCTTGCTTGGTATCTTCGCCGGGTCCCTAACCCCTCTGACCTCCGGGAACAGCACGTCAAGCTTAGTTATAGCGGCCCCTGTCGCAGAGTTCAGCACTACGGCCCTCCTAGCCAGCTCGACATCGAACGGTGCGACCCTCCTAGGTCTCCCAGTTACAGTACCGTACTCCACCCACCCGAGCTTCACCGCCTCATCTATTGGGAGCTCCCCTCTGAGGGGTCCAGGACCTACCCTAGTCACATACGACTTGAAGACTACTATTACTTCCCCCACCTTCCTAGGCCCTATACCAACCTCAGACAGGAAGGCTGATGCGGTAGTGTCCCTACTCGTTACGTAAGGGTATGTCCCGTGGAAGAGGCTCAGGAAGGTCCCCTGAGTCCCCTCAATAAGTACCTCACGACCCTCATCTATGTACGTGTTCGCCCTCTTCGAGATATTGCAGAGGAGCCCCCTCAGGGCTTCCACATCTCTTGCGAGCTTAAGCACCCTCCTAACCCTATCGACCATGGCCTCACCGACACCCTGCAGCGTGGAGCCTACCGTCTTAGCTAGGTGCTCGGAAGATCTCTCACGCTCTACATGGTGATCCTCTATGATGCCGGCCATGCTGTCTACGCACACCCTCCCCGCACTCCCAGTCTCCTCTATCTCCCTCAGGAGTAGGTCGACCTTAACTAAGGCCCCTGCTGCTATACCGAGCTCAGTACTCGGGTTAACGAACGCTGACGGGACCGACCTCAACTTCCAGGTCCTACCCCTATAGACGACAGTGTGGCCGGCGTTGATAGCACCACAGCGGACGGCTAGAGAGACCCTCTTCTTGAGGGCTAGATAGGCAACTACCTTACCCTTCCCCTCATCACCGAAGAACCCGCCAACCACCACGGTTGCTGGCAGTATCCCACCCAACCCTTAAACCACAGAATATAAAAACACAGCCCAGAGGACATGGATCGATGTCAAGGAACCCGAATTCGATGGGCTGATGCTAGCTGACAACATAGAGCTTATAAGGGCTTCTAATCCCCGCCTTTAAAGGCAGGCTTTCAGCTGTAACAGCCATAAATCGGTTTGGGTATGAGCCCTATTTAACCTGTTTCCTCCTGCGGATCGAGATCCCGACAAGTATTCTCTCGCTTTCAAACACCCTTACGACAGCTAGCACTGTGAGTAGCGTCACTGCTGTAGCTATCCCTGTAGCTTGTAGGGCTATCATCCTGTTCTCTAGGACATAGGACGCGAAGATTGCGAGAGGGAGGCCGTATACTGTTGCCCCAAGGAGGGAGGACGACGCGCTCAGCGGGACTCCGACGAACTGCGATGCCAGTAGGCTGATGTACAGTGCTACTCCTATAGGACCGGCTACGGCACCAGCAACCCGAGTGTCGCTCGATATAGACCCTATCAGCAACCCGAGTGAGCCTGAGAACATGAGCATGAGGCCGAGAGATAGTGAGAGGAGGGCGACACCGTCGCCACCGAGAAACTGCAGGAGGTCCCAGAGGGAGCCGGTCATGGTCTGCGCCCCTTCGGTCGGTGTGGGTGTGCTTACTGAGGTAAGTATGAAGGAGAACCCCGCGAAGTATGCTACTACCATGATCACTGACAGCACTACCGCGCCTACCACCTTAGCTACGGCTATGGTCGTCCTGCTAACAGGTAGTGTCAGAAGCATCTCAAAGGCTTTCTCCTCCTTTTCTGTAGCTACAGACTGAGCGCTGTACATTAACGCGAGCATCCCGAGTATTCCAACCATGTAAGCCAGCATCATGATTGAGAATAGGAGTGATGATAACATGTTGACGTCCACAACTCTCCCGCCAACCCTAGCCTCCATTCTTGGGATGAGGGTCCTAGATATCTCAGATATGTTGATCCCCTTCTCTGTTGCTACTACGGCCTTGCCCAGCTCCTCCAGTACCTTCACTACGGAGTAGACCAGCTGAGACCTTGAAGGCTGGATCAGCGATATACTGTCCACTGCGGTGTAGCCGTAGATGTACAGCGTGGTGTTTCTAAGTAAGGAGCTCCCGAACCCCGCTGGGACGAGTATAACCACCGGGAACTTCCTCAGTCCATCCTCGACTGTGGGCACCATCAATAGCCTACCCTTGAGGGTTACGTTGGCTACGTGCAGCAACCCCTGTGTGACAGCACTCACATCCTCACTGACAACACCTATGTACGACTCTACTGCCTCCTTAGCTACCTGCTCTGTAGCTACCCCGATGACCTTCCCCAGTATGCCGAAGTAGGCCACTAGAAGCACTATCCCAGCTATGAATGCCGGGCTCTTCAGTACGACCATGATCTCCTTCTTTACGAGCGCGGCGAAGACCACCTTGGCTCACCCACCTACAGCCCTCACGAACGCCTCCTCTAAGTTCCTCACCGAGTACCTAGCCTTGAGCTCCTCGGGTGCTCCCTCAGCTACGAGTCTCCCCCTATAGATTATGCCGACCCGGTCGCAGAGGTACTCAACCTCGAGCATGTTGTGGCTACTTAGGAGCACGGTTACGCCGTACCTACGCGCATACTCCCTCACTAGGTTCCGAACCCTCAGACTACGCTCAACATCTAGACCGCTGGTAGGTTCGTCAAGTATGAAGAGCCTAGGCCTCGACGCAAGTACGACTGAGAGCGCTAACAACCTCTTCATGCCCTTACTGTACCCCCTCACAGGCCTCTTGATGTCTGACCCTAGGTCAGCTATCTTCACGGCCTCCTCAACAGCCTCCTCGAGCCTGCCCCCCCTGAACCTAGCCCCCAGGAAGAACCTTATGAAGTCGAGGCCTGTAAGGTCCCTGTAGGCACCTGCCTCCTCAGGGAGGTAGGCAATCAGTTCGCGGACCTTCATAGCACCCGAAACCGCGTCAAACCCGAAAACCCTCACAGAGCCCCCGGAAGGCTTCAACAAGGTAGCTATGATCCGTAACGTAGTCGTCTTACCACTACCGTTGGGCCCCACCAAGCCATATATCTCCCCCACTACCACACTAAACGTGAGCCCATCAACACCTCTAACACCACCTGGATAGACCTTAACCAGGTCACGCACATCCACAGCAATACCTGAACTCAACACCATCCATCCTATACTGACTGTAGAACACCCTTAATATTCTGGGTAAGGTATTCCTCGAGGTGGGCTGACCATAGAGATAGGAATTTTCCTAGGATGATTATAGCTCCGCATCTGTTCGGGTTGAGGGTCTTTCCTTCGAGGAGGACGTAGAGAAAAGTTTTTAAACCCTGAGAACTATTAGGCCCTCTGAGGGCGTTCCAATGACTGATGGGGTCTTGCTATGGTGTGGTGTCCCTGCTGACCGATGGGGACTTACTGTAAATGGTTGGATAGCCCACGGCTTAGAAAGTAGGTGTGAGGTGGTTTGATCTGTGCTGAGCGGTGACTCATCGATTGATGTGCAGAGGAAGCGCAGGATATATGAGGAGGTAGTCCGCGTCTCCACTGGGATTAAGGAGCTTGATGAGGCGACTGAGGGAGGTATCCCGAAGGGCTCGTGGGTCGCGGTAACCGGGGAGCCCGGTACCGGGAAGTCAATACTTTGCATGCACTTCGCGTGGGCTGGTCTGAAGGCGGGGGACCCCGTCGTCTATGTGACAACTGAGGCCGAGTTCAGGGACGTCGTTAGGCAGGCTAGGCAGTTGGGGATGGACTTCGAGTCCTACTCGATCTTCGACATCTCAAGCTCTAGGGAGCCTGAGGGGACCCCGCAGATAGTTGTAGTAGACATCTTCGGGCTACTCAAGGTTGCTAGGCAGATGAGTGGGGAGCAGGGTGAGGAGGGGAGTAGGAGATATGCGATCCTAGATATTCAGACTCTGGTAGCTGCCATAAGGGAGTCCTACAGGATCCTCGGGGTGCTCAGAGAGGGTGGTAAGGGTGTAGTCAAACACGTGAGGCTGGTGGTAGACTCCCTGAGTGCTTTCTGGGCTGATAAGCCTGCTATGGCTAGGAAGTACAGCTATGAACTCAAGGTAGCTACCCACAGGGAGAATGTGACTGCCTACCTGGTGTCCCAATATGCGATGACTACTAAGAGCACCTTCGGCTTCGGCCTCGAGCACATAGCAGATGGGGTTTTCCACCTGTGGATAGATGATGTAGAGAAGGTGGGAGAGGTCAGAAGGTACCTAATAATAAAGAAGCTCAGAATGACCAACCACTACAGGAAAGCTTTCAGAGTGGAGATAGTGCCAGGACATGGAATAAAGCTACTGGCAGCGGAAACCCCGAGCTAACCGCGTTTACATGCTGAAAGCCCCGCTACTCAGGGTAAGGAGGTCGGCCACGCGTTACCTTTGCCTCGGCACGCGATCCCGGCCGGAGTTTTTAACCTGTGCCAGTTAGAGTACTTGTGAGGTGGTTATGGGCGGGGGCGCTGGTTTCAAGCTTTATGTGCATGCGTATTGTCCGTCTAGCTACAGGGTCGTTAAGCATCTTGCTGATAGGGGTTTAGTAGAGAAGTTCGAGTTGATTCCTTTAAACCCCGACAACCCGGTCTTCCTAGCGACATCTATTCCGTCTGTCCCGGCTCTCGCAATAGGTGGCCGGCTCGTCGCTGTAGATCCTCTTGAGCCGCAGTTCGTCGAAGGCTTAGCTACTGGAGGCTCTATCAGGGAATTCATCCCGCTCAGCGATGTTGAGGTAGTTGAGAGATTCATTAACTCTGTTAAAGCCAGTAGCTACTTAATGATTCATTTAGCTCTCGGTGGGCTGAGCATTGAGGAAGTACTCTCCACTAACTTCCCTGAGGTTGCTGCGAGGGTCTACTTCTCAGGGCTCAGCGGAAGCTATGTGAGGGAGGTCATACTGTCGAGGATGGGCACCTTAGCGGAGGCCTTGGCGAGTAGCTACTTAAGGTCTGTGGCCTACAGCTATGTCCGGGATGTCGCGATATCTTCTGGGACTCTATCTAGGGACCTCCTAGACCTTAAGTACCTTAAGCTGTGGCTCACAGCGAAGCTATCCCAAGGTATTGCTTTCACACCTCTCATGGAGGGGCATCTAGAGCAGGCCGAGGTCAGGCTGAGGGAAGTCCTCACATACCTACTCGAGAAGTATGAGGTAATAGCAGGATACTTCGAGAAGTACATCACCGAACTCCGCTCGAACCCGGAGTTGTATAAGCTACTCACTAAAGGGAACAGAAAAACCTGATGAGGACCTACACAGCTTATTTTATGTTGCTCGATCACTGTTTGGTGCTTAAGATGTTTAAGGTTGGGTCGGCCTACCTCTTCAGGGTACCTGAGGATGAGGAACTAGTCACGTACCTAACTGGCTTCGCTAAGAAGGTTGGGGTGAGGGTTGGGGTGATCAGCGGTATAGGTGCTTTGAAGGGTTGCACCCTGGGCTTCTACGACCAGAAGCTCGAAGGCTACGAGCATATCAAGATAGATGAGGAGGTCGAGCTAACGAACCTCACCGGAAACATAAGCATAAAGGAGGGAGAGCCCTTCGTCCACGCCCACGCAGTAGTAGGCAAGAGAGATGGAACCACGTATTCGGGCCACCTATTCGAGGCAAGGGTCTTCGTAGCTGAGGTAGCCGTACTAGAGCTAGTGGGAGGCCCTGAGCTCGTAAGAGAGAAAATCGGGGGACTCTGGCTCTGGAGACCCGCAGAAAGACCGCACTAGCTGCTTCCACGACCCTGAAGCATACCTTTTTCTATCTGCGGACCCGCAATCTAGAGCCGTGCACTCGGAGTCAGCTATGTCGGCAAACAGCAATTTCACACCTAACCTCCTATGCATCGACTTCAATGGCTCTAATGCGATTAGCAAGTAGTCTCTTCGCAACTCTGTATTAGCATTGTCGAAGACTATGAAGAGAACATGGCGAGCCCGTCTCATTCTACAAAGTAAACGCGAAGTGCTACAAGACCCGAACTGCGTATCCGAGCTCCCTGCCCGCGACCTCGTACCATATTTTATCAGTGTTAATACAATCAACCCTAATCACAAGAAGCCGTACCAGCACGAGAAGCACTAAACAGAACGAAACAGGATAACGCGAAATACTGTTTGCCAAGACTACATCTATATAAACGTTGATAAATTGGTGAAGGAAAACCCAGGGAATCCACTAATATCCGAGGTAGCCGTGTCGAGAAAACTCGACACCAAAAGGAGTTCTTCAAAAGCAATAGCAATACAGCCGCCAAACTACTTCATATTGAAAAAGGGATTGTTTCGTAGTTGATGTTCAGAAGTTGAATTTATGGGTTCTAGTTTTCGATTTGCTGCTCAGGGTCTGCCTAGGTGATGGGAGTTATGCTCCGAGTCTAGGCGGGTTTAACCTAGATGGGAGCCCTATTCCGTTGGGCTCGACAGCCGCCCACGACCCCGCAGGGACCCCTAGGACCCTGTGGGCTAGGTGGAAGTCCCTAGATGCGATGAATATAAGCAGATGAGGATGAGCATCTAGGGACAAAAGAGTAAATGACTTTATACCTGATATAATGCTGGGGACTAACAAGGCTGGTGACTAGTAGACCCTATGAAGTAATATCGAGATCTTTCACCCGAGATTTCCTAAAAAGCCAATAGCAAGAACTCGAATGCTGTTATCTATGCTCTAAGTGAGTTAAGCCCGATATACCGTAGTGATATATGGTTAGCTCTGCCTCTAGAGTAGGCCCGAGGATACCTTCGTACTAAGGAGCTCTTTCTACCATACATCCCCTCACCGCCATGGATCAGCTATCTCAGCACCAACAACAGCTATGTACTCTAGGCGGAAAAAATTGAGATTCACATTCGACCCTTTTTTCTTAGTGATGTATGTACTTAAAGTTAGGTTATACATTCCTGGGTTTAATCCGAAGTTAAACCCCCTCACTGGAAATATCGCATATCCGTTGATCGACACAACATATGTGTATCCTGACTGTGCCTGTAATCCGCGGCTAACTGTTGCGGTTGTAGCTGGTGCTGTGAAGCTCAGACTTCCTTTTGCGATGGTGATGAACGGTGAGATGGTGATGACGTGAGGATCGCCTCCCCCTGCTGCAGTTGATGGTAATGATATTACAACAACTATCTTAAAGTATACTGTGATGGTGTCGACACCGTTTTCCGGGATGTTGATAAGATTTATGAAAACGTAGCTTACGGTAGTACTGTCACTGAAGTTGTTGTACTCACTTACTGTAGGGGTGCTCAAAGGCCGACAAAACCTACTATCATTTATTATGGATTCATATATACTATCATAGTCTAGGTCTAGACCTGAGATGGAAATGCCGTTGATGTTACTGTAGTAATAGGAGTTCGTACCGTCGCTACACAGCCACTTAGTTCCATTATAGTAGATCACCGATTTTACATCTCCATCTACAACGGCATAGAGCAGTTTCTTGTTCATACCCTTAGTCATTCTGGTAGGGTTTATTAGTTCCTTGCTAGTGAACGGTTGCCCGGATACTCCTCCAGGTGCCGGTATGTTTGAGAGCATGTTCGCTATTTTCTGGCACTCGCCTTTAACGGCGAATACGTTCCCTCTCGACGTGACTATCAGGTCCGGGGCGTTGTCCAAGGTCCACGAGGAGATGCTTTCCCCTGGGGGTAGGCTTATCTTTAATTCCTCGGGTTTTCCTGCGGAGTCCCACGTTCTCACTATGGTAATGACCACTGCGCCAACGTTGGATACTATACAGCCCTTCGATGTCGGTTCATACATTACTGCTACTCTCTCAGCATCTCTCTCTGCCTCGAATGAGGTTCTCTTTGCGAACTCCGTTGTTGCTGTGGACTGTGTTGATGTTGCGAGGAAGTATATAGTTGCTGTGGAGACTATCAGCAACGATATAGCTATGATCCCTCCTATGACCTCCGCCTGCCCCCTCCTCACCCTACGGGTAAGCACTCCACTCACCCACCTCGTAGAGGTCGGAGCCTATGTGTGTTAGGACTATGAGCTTTACGACCTTCGCACCGCCCTCGCCGATGGCTGAGGCAATAGAGTCTGCGATCGCTTCCTTACTTATGCACACTAAGAAAGGTCTCTGCTGTGTGACGTAGTTTTGGATTATGTCTTGGGGTACCCTAACGATATACACATAGCTCTTCATTGGAACCGTATAGTAGTCGCCTCTATAGATGAGGTAAACCGATGAAGCCGGCACGCGCTCAGGGACTATGTTGGGCTGCCCAGCCCCAAGCCTCTCTATGACTCCCCCGCCCTGCTCCAGCAGATCCTGTTCTACGAGCCCCGTTGACGCATCTACTAGGAGAAGTGCTAGCGCGTAGTTGGTTACTGACGGGGTTATTCTGAGGATGCCTACACATAGGGAACGCTCGTTCTCGACCTCCCTATATAGAACGAGGTTTGCCTGCTCAGACATCAGCAGCTGCTGCATCCGCCCCCTGCTCACAATGTTCGACACCTGGGACATCGCGAGCGCTGAGAAAGCTAGCCCTATCGTTAGCGTAGCACTTACCAGTATCATAGCAGTCATTAGATCTGACTGGCCCTTACGCAGCACCAATCCTCCCTAACCTACTATGCTTTAGGAACTAATAAACNGTATTTACGGGGCTTGGACCTCATAGCCCCTCAGAGCACTCGTTCATCGGAGCCGCGCCGTTAGGCCCAGCCGGCCCGGTGCATCCCCAACCGTGGCTCAGCAGCTACTCCTTGACGGACGGCCCCAGCCCAAGGATAGCCTCGTACTCACCTACAACCCTCCTCACGCAGTCCATGTCCTGGCACCTCCTCACCTCACTAATAAACCTCCTCACCATCTCGGTCTTTGCTGC
>JGI20130J15133_1001207_pt1 | contig 22149 bp, 21 predicted proteins | sample WasSprMetagenome_FD_15133 | JGI IMG/M metagenome (IMG submission 15133) | reverse complement strand
ATCGTCTTCCACTTTCAATTCTTTATGATTGCTTCTGAACATTGCTTCTGATTTAAGTGTTTTAAGTGGATCTGGTATTTAAGCTTTGCCCTCCAAGAGTTTTTGCCTCTGCCACGGGCTTCAGCGGGGGTTGATCACCCATCTCTAACCCGGTTCCCGCCCCCTCATCCCATGTTGGTCATGGGAAGATCGCGGACTGGTTGAAGTACAGTTCCATAAACAAATGTAAGCTGTAACGAGCTGTATTTACAGGTGTGATCGTTTTTGTATACCCGCGGCGTTTTTGTATTTCCCATGAGGGACATGGGATTTTGCTTTTTGCCATCTCCTGCTTCTATTCCGCGGTGTCCCCCGGTTTCAGGTTTTCCCCTTGATCAACTCGTTTTCTAATTTTACGGCGATCAATGTGGATTCGGGTGCTGTGTCTGCGTCCTGGGATCCCCGTGTTTTAGGCTTCGGCCCTCTGCCAGGGGCCTCCTGTGAGGCGGTGAGAGTGGTTGGGAGTTGATTGTTTCCTGGTTTACCCCTTGTTGGGGTTCACGGGGTTTACAAAGGTTTTGCCTGGTATTGTAGCGCTAGAGGTATCTCGGAGAAAATGTTGGGGGGAAATGTCTGAGTGGAGGGTTTACCCTAAAGGCCTAGTATAGCCTTGATCAAAGCCATCCTCATGTATAAGCCGTTCCTAGCTTGCTCGAAGTACATTGCCTGGGGTAGGACATCCACATCCGGGGTCAGCTCCCAAACCCTGGGTAGCGGGTGCATTATCACGGGTATCCTCCTGAACTTCTTCAAATACTCGTAGGTGATGACGTAGCTACCCTTCAACCTCTCATACTCCTCCGGCTTCATCCTCTCCTTCTGCAGCCTCGTCACGTACAGGACGTCGAGAGCCTCCAACACCTCCTCCGGCTTCTCGTGGAACTCGTATCTAACCCTCCTCTCATCCAGCTTCCTCAAAACCTCCTCCCTAGGCTGGAGCTCCCTGGGGGATATGAAGTGTATCTCGACGTCCCTGAAGTTCGATAGAGCGTAGGAGAGGCTGGATATAGTCCTACCGTACTTCAAGTCACCCATCAAACCCACTCTAACACCGTCAACCCTCCCGAAAACCCTCCATATAGTGTAGACGTCTAGTAGAGCCTGGGTAGGGTGCTCGTTGTAGCCGTCGCCAGCGTTGATCACCGGGGCGCGGCATATCTCAGCCGCCTTAGCCGCGAAACCAGGCTCCCTATGCCTCACCACAATCAAGTCCGGCCCGTAGCCGTCAACAGTCCTCAGAGTGTCCTCGGGGGACTCGCCTTTAGCCATACTTGAAACCTCCTCGGGGCCAAGATCCACGACAACCCCGCCGAGCCTTGTCATAGCGAACTGGAAGCTAAGCCTAGTCCTAGTGCTGGGTTCGAAGAAGGCTGTGAACATAACCCTACCCTTAGCGATCTCGAGGCTCCCACCCCCCTCGACCACCCTCCTCAAGTCCTCGGCAACACTTATCAAAAACTCGATATCGCTCCTCGAGAACTGTAGAGCGGAGATGACGTCTATACCCTTATACAAGCGCGCCACCGATATATAAATACGCTCCCCGGGAAAATAAACTCGTTGAGCCACGGGAACCCCTACACTCGTCTCCCGCCGGCTCCTCAACCACCCTCGTAGAGCGGGGGCATTATAGTGACCTCATCCCCATCCCTGAGCCTAGCAGTCTTACCCACTATGACATCGCCCACTAAAACCCAGTACAAGTAGATCTTGTCCTCAACCGCCCTGAAAGAGCTCAGGGTATCCCGCAGCTTCTCGAGGACATCCCCTACTGTAACCTCTCCCCCCTGGAACTCTAGCTCGACGAACCTCCTCCCAGCGATGCTTGCAACCTCGCCCACGAGGAAAACCCTGATCTTCAAGCCGCCTAGCCCAGGGCCTTCTTGAATGCTTTAACTATGTTGACGTAGCCTGTGCAACGGCACAGGTTTCCTCTTATTAGGCTCCTGATCTCCTCTTCGCTATACCTCCTATTCTTCCTGTACAGGTACTCCCCGACCATCACGAACCCTGGTGTACAGTAACCGCACTGGATACCCCCCTCCTCCATCAAGGCCCTCTGGATCGGGGTTAAACCGCCCTCCCTGTCCAGCCCTTCTACAGTCGTCACCTCCCTTCCGTTGACGTCCACCGCTAGTGTTAGGCATGAGAGGACGGGTCTGCCGTCGACGAGTACTGTGCAGGCGCCGCACTCACCTATGCCGCAACCGTACTTCACGCTCGTCAGCCCAAACCTCTCCCTCAGCACGTTGATCAAGAGCTCGTTTGGCTCCACATCAGCTTCGACATGCCTGCCGTTCAGCTTGAAAGATATCCTCACGCTCTGACGCCCCCCGCCCTCTCGAAGGATTTGACGAGAGCATCGTGGACGAGAACCTTGGAGACCTCCCTCCTATACCACGCCGTCGACCTCACATCCGTGATCGGGCTCACCTCCTCTTTCACAACCTGCAAGGCATCCATTAGACTGGGATCGCCGATCCTGAGGCCCCTAACAGCGGTCTCCGCCCTCCTAGCCCTCAGAGGCCTCGGCGCAACCGACCCCAAGGCTATCTTCACATCCCTCACAACATCCCCCTCGAACTCAGCGTAGACGGCTGCGCTCGCGATAGCGAGATCCATGCTAGTCCTAGCCAGCTTTACGAAAGCCGAAGAGCCCTTCCTCAATGGCACTTTAACCTCGACGAGCATCTCGTTCTCCCTCATCACAGTCCTACCAGGCCCCGTGAAGAACTCCTCCAGCCTCACAACCCTAACCCCCTTCACGCTGGCCAGGACAACCTCCGCGTCGTAGACTAGGAGGGGTGGGGCTGAGTCTGCCGCCGGCGAGGCATTGCACAGGTTTCCGGCGATCGTGGCCATGACTCTTATCTGGAGACCACCCATCTGCTTCACCGCGTCTAATAGGGCCGGGAAGAGAGCTGTTTCAGGGCTCTCCTCCAGGTCATTCCACGTGGTTAAAGCCCCGATCCTCAGGTAGCCCTCTTCCACTCTGATATACCTTAAGCCAGATATCCTCTTGATGTTGATGAGATACCTTGGCCTCAGGGCACCCGTCTTCATCTTGACAAGGAGGTCTGTCCCACCGGCGAGTATCCTGGCCTCGGGGCCCAGCTTGTCCAGGAGCTCGAGGGCCTCACCCAGGCTCTTGGGCTCGAAGTACTCGAACCTCGGGAGTATATGGGTGTTCAAGCTGTTCAAGATTGAGGGCTTCATAACCCGACCCCCCTTTCCCTCATCAACTTGAGTAACCTGTCAGGCGTGACCGGTAGCTCGTAGACCCTCACCCCGACAGCGTTGTATATCGCGTTGCATATAGCCCCCGCTGCAGGGTTCATGGCTGCCTCGCCTAGGCCTTTAGCCCCGAATGGGCCCGCAGGCTCCCAGGTGGAAGCTAGGATCACCTTGAAGTCCTCGACGCTCGGGAGGTCCTGCGCTGTGGGGATCTTGTAGTCTGTTATCAGGAACCTGTTCGCCGGCTCACCTGTCTCAGGGTTGTACGGTACATCCTCGGAGAAAACCATGCCCCAAGCCATGGCGAAACCCCCGTGGAGCTGGCCCTCAACCATGTCCGGGTTGACAGGTGTCCCCACATCAGCCCCCGCCACGACTCTAACAGGCCTGACCTTACCTGTCCAAGTGTCAACCTCTACCTCGACGTAGTAGACTGTGAAGCTGGGCGGGGCGCTTGTAGCCCTGTAGGAGACAACGGCGGCTATCGTACCCCAGTTCTTCTGCCAGACCTTCCTTGCAAGCTCTCTAAGCGTGATGCTGTAGCCGGGCATCCCCTCGATGAATATAACAGCGTCCTCCCTGGCTGGGTCGTACCTCATCCTCAGGGCCTCAGGGTTAACTGCCACTGGCAGGAGCCTGACAGCGGCCTCGAGGATCTTCTGCTTCACAATGCTAGCAGCCCTCCTAGCAGCCTCACCCCCGACGAAGGTCCCCCTCGAGGCGTGTGTGCAGACGTCGTAGGGAGTGTTCTCCGTGGTGGCTAGGGCGAGGTTTATCCTATCGGGTGGAACCTGCAACTCCTCCGCGATGATCTTTATATGGGCGTCCAACGTGCCCCCGCCGTGGTCTTGTAGAGCCGTGATGTAGTCGAATGTCCCGTCCTCGTTGAGCTTAAGGACGGCGCCCGTGAAATCTATCACCTCACCCGAGATAGGGCCTCCCGCCCCCGAGGTGTGGAAGCCCCTGGCTAAACCTACCCCCCTCCTAAACCTACCCTTCTTCTCGCTAGGCCTACCCCTCTTATCCCACCCTACGAGCTCCCTCCCCTTGAGAAGCAGCTCTGGGACACCGTCTGACTTTATGACGGATCTGACCGTGGGGCCCTGCCCCCAGAACACGTCGCCTCTGCCAACATAGTTCTTCAGCCTCAACTCGACGGGGTCTATGTTCAGCTCCTCTGCTAGCTCGTCTATAACTGTCTCGACAGCCCACTGAACCTCGGGCGCACCGTAACCTCTTAGAGCACAACTGGGCACCTTGTTGGTGTACACCGCGATCCCCTCGTACCTTATGTTCCTCCACTTGTACATTGAGACGAACCAGCCGAGGGATGTGCCTAGGAGGGGGTAGGCTTGGATCTGGTGGGCTCCTATGTCGAGTATGTTCTCGAACTCGCCCGCTATAATCTCCCCACTCCTCTTCGCCCCTACTTTGATCCTCATGTGGAATACGTAGTTCGAGTGGTCTAGTAGATCCTCCTCCCTCGTGTAGGCGATCTTCACAGGCCTACCCGACTTCAGGCACAGCGCCACCGCTATCGGGACGAGGTAGTTGACCTGGATGCTTGAGCCGAAAGAGCCTCCTATAGGGACTTTCACCACTGTTATCCTGCTCTCCGGGATGCCGAACAGCTCGCTTATGAGTATTCTCGTGTTGTGTATAGTCTGCGTCGTCGAGTATATTGTAAGCCTACCACCCGGCTCCGGCACGCATAAGACTGCCTTCGGCTCTAGTTGCATGTGGTACCTCTTACCGGTCTTAAACCTCCTCTCCAGAACCACATCAGCCTCCTTGAAAGCCTTGTCGACATCACCCTCGCTGTATGTCAGCCTCGCGGCTACATTCCTCTCAACCCTCAAGACCTGATCCCCCTTCAAGATCGACTCGTGTATCAGCGGTGAAGACGAGTCCATCGCTTTAAACGGGTCTAGTATCGGCTCGTAGACTCTCTCCACGTGGATTCTAATGGACTCCAAGGCCCTCTGAGCCAACTCCTCGCTCGGTGCTGCTACAGCGGCAACCGGCTCACCCAAATACCTCGGCTTCTTCGTCAAGATCAAGTGGTCTTTGAAAGTCACTTCATCAACGCTCACAAGCCTGGGGTTGAACAACTTCTGCGGAACCTCGTCAGGGGTGAGGGTTACAGCACCCATCCTCTCGGCCTCGGAAACATCTACCCTTGAGATGTCGGCGAACGCGTACGGGCTCCTGAAGATTCTGCCTATCAACATACCGGGGACTTCCAGGTCGTTGGTGAACTTAAGCACGCCAGTAACCTTGGGCTGGGCGTCGTGTCTAATAGTCTTCTTACCCAGGAAAACGAACTCGCTCATAAACCCGCTCCTACAACCATTTATCTAACNTAGGAGACATAAAACTCTTAGGGGTTGGGCAGTGAACCTCCTTGTCAGAGACGGACTCCTCGTAACACCCGAATACTTGCTTAGAGCAGACATCCTAATCGAGGACGGGGTTATAAAGGAGATTGGAAGAAGCCTCCGACCCCCAGCAGGCTTCGAGGTCTTAGACGCCTCGGGTATGCTTGTACTCCCCGGTGTCGTGGACGAGCATGTCCACATGCGTGAGCCCGGTTTAACGTACAAAGACGACTTCGAGCACGGGTCTAAAGCCGCTGCCGCGGGAGGTGTGACCACTGTGGTGGAGATGCCTAACACGCTACCCCCAGTTGACTCGGGCGAAAGGCTCTTGGAGAAAGCCGGGTTGCTGGAGCCTAAGGCCTACGTAGACTACGCGCTATACGGCGTGGTACACGACGGGAGCGTAGACAAGGTTAAGGAGATGCTTGAAGCGGGGGCTGTCGGTTTCAAGGTTTTCCTCGGGCCTACAACAGGCAACATCCCCCCGCCGAAGCTGAGTAGCCTGGTTAAGTTAATGGAGTTGTCTGAGCAACACGGGTTCACGGTCGCCTTCCACGCTGAGACCCACGATATCGTGGAGTTCTTCACGGAGAGGTATAAGAGCCAGGGCTCGAGCCCGAGATTACACGAGCTAGCCAGACCGCCCCTAGCGGAGGCCCACGCTATTAGAACCATAGGTTCTATACAGGAGATGGTTGGCGGTAGATCCCTTATAGTCCACGTCTCCTCCAGGCAAGCCCTACAGGCTGTAAGCGAGTTCAAGAACAGGGGTGTCCAGATGTACGCTGAGACATGCCCCCACTACCTCGTCTTATCCTCGGATGACTACGACAAGTACGGTACTCTGATCAAGGTCAACCCGCCTATAAGGGGTAGGGAGCACGCTGAGGAGTTGGTGAGGGCGTTGAACACAGGCCTCATAGACACTGTGGGAAGCGACCACGCACCACACTCCCCGGAGGAAAAGAAGGCTGGAGTCTGGGAAGCGGCTTCAGGGATGCCCGGGGTTCAAACACTACTCCCGTTGATGATCGACCTGGCTCTCAGAGGCATAGTGGATTTAAGGAGGATCCCCTTGCTCATGGCTAGGAACCCCGCTAGACTATTCAAGCTCTGGCCTTGGAAAGGCGAGATAGCCCCAGGTAGCTCAGGGGATCTAGTTGTAGTCGACCCGAGGGCGGAGCACGTGATCAGGGAGGAAGACCTCTACTACAAGCATAAGACGATACCCTTCATAGGGTGGAGGCTGAAGGGTAGAGTCAAGTACACTATCCTGAGAGGCAACATCGTCGCCAGAGACGGGGTCGTGGAGGGGAGGCCTCTCGGCTCTTGGATTAAGCCTGTGGACAACATGGCTAGCAAACGGTTTTAACTAGCGCTAAATGTTTGCATTAGCGGTGGTTTAATGCCCGGGGTCTCGCGTAGGAGCACATCCATCGAGACATCCCCACACAGAGTCCTAGTGGCCCTGGCAGACGAGTTGAGGAGGAAGGGGCGTAGGGTAATAGACTTCACGGCGGGCCAGCCGGGCCTCCCGCCGGATGCGAGGGCTGTAGCGGAGTTCATTGAGTTCATNGCTAAAAACACCTTCACCGCGTTCAGGTATGCTCCCACGCAGGGACTACCCGAGCTGAGGGAGGAGATCAGCGCTGACTTGAAGAAGTACGGCGGTGTGGATGTGCCGGCTGATAACATCCTTGTGACAAGCGGCGGGCTAGACGGGATAGTGATCTCCTTGTACGCTACAACCGACCCGGGGGATAGAGTCCTACTCTTGGAGCCGTGCTACAGCATGTACTGGGACACATTAAGATTCCTCGGGTTGGAGGCCGAGTGGTGTAGTGAAAGCGTTGAAACAGGCTTCCAGCCGAGCGTGGACTGTATCTTGGAGAAGCTGGAGAGGGTTAAAGCAGTCTTGTTCGCCAGCCCCGACAACCCCACATCCAGGGTGATAGACAGGTCGGTAGCAAAGGCCTTAGCCGAGGAGGCCTCGAGGAGGAAAGTGTGGATACTCTACGACGTGGCCTACAAGCACATCGTCTACGAGGGGGAGCACGTGTGGCTCGAGAAATATGTTGAAGACCCGGAGATCCTGGTCAACATTGGGAGCTTCTCCAAGGACATCGCTATACCCGGCGGCAGGCTAGGCTACGTCTACAGCAACAACAAGGCGCTTGTACGCGAGCTGGTGAAGCTGAAGGGCATCCTAGGCATAGTAGCCCCAGTACCCATCCAGTGGCTCGCCGCAATCTACTTGGAGAAGGGTTTGAAGGAGAGATACCTTGAGGAGGTGCTACCAGTATACAAGAGGAGGAGGGACGCCGCCTACGATGCTGTTAGAAAATACCTGCCGAGGGCTAGGGTCGCCAAGCCTACTGCCAGCATGTACGTGTTCCCAGACCTCTCACCCTACCTCGCGGAGAGAGGGCTGAACGATCTAGACTTCACGATGAAGCTGGCTGAGGAGAAGGGTGTTGTAGCCCTCCCCGGCTCTATCTTCGGGCCCTCAGGGGTCAACCACGTGAGGATCACTTTTGTCACCAACGACGAGAAGACTGTTGAAGAGGGGATCAAGCTGATAGGCGAGTTCCTCGGTGAGGTCTAGTGGCCTACAGCCTCAAGGGTATATACCCTATCAGGATAGAGAAGGGCATGATTGTACCGGACTCCATAGCGAGGGCTGTGAGCGAGAGGGGGCTTAGAGGCGGCGTAGTCATCGCCATAGGCGGTTTATCCTACGCGGAGATCGGGGTCTACGACAGGTCGGAGAAGAAGTATCATGTCAGCGTGTACGAGGCTAGGGAGGACGAGACACTGGAGGCGGCACCTATAGTGGGCAACTACCTGGTCACAAGTAGCGGTCACATATCAGTCCACTTACACGCGAATCTAGCCTGGCGTAGAGACAGGGTTGCAGGCCACTTGCTTAAAGGGGTTGTAGACCCCTTCCTCGAAGTATTCCTGCTGGAAGTAGGCGATGTCGTCAGAGAGGTCTTCTTCCACAGGGACACGTAGACAAACACTTGTTTTCACAACCTCCACCGAGAGAGGTTACAGGAGGCTAGCAAGCTTCATCGAGGAGACACAGGGTCTTTTCGCAGTACCAATACCGAGGAACGTGTGCCAGGCTTTACTCGAGGGCAGGGGGCTCCCCGAACTAGATATACCAGGAGGCTATATCAGATTGTGGCACCCTATCCTACGCCTCCTCAGGAGGTTAGAGGGGAGAATCCACTGCTACGCCGGCGTGATGGATCCCGCTGAGGTTAGGAGCAGGTTTGCCGAGATAGCGTCGCTGCTGATTAAAGCGGATGTCTACGATAGAATCGACCCGGAAGAATGGATCACCGCTTTCAAGAGAGAGGTTAAACCCATCCAAGCAATCGGGGACTTCGTTGTCGTAGACAACTACGTTGACGCATACCTCGAGTTGAGGTGGAGTAAGGATGCCGACTATATCACCCTGGACGAGATCGTGCCAACTCCATTCGACCTTCTCACCCTCATCTCCCTAAACGAGTTGCCGTTGAGGTTGCTACAACCCGTTGTCAGGTTTGCGGTGGTATTCTTCAATGAATACCTGCTGAAGTCGCCCACCATCACGAGGGCATATAGGATGTTGAAGCGGGATGAGGAGTACAGGGTTTTTCTCGGGGAGAACAATATAAGGATTATACGTTAGAGGTATATATTGTAAAGACGTATATGTTTATTTAGGATGCCCTCCAGGTGAATGCTTTTTGAATATGGATACCGGTGCGGGGAGTATAGTTGAGACGCTGGCCCGGTATGCGAGCAGAGAGCATTTGGAGAGGCTTCTGGCGATACCCGACCCGAGACTCCACAGGTGGGTTGCCGAAGTAGTCGAGCTTGCTCAGCCCGAGCGGATATATGTTAACACGGGATCGCCCCAGGACATAGAGTTCATAAGGAGGTACGCGCTGGGGAACAAGGAGGAGCTGCCCACGAAGTATAAGAGTAAGACGGTTCACTTCGACGGCTTATTCGACCTGGCTAGAGACAGGGAGAACACTAGGATACTGGTGCCACCCGGGCACAGTATACCCATGGTCAATACGTTTGATAGAGAGAAGGGTCTGGCGGAGATTAGAGAATTGTTCAAAGGGGTTATGAAGGGCAGGTTGATGTTCATAGGCTTCTACTGCTTCGGCCCGAGGAACTCGCCCTTCTCCCTCTACGCGGTTCAGATAACTGACTCAGCGTACGTCGCGCACAGCGAGAACATACTCTACAGAGTCTGCTACAACGTGTTCGTCGAGAAGGGGGCTAGCCTGGACTACATGAGGTTCCTACACGCGACCGGCGAGAGGAATGAGCTGGGGTGGAGCTCCAATATAAGTAAAAGGAGGATTTACATAGACTTGGACGACGACATCGTCTACAGTGTCAACACCCAGTACGCTGGGAACACCGTTGGCTTGAAGAAACTGTCGCTACGCTTATGCGTGAACAAAGGTAGGAGAGAAGGCTTCTTATGCGAGCACATGTTCATCGTGGGCGTGAAGGGGCCCGGGGGCAGGGTAACATATATCACGGGAGCTTACCCGGCGGGTTGCGGTAAAACTTCGACGGCTCTACTAGCCGACACTATAGTCGGCGACGACCTAGCCATAATACACGCGTACAAGGGTGAACCCAGGGCTATCAACCCGGAGATCGGCTCCTTCGGCATAATAGATGGCGTTAACCCGGTCGACGACCCGGAGATTTACAGGATCCTACTACAACCTGACACAGAGGTTATATTCAGCAACATACTCCTAACCGAGGATGGGGACGTGTGGTGGAGGGGTAGGCCGGAGCCCCCTAGGAGGGGTCTCAACTACGCTGGGCCCTGGCGGGAGGGGCTGAAGGACGAGAGCGGGAGAGAGATCCTCCCATCCCACCCGAACGCCAGGTTTACAACGCACTTAGGCTACCTTAGAAACCTGGATCCAAGGATAGAAGACCCTATGGGGGTGACTGTGGAGGCCATGGTTTTCGGTGGCAGGGACTCGGATACAAACGTGCCGGTTGAGGAGGCGTTCGACTGGGTTCACGGGAATGTGACGAAAGCCGCTGCAGTAGAGTCCGAGAGGACTGCCGCAGTCCTAGGCCAGGTTGGGGTCAAGGAGTTTAACCCCTACGCGATACTCGACTTCCTCTCAGTCTCCCCGGGCGAGTTTTTAAGGCTCCACTTGGATTTCGCGGGGAAGCTCGAGAAGACCCCTAGGATCTACAGCGTAAACTACTTCCTGAGGGACAAGGACGGGAGGTTCCTCAATGAGAAGACGGATAAAATCGTGTGGCTGAAGTGGATTGAGCTTAGAGTACACGGGGATGTTGAGGCTGTTGAATCCCCGACCGGCTTAATACCTGTCTATAACGATTTGGAAAAGCTGTTTGAGGAATTTTTGAATAAGGAGTATAGGGAGGAGTCCTACAGGGAGCAGTTTAAGATCAGGGTTGCAAAGCAGATCGAGAGGATTACGAGGATAACAGATATATATAGTAGGATACCCGACACTCCGCCAGTATTCTTCGAGGTTATGAGAGAACAGTTGAAGAGGCTGGAGGAGGCTAGAGCCAGGTACGGCGATTACATCGACCCCTTCAGGCTTGACAGAAAATAGGGGCTAGTATATCAGGTATGCCTTCTTCAACATCTCGTTTGCTAGCAGGCTCCTGCTATCCCCCTCTAGAACTATCCTACCGTTCTCGATGACGTAACCCCTGTTCGATATCTCGAGAAGGTTTTTCACATGTTGCTCAACTATGAGCATTGTAATACCGTGCTCCCTATTCAACTTTCCAACAAGGTCGAACAGTGACAGCACTATTTTAGGCGCTAGTCCAAGGCTCATCTCGTCTATTAAGAGTAGTTCAGGCGAGCTCATTAAACCCCTTGCTATAGCCAGCATCTGCGCCTCACCCCCTGACAACGAGCCCGCTAGCTGGCTCCTCCTCTCCTTCAGCCTAGGGAAGACGCTGTAGACGAATTCAAGCCTCTCTCTTATCTTGGAATGGCTCCTCTCAAGGTACGCCCCTGCGAGAAGGTTCTCCTCGACAGTTAAATTAGGGAATAGACCCCTCCCCTCGGGGACCATCGTTAAACCGAGGCCAACTCTCTCGTAGACTTTCCTCCACGTTATATCGACGCCTTTGAAAAGTATGTTCCCCCCGTAGAGAGTTGTGTAACCCATTATAGTCTTCAAGAGAGTTGTCTTGCCCGCCCCGTTGGGCCCAACCACCCCGACTATCTCCCCTTTATCAACGTGGAGGGAGACGTTGTTCAACACCTTGAACTCCCCGTAGCCTGCGCTTACGTTTCTAAGCTCGAGCATCCTGCTCAAAACACACACCTCATGCAGGCTTTATACCTAGATATGCTTCTATGACTTTAGGGTTTGAGGCGATTTCCTCAGGCGTCCCCTCCGCGATCAGCCTACCTTCATGCAGCACGAATATCTTCCTGCTGAGTGACATAACGAATTTCATAACGTGCTCTACAACGATGATCGTCAGGCCCCGCTCTCTCCAAACCCTCCTGATGACTTCAGCGAGCCTCTCCTGTTCATGAGGCCTCAAGCCAGCTGCAATCTCATCTAGCAAAAGCAGCCTTGGCTTGGTTGCAATAGCCCTCGCTAAGTCAACGAGCTTGTGCTCCATTAGAGATATCTCGCTACCCAGCTTGCCCCACTCCTCTCTTGCTACTCCCACTAGCTCAAGCGTCTCCTCAGCTATTTTCCCCGCCTCACTTATGCTACTCGTCTTGAGCAACCCGCCTGCGATGACAGCGTCTATCACCTTAATATTCCTGAAAGGCCTCACCTTCTGCCAAGTCCTCGCTACACCCAGCCTAGCTATCACGTGTGGTTGCAACCCCGTTATATCCCTCCCGTCGAAGAACACTCTCCCTTTATCGGGTTTATAGACCCCTGTGATGCAGTTGAATAATGTTGTTTTGCCGGAGCCGTTGGGGCCTATGAGACCGTATATCCCGCCATCCTCCACTTCTAGCGAGACGTTGTCTAACGCGACCACGCCCCCGAACCTCTTTGAAACTCCATCCACTCTCAGTATCGCCCTGGCTCCGCTCACTTCCCAAGCCACCTCCTAACCTGGTTGAACAACCCTGCTAAACCCTCTGGTTTAAGCACGCCCACGATTATCAGCATGATACCGTAGAGTAAGAGGTCTAACCCGGGGAACACGCCCCCGAGACTGCTACGTAGATACTCTCCCAGAGTCCTGAATATAACTGCTGAAGCTATAGAGCCGCTTATAGACCCCAACCCCCCGATTATCCCCATGATGGCAATACTTATCGCCAGGCTCGTGTCGAACAGCCTGTATGAGAAGCTCGAGTATATAACGATCTGCAGGAACCCAGCCGCCCCCGTGATGAAGGAGTATATGGCTAGAGCCCTCAACTTGTATGAGCGAGTGTCGATGCCTATAGACTCTGATGCAAGCTCATCCTCCCTGATGCTCCTCAGGTAGTAGCCTATCTTGGAGTTCGAGATGTATACGTTTACAAGTATCACAATCACCAAGACAACGTCTATTATAAGGAACAACTCGAAGTACGTTCTAGGCCTCAAGTAGATTAAACCCCACTTAGACGGCAGGTAGAAGTCCCAGGGCCCCATAGTGTACCTGAAGAGGTTGTTTAGTATGACAACGAGTGAAGCAGTCATCAAAGCATACCACACCTCCTTCACGCCGAACCTGAATGTCGGTAGCCCTATCAAGACAGCCAGGCCCATGGCCACTGCGCCTCCAGCAAAGACTCCTAGGAGAGGCGGCACGCCGAGCCTCATCCATAGCAGGGATGTCGTTATACCGCCTAGAGCCATGTAGGCGCTTGAAGCCAAGTCAAGCTGGCCAGTCAAGCCCCCTATGATATTCCATGTTGCGACGAACACGGCGAACAACAGTACCTGTGCGGCCAGCAACATGAGGTAGCTGTTACCTGATAATGCGAAGCCGAGGCCGAGCACCAGTATCTCGAATATTGCTAGTGCGAGAAGTATCTCTCTATTAAACAATTCCATCACCTCCTAGCAAACAGACCCCTCGGCTTGAACCACAGGATGAAGAAGAATATCAGGTATACCACGGCCATCTGGATTGAAGGGCTTATCAAGCTACCTAGAGACTGTGCTACACCGATGATTATAGCCGAGATGATCAACCCCTGTATGCTCCCCAGGCCTGCAAGAGCCACTGCAACCCATGAGACAAGGCTGAAGGATGTGCCGAGGTAGGGTGTCACCTGGCCCATCTCCATCCATAGCCCGGCTGCCACACCTATTAGAACCATCCCTATAGCAAAAGTCAGCAAGTAGACTCTCCCCACGTTTATACCCATTAGCATGGCGCTCGCCCTGTCGTCGGTTACAGCCCTCATAGCCAGCCCCAACTTAGTCTTGGCGAGGAACCTGCTCAACAGGATTAAGACTGCGAGTGAGACCATGGCTGAGACGAGCTTGGATTCATATATCACGAAAGGACCTAGATTGAAACCACCCGAGAACAATGGTGCAGGGTACCCTTTCGGCTCTGCTTTGAAGTAGCCGAGGGCTATATTCTGGAGGACGAACCCCAAGCCTACTGTCACGGCTATCTGTATAAGAGGCTCTTTGCCTAGGACGGGGTTTATCAGCCCCTTCTGGATCCCGAGGCCTATGAGGAAGAGGATTGGCAGTGTTAACAGCATTGAGAGCAATGGGTCTAGGTTGAGGTTCATCGAGAGTAGCCAGGTGAAGTATGCTGAAATCATTATTAGATCCCCGTGCGCGAAGTTGATTATATCCATCACGCCGAAGATCAAAGCCAACCCAGAGGCAACGATCGCGTAGAATAAGCCGAGGAAAACCCCGTCTACGACTTGTTGTACCACGGCCACTAATAGGTCGAGGGGTGTCAAGGCTTATACCTCTATATGTTATTATACGGTCTGACCATATATTCATGTGGGCTTGTTATTAATTAAGCGTAAAGTAGGGTGGCTGAGAGAAAAACTAGGTTCCGGGCCTGGGGAATATTGCCTGGACACCCGCCTGAGGCTGGGGCCAGACCACCACTGGTGTTAGAGTCCCATTGATTAACTGCACCTGGAGCACGGCTGTACCAGCGTACAAGTTATCGCCGTTTGGCGCGAACTTTATCCTCCCAGTAGGGTATAGTTGCGCGGCAATGCTGTTCGACTCGTTTAAGTCGAGGCTGAGGAATGCCTGCCTCAGGTGGTCTGGGTTCAACGGGTCGTCCGGGAACATCTGCCCAGCTTTCTCCAGCGCCTCATATATTGTGAAGAGCGAGTAGAACATCTCGCCCGCGGCCTCGGTTGGCATCTTCCCATACCTCCTCTCAAACTCTTTTACAAGCTTCTGGTTCCAATCGGTTGGCTTAGCGGGGTTGTAGCTGTAGGTGTTTGTGTAGTATAGGACAGCATCCCCGGCCGCCTTAATTGAGTCGGGGTCTGTGAAACCGCAGGCGCCGGCACCGGCTATGAACACCGGGTTTAAGCCCGCCGCCTTAGCTGTCTTAGCGAATAGCACGCCGTCGCTGAAGTATGGGATCGCGATTATGATATCCGGGTTCAACCGTTTAATCTGGTCTACGATCGGGCTCATATCCGTTATGTCGTAGGGGTAGCTTATATGGGCTAGAACCTCCACACCCTTCTTAGCTAGCTCGAGGTGGGCGCCGTTGCTCACCGTCGTCCCGAAAATAGAGTCCTCGTTTATAATAACCGCGGTTCTTATAGTCACATTATGCGCTTTAGCCTCATCTAATACGAAGTCCACTGCTGAAACACCGTGAGAGCTCGCCTGAGGGGCTACTCTGAAGAAGTACATCCAGCCCTGCCGGGAGAGATCGTCCACAAGGGCGTCCGTGACAAGTATGACCTTATTCTGCTCTGTTACAGTGCCCATAGCTAGAGTAAACCTGCTTATGTAAGCCCCGTAGATTATTGGAACATGGTACTGGGAGATCAACTTCTCGGCAGCCAGCCTAGCCGACTCAGGCGACGTCCCCGCATCCTCCACCACTATATCCAGCTTAGCGCCCCCAAGCGACCTCACACCCCCGAGCTCGTTGTTAATTATGTCAACGACGAGCTTAGCCGCGTTAACAGCTTCTTGCCCGAAGATAGCGTAGTTTCCTGTCAAAGGCTGTACAATCCCTATAACAACCTTCTCTATCTTCGGGGTTGTGGGAGTGATGGTTGGTGTCGGAGATAGTTTACTGGTGTAATAGTAGTAGCCTAACCCAGCGGCTATGACGGCTATTACGACGATGATGGCTATTATAAGTGGGATTCGAGATCGCTTACTAGCCATATATACTACCCTTGTATATATGTAGTTGTCCGTGATTTAAAAACTTTGGTGGGATAAACTGATTGTACAAACAAGTATGTGTATGTAGGTTTACGCCAGCAGTTTTTCAATTGCCTTCAATATCTTCAAGTAGCCAGTGCACCTGCAGAGATTACCCTCGATAAGCTTCTTCGCGTCCTCCACGTTCTTGATCAAGCCCTTCTTCAACCCAGCGTAGATGGTTAGGATGAAGCCCGGTGTGCAGAAGCCGCATTGCACAGCCCCCTGCTCAACAAGCGATCTCGCTATCTTCTCAGCCAGCTCGTCGCCCCGTAGGCCCTCCACCGTCACGACTTCTCTACCCTCAACTTGCGCCGTTAAGAGGAGGCATGAGTAGGCTGGCTCGCCGTCTAGTAGCACAGTGCAGACACCGCACTCACCTCTCTCACAACCCCTCTTCACGCTTGTAACCCCGAGTCTAAGCCTGAGGGTGTCTAGGAGTATCTCGTTAGCCCCAACGTCTACTTCAACCGGCCTCCCGTTTAATTTAAACGAGACCTTCACCCATCTCACCTCCTCAACCTCCCAGCAATCTCTTTGAGCGCATCCTTCAGCATGATTGTTGCCAAATGCCTCCTGTACTCGGCTGTAGCCCTAACATCCGTGATAGGCGATATGTCCTGCTGGACTATTTTCGAGGCTGTCTCTATAACGCTGTCCGTCAAGGTCTTCCCCTTCAAGTACTCCTCCACGCTCTTCGCGCGAACCGGTTTAGGCGCGACGGAGTTCAAGCTCACCTTGAATACAGGACTGCCTTCAAGGAATTCCGCCCCGACGGCAAGCCCAACAACCGATAGAGTGAAAGCGCTTCTCCTCCCAAACTTCCTGTAGACCCAGTATTCTTCTAGGCCCGGTGAAACCGGTACCTCGAACTCGACTATCATCTCGCCAGGCTCTAGGAGAGTCCTCCGAGGACCCTGAATAAACTCCTCGAGCCTCACCGCCCTCTCCCCTCTCACACTCCTGGTTTTCACGATCGCGTCGTGGACTAGCAAGGGTGGGGCAGTGTCCGCGGCTGGTGAGGCGTTCGCTATGTTACCGCCTATCGTCGCCACACTCCTGATCTGCCAGCTAGCCATGTTGTAGACGGCCTCATGCAACAGGGGTAACCTCTCCCTGACAACACTCGACCTCAAAATATCCTCGAGCCTGGTGAGAGCGCCAATCCTCACGCGGGAGCCATCATTTATTATGTAGCTCAATTCCCTTAGTCCACCTATGTCTACTATAGCCCTAGGCTTGTACCTTCCGATCTTCAAGTCGACGAGCAGGTCTGTCCCGCCGGCCAGGAACCTGTAGTCCCCTATCTTCCCAGCCAGCTCCAGAGCCTCCCCTACACTCCTAGCCTTGAAGTACTCGAAGGATGGTAGCTTGTAGAACACGGTCTCACCTCCCCAATACACCTTCCAGCTGCAGTATGTACTCTGGAGTGAGAGGTAGCCTGGTTACGTTGACTCCTAGAGCGTGCGAGACAGCGTTGGCGATCGACGCCGGCAGAGGTATGAGAGCCATCTCGCCAACCCCCTTAGCGCCCAGCGCACCATACTTGTAGACGTCCTCAACGTAGATGGGTTTCTCGACGACAGGGATGTCCAGGGCCGTGGGTATAACGTAGTCTGTTAAATCCGCGTTGACGATCCCGCCTCTCTCGTCGAAGACAAGCTTCTCGAATAGAGTGTAACCTAAGCCCTGTGCTACAGCCCCCTCGACCTGCCCCTCTACTTGTAGCGGGCTTATGATCCTACCCGATGCCAGCGCAGGCCAGACTCTCGTAACCCTGACGATCCCTGTCTCAGCGTCTACTTCAACCTCGCTTACAACCACTATGTAGCTGAAAGCAGGGTACGCGAAGCCCTGTCCTGTTGTATCGTCGAACTTCCCCTTGGGGAGGAAGAAGTATCCCGTGGCTGAGAGCTCAACCCCCCTAGCATACGCTTCCCTGACTAGGTCGACCCACCTGATGTACCTCTCCGGGTTATCCCTTGGGTAAACCCTGCCCTCCCTGAAGACGAGCTTATCCGGCTCCACGGCGAGTAAGTCCCCGGCGAGGCGTGCCAGCCTCTCCCTGATCTTCCCTGCTGCGACTTCAACGCCTATACCCCCGATGCCAGTACCCCTTGAGGCGTGTGTCGCCCCTGTATCCGGGGCATCAGATGTCCCGAAGACCACTCTCACCATTTCGGGGGGTACACCGAGGATCTCGGAGACTATCTGGACATGAGAGCTGGTGGGGCTCCCCTGCCCCATCTCGACTATCCCAGTGAACACTACCACAGACCCGTCTTTCTCGACTTTCAACACCGCGTTAGACCAGTCTGGCACACCCCTGGAGGTGCTTATGCCGTGCCAGGCTACCCCTACTCCAATACCCTTCTTAAACCTCTTCTCCGCCTTGTTGAAGGCATCAAACTCCCTGCGCTTTGAGATCCAGTTAGATCTCTCCGCCACCTTCTTGAGGGCTTCCCCGACACCAACCGAGTGGTCGAGCTCCTGGTTTGTGAGAGTCCTCGAGCCCGGTCTCAGTATGTTCATCAGCCTGAGCTCCACGGGGTCTAATCCCAGCTTCTCGGCTAGCTGATCCATCTGCCTCTCCACGGCGAATTGTATGCTCGGGTTTCCGAAACCCCTGAAACTACCCTGGTAGACCTTGTTCGTGTAGACAGCAAAGCCGTCCACTCTCGCGTTGGGGACCTCGTAGGGTCCTGAGGCATGCATGGTAGCCCTCCACAGTATGAATGGGGCCCTGTTAGCGTACGCCCCCGTGTCGTGGATTATGGTCACATCAATGGCTGTCAGCTTCCCGTCGCGGCGCGCACCGCTTTTATACCTTATGATCGTTGCCTCCCTCTTAGGGTGGATTCTAATAGATTCCTCACGGCTGTAAGCTATGAAAGCGGGCCTACCAGTCAGATAGGCCACTAGAGCGGCCTTGGAGATTGTTAGAGGGCCCTCATCGTCCTTCCCCCCGAAGCCCCCGCCAAGGTAGGGTACTACGACTTTCACCCTGCCCGCCGGCACTCCCAGAACCCTGGCCGCTATGTCCCTGGCTAGGTGGGGGTGCTGGGCAGCCCCGATTATCGTTATCCTACCCTCGGAGTCCGGTATTGCGAGAGCGGCTTCGGTCTCCAAATAGACGTGGTCCTGGTGGTGTGTCCTGTACTCGTTTTCAACCACGACATCGGCCTCGGCGAACCCTTTCTCCACGTCCCCCTTTCTAACCCTGGTTTTGAAAGCTATGTTCGAGCCAGCCTCGTCGTGGACAAGGATGTCTGTCCTGGACATAGCTTCCAGCGGGTCTAGAACGTATGGCAGAGGCTCGTAGTCTACTTTCACTAATTGAGACGCTTCAACAGCCTTCTCCCAGGATTCAGCTGCAACCAGCGCTACAACCTCGCCCACATACCTAACTTTCCTCTCTGCTAGGAGGGGCTGGTCGGGTAGAGCGTAGCCTACCTGGTTAACCCCCGGTATATCCCTGTGCGTGACTACTGCTTTTACACCCGCCACNCCCATAGCCTCGTCCACGTGGATAGCCTTGACCAGCGCGTGGGGGTGAGGGCTTGGAACCTGTTTAATGAAAAGGGCGTTGCCCTGGAGGTATCTGATAAAGTAGTCCTCTGTGAACAATGCCCTGCCGAGAGCCTTGTCTAAGGCGTCAACCCTAGTGAACTCCCGGCCCACGACAACATATTCTTCCGCCGAGAGGTATTTCTCTAATATTGAGAACGGGTCTTCAAGAGCCAATTCTCCAACCCTGTAAACCTCTTTGAAGCCTACTTGTATAAAAATCTTTATAGAACCGATTTCTTGAGCTTGTATAAAATGGATTGGACTGCAGGTCCTTTAGCGCCTTCGAGGTGCCTCCCCTTTATTAACCCGTTTGATATAAGGATGTATTCCCTCCCATTAGGGTATATCACTACTATCAGCCAGTCACCGGTCTTAGCCTTCTCGGCCATGTACTTTTGTTGCGGAAGCCCATCGGACGTGTATACTTTCTCAACCTCTCTAAGCAAGCCGGCTCTCACCAGCGATAGGGATAAGTCGACTTTAATATCGGTGGGCAACGCCTCCCAGAAGGGCTTCTCTTCGCGGAACTCCCTTTTAACCCGCGTTATTCTTTCAGCAATGTCGACCTTGCGGCATCTCCCTCTCGCCAGCAGACTGTAGTTTGAGATGAGCTGCGTGTATATTTTTTCAACACTCCTCCGGCCCAAGAACCCGCCGGCTATGTGGACCTCGACTCTAAGGAAAGCCCCGCCCAAATAAACCAGCCTCATGGACTGGAGGTAGCCCCTGGGCCTGGGCTTCGGCTCCTCCTTCAAAATTATCCTCCACGCTTGAACCTCTCGAAGGAGCTTGTAGACACACGAGTGCTCCACGGGACTAGTGAACTTGACTGAGACCTCGTCGCCAATGACATCGCATGACGCGACTACAGGGAGGTTTTCGAGGAATAAACAGGGCTCTAACACCAGGCCGTCCACATACTGCGGTGAGCACTCGCTCAGCTCTATCTGATGCGATAGCATCCCAAAAACACTTTAAGGTATTGTATGTTTGATCAACAAATTAATTCTTTCGATTAGGCGAGAAGAACTATCTCAACCCGGTAAACCCAGCTTGAGCAATATTTGCCTAAAAACGTCTTCCAGCAGAAAGGAGACCCCGGGGTCTTCAACCCCTGTTTTAGCCAGACCGGTGAGGAGGAGAACGTAGGCTTCCCTTGTAGATAGGCCTCTTGAAGACAAGTAGAATAGCTGGTCGGCTGTAAACCTCACGTTCCTAGCGTAGTGCCTAGCCTCCTTCACCTCACTCGTGTACACCTCGAGCTTGGGTTGCATGAGGGAACGGCCGTCTAATTGTATTGAGTCCAAGCCGTAGAGGACGGAACCCCTCTTAGAATTCTTGTCAACAGCGACAACACCCCTGAGAGCTGTGGTTGATCCCCCCGCGCCCACTGCTAGGCCGTGCAAGTGGAGGAGAGGGCTGTCGCCCGCTGCGACCCCCCTCGTCTCCCAGTCTAGTTTAGACCCGTTCTCCGCGACCGCGATGTTCTTCCCCCGGAAACTTGAGGATTCAACCCTTATGAACTCCTCCACCCTCAGAGTCCTACTCGACTCCAGTATGACAGCCCTCTCGCCCGAACACCCCCTACACTCCTCTGAGACCCCTATGTAGCTCGCCCTCCCCTCGGGGAGGTTGAGTTTCAGGACAAGCCTTCTCCCGCTTCCACCTCTTATCCTAACCCAAGCGCTCAGCAGGCCGCCGCCCTTGACGTTGAACTCTACCACGCGGAGGTTCGGGTCTGGGAGGTTGAGAACCAGGTTCAACGGGAGGAGGCCCTCCCCGACATCTATATCGACACGCGTGTGGGTGTCCGGGCCAGCATCGACCACGAGTGTCTCCGGGTTGAGCGTCTTGTGGACTTGGCAGTAGATTGAGAAGCACCCTGGTGGTTGCCAGGTCGAGCCAGCTCCACCTGAGACCACGCCGCCGGCCACGGTGACGCCCTTGCCGGCTAAGCCCTCCCTCCGGCTCTCCTCCACGTCTTTAAGATACTCGCGTGGTTCAATGTAGCGTCTTATCGTCGGCGAGTCCCCTATGAAGTCCCCTTCAATGCTCAACCGACACCACCGTACTCCCCGAACTCGGCGTCTAGAACCCTGGTCATCATGACGGCGAACTCGAACGGGAGCTTCTTCAACACGTCTCTTATGAAGCCGTGTATGATCAGCGAGACAGCTTCGCTCCTCCTCAACCCCCTCGACATGAGGTAGAAGACCTGGTCTTCATCCAGCTTCACCGTCGAGGCCTCGTGGCCTACGCTCGCATCATCATCGAGCAAATGGACTATTGGGTATGTGTGGGACTGGCTCTTCTCGTCTAGTATAAGGCTCTCGCACTCAACGTAGCTCGCCGACCCTTTAGCCCCCTTGTTCACCTGGACTAGACCCCTGTATATGCTTACACCCCCGTCTGCTACAATGCTCTTAGACGTCACCCTGCTTGTCGTCCTCGGGGCAGCGTGGATCACCTTGGAGCCAGTGTCCTTGACGACCCCGCCTCTGCTGATACTCATAACCGTGCTCGTGGTGCTTGAGCCCTCC
>JGI20130J15133_1001206_pt1 | contig 22152 bp, 26 predicted proteins | sample WasSprMetagenome_FD_15133 | JGI IMG/M metagenome (IMG submission 15133) | reverse complement strand
TCGGCTTCGACCCAATCTTCATACCAAAAGGGCAGACAAAAACCTTCGCTGAAATGAGCGTCGAAGAGAAGAACCTCTTTTCACACCGCGCAAAAGCCGCTCATTTATTGGCAGAGATACTACGAAAAGATCACAAGTATTGTCCGTAAGGTTTATGTGTTGGTTTTGGTGGCGGTGTTGCAGAGAGTTTGGCGAGGATACATTCGCATAGAAGAGGTAAGTCGCATTCAACTAGGCCGACTTCGAAGAGGGCTCCTAGCTGGGTTACTCATAGCCCTGAGGAGGTTGAGGCTTTGATTGTGAAGTTGGCTAAAAGCGGTTTAAAGCCTTCTGAGATCGGTGTTAGGCTTAGGGATGAGTATGGTATACCTCTTGTTAAACCTATTTTAGGGAAATCGGTAACTGATGTGTTGAGGGAGAATAATCTGCTAGGCGATCTCCCGGAGGATCTGGAGCGTTTGCTTGCGCGGGCTAAGCGGCTTCAGGAGCATCTTGCGGTTCACAGAAGTGATAGGAAGAATGTGCGTTCGCTTGAGTTGCTTGAGGCTAAGATACATAGGCTCTCGAAGTACTATAAGAGGATTGGGCGTCTTCCTCAGGATTGGAAGTATTCTGCTGTAGTGGCTCAGTTGGCGTGAAGATAGGTGAAAGTTGGGTAATCTAGAGGCTCTGAAGGCAAAGGCTTCCCTCATCGCTGAAAAGATCGTAGAGGCGGCTGAAAGTAGGAAGCGGATACTTATCGTAGGCCATATAGATGCTGACGGCATATCTTCTGCAAGCCTTATAGCACGAGCACTAAGGTGCCTAGAAGCATCTTATAACATACGCATCCTAAACGACCTCACAACCACAGCGCTGGAGGAGTTGAGGTGTGAAGACTACGACCTCTACGTTCTTTGTGAATTAGGTGGGGGAATGCTTAAGGTGTTAGAAAACTATTTGGGCTCACGGTGGGTTCTTATAGACCACCACCAGGTTCCACAGGATGAGCTCGCACACCCCTCTATCCTTAACTCGTGGAGCTATGGGTTTGATGGTGGTGTAGAAGCCTGCGCCTCAACCCTAGCCTACTTTGTTTCATCAGCCATTGACCACAGCTTGAGGGGCTTCAGCTGGCTTCCGGTAGTTGCTGCTTTGGCTGATAAACAGGACCAAGGTGAGCGAAGATCGTTAGTAGGTGCCAATAAGGTCGTTTTAGAGGCAGCGAAGGATGCTGGTCTAGTGAGTGAGAGTATAGACCTCCTCTTCTATGGTCGTGAAACCAGAGCCGTGCATGAGGCGCTAGCCGCTACCACAACACCCTACATTCAAGGTCTGAGTGGTAACCGTGAAGCCTGCCTCACAGCGTTAAGTGCTGCTGGTATCAAGCTGAGGAGCGACGATCACTGGCGTACCTTATCGGAGCTTACAAAGGAGGAGAAGCAGAAGATTGTAGATATTCTACTCCCCTATATTGGTGGTAGAGGCGTAGATGAGCTGATAGGCTATGTTTATACTCTTCTTAAAGAAGATGAGTTCTCACCCCTTAGGGATGCTAGGGAATTCGGCACGGTGTTAAATGCTTGCGGTAGGATGGGTAAGAGCGGGCTTGGAGTGGGTTTATGCTTAGGTGACAGAGGCTACTCTTTGACTGAAGCGGAGAAGGTGCTTGCCGAGTATAGGCAGATTATAAACAGGGCTGTGAAGATGTTCACAGAAGACGAGACGAGGGTAATGAAGCATCAGCTCTTCAATCTTGTTGTTGCTGATGATTTGATTAATGCGGAGATGCTCGGCTCAATCTCCTCTATACTCTCCACAATACCCAAGTTCTCAGATAAACCCCTCTTCTTAACCACGAAGACCAAAGAAGGGGGGCTAAGGATCTCAGCCAGATTAGGCGCCGCGTACAAGGGAGAAGTCAACATCGGGCTTACCCTCAGAAAAGTGGCTGAGAGGGTTAACGGGCAAGGTGGTGGGCATAAGGCTGCTGGCGGTGCAACTCTAACCTACATGGAGCCCGCAAAACTAATGAGTTTGATTCAAGAAGTGCTAGGCGCTTGAAATCTAAGATAACCTTGGAGTTAACCAGCGATGATCAGAGGCTGATTAAGGCTTTGTATGTGGCGCTCTATCCTGATAATGTTAACTTGCCTGAAGGTCTTCATATTAGGATGGAGCGTGTAGGCGGTAGTTTACTGTTAGAAGTTGAGTCTGAGTTTAGGCTTGAAACCTTAATATCGACCGTTGAGGAGATGCTTGAGGATATGCAGTCCGCGTTGGCTTCGTTGAATGTGGTGAAGGCTGATGCTTGACCTTAAGCTGGTAAGAGAGCGCCCAGATATAATAAGGGATATGCTCGCTAAAAGAGGCGTATCTTTCCCACTCGACGACCTCCTAGCAAAAGATGCTAAAAGAAGACAGATGCTGACGGAGGTTCAGAAGCTCAAACACCTAAGAAACTTACTCTCCTTGGAGATAGCGCAAGCAAAGAGAGAGGGTAGAGATGTGTCGGAAAAGATGCTTGCAGTTAAAGAGTTGTCAGAAAGGATAGATCGACTTGATGCTGAGGCGGATGCGCTTGATCGAGAAGTGAGCAACCTACTAAAGGCGCTGCCCAATCTCGTGCACGAGTCCGTACCAATTGGGAGAGACGAATCAGATAATGTAGTAGTCAGAAGCTGGGGTGAACCTAAACCCTTCCAAATCCCGCCTAGAGACCATATAACCCTAGGACTCTCGCTTAATGTCATTGACCTAGATAGGGCTGCTAAAGTAGCTGGCTCAAGGTTCTACTACTTAAAGGATAACTTGGTCAGATTAAACTACGCGCTAATATCTTATGCACTCGACTTCTTAAAGCAGAAGGGGTTTACGCTTCTTCAGCCCCCCTACATGTTGAAGAGAGAGGCGATAGAAGGCACAATCATAATTTCAGACTTTGAGGATGTGATCTACAAGATCGAGGGCGAAGACCTATACCTTATCGGGACTGCTGAGCACGCTATAGCAGCTATGCACATGGATGAAATACTTGACGGATTACTGTTACCATTGAGATACGGTGGGATAAGCCCTTGCTTTAGGAAGGAAGCTGGTGCTCACGGGCGCGATACTAAGGGGATATTTAGGGTTCATCAGTTTGAGAAGGTCGAGCAGTTTGTCTTTTCTAAGCCTGAAGATTCGTGGAGAGAGCATGAGATGCTTATACGCAACGCTGAAGAATTCTTTCAATCGCTAGAGATACCATATAGAGTGGTTCTCCTCTGCTCAGGTGATTTAGGCAAGACTTCAGCCAAGACCTATGATCTAGAGGCTTGGTTCCCCGCTCAAAATACTTATAGAGAGGTGGTCTCCTGCAGCAACTGTCTAGATTATCAGGCACGCAGGCTGAGGATAAAGTATAGGGATAAGCCTAACGAGGAGTCGAGGTTTGTTCATACCCTTAATAGTACGCTCGTTGCGACAGAAAGAGCGCTTATAGCGATTATGGAGAATCACCAGAACGAAGACGGCTCGATAAACATACCGAAGGTCCTTAGACCATACTTTGGTGATGAGAGGCTGGTGCCGCGGAGTAGAGTAGGGCTTAAATCTATGTAAATCGTGGGCTTGGCTGTTTAATATGCCGAAGCGTCAGTCTGCTAAGATCAGGGATAAGTGGAGGAGCAAGACGTGGCTGATCGTTGAGGCTCCACCATCCTTCGGCAGCACACAGATAGGTTACATCCCGGTTACCGATGTCGAGAAAGCGGCTGGGCGTGTCGTTGAAACGACGCTTTACGATATCGTGAAACAAGACCCTCAACAATACGTGTATAAGCTATACTTTCAAATAACTGAAGTTCAAGACGGCGTAGCAAAATCGATCTTAAAAGCCTACGAATACTCAAGAGAGTATCTGAAAAGCCTTATACGCAGAGGATCATCCATGGTTACGTTCATAAAAGACTATGTAACCAAAGATGGCATAACTGTTAGAGTATATGTAGTGGCTTTCACACAAAAAAGAATAAACTCTTCACGCAAACATGCGATCAGGATGGCGGCCGATAAAGTGCTTCAAGAAAAGACTGCATCCCTAACTTACGACCAATTCGCCCAGGAGGCGGTGCTGAGCAAGGTGGGCTCAGATATTCATAACGAGGCCCGAAAGATCGCTGCGCTTAGACACGTTGGTATATTCAAATTTAAGTTAGTGAAGGGTGTCCCGGTTATGGCTTCCGCTGCGAATATACTTGAGGCTGCGTCTGGAGAAGCCGGGGAAGGGGAACCTACAGCCCCTGCATCCGAAGAAGGGGAAGTTGAAGAAGCGCCTACAAGTTAGCCCCTTCTACCGGTTGCCACGATTTTTATTACTTGTCCATCTTCTAATACGTGGTCTGCACCTAGCCTCACACCACTGACCGCATCGACCGCGTAGAGGAAGGTGTCTCCTAGATCTGTGTGTATGAGGTATGCTAGGTCTCTAGCGGTAGTGCCTCTTCGCACAACTTTGGCATCTGGCAGAACATTACCTTTTTTGTCGGAGAGCCTAGACTCATCTTCAACAGGGTAGACTACGATACTCTGTAGAAGCTGAAAGTAGGCTGCGTTAATCGCCTGCTGAACACCCGTTGAACCCCATTTTGCGAGAACCCTACGCTCTATAAATTCTAGTGCCCTCTTCTGCTCTGCGGTAAGTTTTTCAGGCGCTCTGATCTTGAAGCTTCCGTCACCAGGGATATAATCTATAAGCCCTTTTTCTGCTGCCCTCCTTAAAACGAGTTCTGCTTCTGAAGCGCAGGGGATCACTATCCTACCCGTCTCTTTGAGTCTTGCTATATTCTTCTCTGATGTAGGTAGGTCGCATTTGTTTGCCGCTATAAGGCTTGGCTTGGAGCTCCTTCTTAAATAGTCTACGAATCGATCTATCTGCTCTTCAGACCAAGAGGTGGGCTTCTCAGCCTTTAACCCAAGCTTACCAATCGCCTCTTGTATCACCTGCTCACCTATACTTAACCCGCTTAACCTCTGCGCAAGAATCGGTGCGAGCTTGCCTGCACCAGCTTCAACGGTCCTTGCGATTCTCTGCCAATCCTTCATAAGTAGCTGCTTTAGCCACAGATTGAACTCCCTCTCAACAAACTCCACATCGTTGAGCGGGTCGTGGCTGCCAGCTTCACACACCCTGCCCTCTTCATCAGTCGAACCTGAAGCGTCTACTACGTGTATTAGGGCGTCAGCCTGTCTAAGGTCGTCGAGAAACTTGTTCCCCAATCCGCGCCCCTGCGAAGCTCCAGGCACTAGACCAGCCACGTCCACTAGCTTGACTGGGATGAGCCTAATACCATTTAGGCACATAGAGTTTACAGGGCTATCCTTTACGTTAAGCTTCTTGCATACACATTCTTTGCGGAGATACGCTATTCCGTAGTTGGGTTGGATCGTTGTGAAAGGGTAGCTAGCCATAGGAACGTTCATCAAGGTTGCCGCGTTGAAGAAGGTTGATTTTCCTGTGTTAGGTTTACCTATTATGCCTACGAGCATCACAGATAGTGATTTGGCGTAGAGTATAAAAGCATGTTCTGCATGTGTGATATGCGACGCGGTTTGAAAGTATTGGTCTGTGATCCAGTGTCAAGTAGATGCATAGAGACGCTAAGAGGCGCTGGTTTAGAAGTCTCTTATCAACCTAAGATATCTGCCGAGGATCTGATTAAGCAGATCCCGGAGTATGATGTGGTGATAGTTAGAAGCAGGACAAAGATCACATCCTCTGTGATCGAGGCTGGTAAGAAGCTGCGGGTTATTGGGCGCGCTGGAGTTGGCTTAGACAACGTGGATACCGAAGCTGCAGCCAGGAGAAACATAGTTGTGCTCAACACCCCAGAATCTTCGACTGAAGCGGTGGCTGAGCTGGTTATCGGGTTTATGCTGTGCCTGGCTAGGAAGATACCTCTTGGAGATCGAGGGATCAAGGAGGGGAGGTGGCTAAAGGGTGAAATGATGGGCATCGAGCTTAAAGGTAAGACGCTGGGCATAGTTGGGCTAGGTAGGATCGGCAGCAGAGTGGGAGCTTTGGCAAAAGCTTTTGGGATGAAGATACTTGTGTACGATGTTATTCAGCTCCCAGAGCAGCTCATCAAATCGCTTGAGGCAGAAGTAGTCGATCTTGACACCCTACTCACTCGATCAGACTTTATTACTCTTCACGTTCCTCTTACACCCGAAACCAGGCATATGATCAACCGAGAAAGGTTGGCGAAGATGAAGAAGGGCGCATATCTGATAAACGCTTCAAGAGGTGAGGTAGTCGATGAGGAAGCACTTTACGAAGCCCTTAAGGAAGGTCGGCTGGCCGGTGCTGCCCTAGATGTGTTTGAAAGAGAACCACCGACCTCTGAGGTTGTAAAGCTACCAAATGTTGTCTGCACACCTCATATAGGCGCGCAGACGGTTGAGGCGCAGGACGCTGCCGGAGAGATGTTGGCTGAAAAGGTCATTAAGGCTCTGGGATTAAGATAAGTTTAAGTGTATATGACAAAGCCAGTCATATGAGCGGTAATGTATAGACACATAGCAGAGGCTTGGCAGAGGATCTATAAAGAGAAGGCAGGGGATATAACCCAGCGTGCAATAGAGTGGAGGAAGGAGGCGGCTATAGTTAGGTTAGAGAAGCCAACGAAGCTACACAGGGCTAGAAGCCTAGGTTATAAAGCGAAGCAGGGTTTCGTAGTAGTCAGAGTCAGAGTAGGGCGTGGAGGCAGCGTCCGCTTACGCCCAAGAGCTGGCAGAAGACCTAAGCATCTTGGTGTGGTCAAGATTAAGCGTGCGATCAGCAGCCGCGAGATAGCCGAGAACAGGGCTGCGAGGAAGTACCCGAACCTTAAAGTGCTCGGCTCATACTTCTTATACGAAGACGGGAAGTATAGGTGGTATGAAGTTATATTGATCGACCCAGCACACCCCGCTATCAAAGGCGATGTTAACGTAGGCAGAGTTGTGAGCAGCTAGAAGCCTGCTTCGACTGGATCCTGAGGCTTCATAACTTCCCTTAGCAGCGTTGTTACGTAGCACCCTTTTCCCAAAGTAGTCTTAAGTGATAAGTCTTCTTTTAGAACTTCTGTGTGAAGTTCGGCTAGGAGAAGGGTAGCTGCCCTAACATCCCCTCCTACACTCAGCTCAGGCATCTCGTCGATATAGAAGCTTCTAGGCGAAACATCTTCCTCCGCCAGAACTTTTGAGGCGTACATACCTAGTCTACCGAAATCTTCACTTCTGAATCTGTAGCCTACGAGCGGACATAGCAGCACCACTCTATTTGAATCGATGATCTTTCCTTCGGCCTTTCTAGGTTCAAGCACCTTTACCCCCATAACCTCTGCAAAGAGGTCTGATGGTTGTATTGAAGATAGATCAACACCTTCTTCGATGGCCGCGCTTAAGGTTCTATTGAATATGTAGGACTGATAGGCGTTTACGAAAAGTCTTCTAACACGCAGAGGTATCGACTTTATCGCCTTAACATAGTTGCTGGGATGCGCCTTAAGGCTTCTTAAGACTCGGTACTCGAGGTCTAAGGTGTGTGGTAAATCCTTTAGGTCAGCCTTCAGATAGTCTTCGCCCAGAATCCTCCTTGCCTCCTGTATATCTTCCATCTCACTTTCTGTGGTGTAAGTTAGTAGTAGATCAACAGCTTCGTCGAACCGCCTCTTGACCAAGGCTCTCCCCACAAGATGTGTTACTGGTCGCCTTGACCCGAAGCGCTGGTAACCAAAGTAGTTGGGAACACCTTTCTCCGCTATGCGCTCGACCAGCTGCAGTAGGTTTTCCCTTCTTTCAACATCTCTAATCCTAATCTGGAACGCGTTACCCACAAGGTGGCTTCTGCTGAGAGGATAGGGTAGGTAGCCTAGCTTCTTCAGCATAATCTCAGCTGGGAGCTTTACCTCATCACGCTCGGCTTCAGCTGGTATAGTTATGTACTGTGTAGTGATGGCTTTCGCGTCCTTTATACCTAAGTAATTAACCCTCGCGCCAACTATCTTTTCAAGGATCTCAACGGCGTGTAGTGTGTCTAATCCACGCTTATTCAGAGCGTAGAGTGCGTGTGACCCAGGTTTTATAGGCTGTTTAGAGATGTGCTTGAATACGATGTCGTCTAGAACCTCCTCGACCAAAAAATCCTCTAATTCAACACGTAGCCTTCCACCTACCCCCTCATAGGGCGTTGCGTAGACCGTCATCCCTATGCTTCTATCTAGAGTAGGAGGATTCAAGACCGCTAGAGGAGCTTTAATTTACCCGTAATCGAATCTACCTTGGCTTCTGGCGCTGGACCTATTGCTAGGCACGTGACGGTACCTGGAGGCACCTGGGTAAGCCCTCTATCCTCTACAGTCGCCGCTGGTAGATCGTTTTCCCTAGCTTCTTCTTCAAGCTTTTTAAGATCGTCTAGCGACGAGATCTTAACGGCTATCTTAGCCATACCACTCTCCATCCAAGCACGGTACCACTGCGGTTTCTTGATCCTAGCTTCTTCAGCGGCTAAGATCGATGCGTGTGCAGCTTGGACAGCGATCTTGCCCCTGCCCATCTTTAGATCTGTGCGAACCGCTATCACCTGCTTATACATCCACTGGCTCGACATAGGAAGGGTATATATGCGATCTATCGGATAAGCCTTTGGTCAAACGATGCATGCAGTAGATTACGATGTGGTCATAGCTGGGGGTGGATTAGCAGGTCTGCTGGCGGCTAAAGAAGCTGCTTCTAAAGGGTTAAGTGTCGCTGTCTTTGAAGAGGATTGGGAGATAGGTGTGCCGGATAAGTGCGATGGACTTGTTAGCATGAAGGCCCTAATGAGCCTAGGTGTGGTTCCAAGCAGTAAAGCGGTGCAGAACACTATAAGTAGGGTGCTGCTATATTCGCCGAGCGGGAAACCGATAGAGGTTGAAGCTTCAAACTTAAGGGTCGTTGTGCTCGATAGGTTTGTCTTCGATAAAGACCTCGGTAAGGCGGCTTCATCCAAGGGGGCTGAGATAATACTTGGTGAGAGGGTCGTTAAGGCGGTTGAAGAGGAAGGCTATGTTAGGGTCGAGGCTAACCGCCCTATTAAATCGAAGCTCTATATTGAAGCGAAGGGGGTATCGGCCCTACCAGCTGATAGGCAGAGATCACTTATACCCGCAGCGAGATACGATGTCGAAGCAAGATGGGTACAAGACGAGACGGTAGAAATATACGTAGATAATAGCAAATACCCTTGTTTCTTTCTTTGGGTTATATCAACTGGTAAGGGTTTAGCGAAAGTAGGGGTTGCTGGCCGCTCGATAAACTGCTTCGCTTCACTAGATGAGTTCCTTAAACAGAAGGGGGGTGCTCACGTGATTAAGAAGGTCTCAGCGCCCATTTACGTAGGGGGGCCTATCGATAGCTTCGTTAAAGGTAGAATGATGATAGTTGGAGACAGCGCTGGTCAGACGAAGCCATCGACTGGTGGCGGGATATACTCATGCGGTCTAGCTGGGGTCTTTGCGGGTCAAGCGGCTGCGAACTATCTTCTACATGAGGATTCTGAGGCTCTCCAACGCTATAGCCGAAGCTGGCTTCGCTTATTCAAAGAAGATTTTAGGATCACTTTACAGGCTCGAAGGGTGTATGAGAAGATGGATAACAGGGGTATAGAAAAGGTATTCGACCTGTTTAGAGAGAAGAATCTCCTCAACAATCTTCTTCAAGAAGATGGTTTTGACGAGCATTCAAAGTGGGTCGTGAGATCCTTAGGTGTCGAGGATTTTGTTAAGATCTTCTCGATCGTTGCTGCTGAAGAGTTTAGAGCTCTGGTAAAGGAGCTTGGAAAGTTTTTTCGGAGGTGAAACTAGGTTTATAAAGATGGGTGCCCAGAAAACCTAGAGCTTTAGCTCTGGGATGAATGGGCTGGGTTTAAATAGATGAAAAGAGGAGGGATGTTTGAGCATGTTGCGATGATCTATGAGCCTACTTGGCGAGGTGGATTGAAGTTTAGCCCATAGGGTAACGAGCTCTATGGGATGGGGGAGCTGTGAGCCCCCGAACCAGCAGATGAGGAGATATAGGCGCAAAGCCCGCTCTAAACGCTGGAAGCTCCCGACTTTAGTCGAGGAGAAGCTCACTTGCATATCTTAGATACGGTCTCCTCTATTCTACGCAGCGCCTCCCTAATGTTTTCTATTGAATTTGCGTAGGAGACTCTGATGTAACCTTCGCCTCTGGATCCGAAGGCAGCTCCTGGTACAGTGGCTACCCTTCCCTCTTTAAGTAGAAGCATGCAGAAGTCCCAAGACGGATAATTCAGCTCTCTTATGTTTGGAAAGGCGTAGAAGGCACCCATAGGTGGGTTTATTCGGAACCCTCTGATATCCTTCAAACCATCCACTATAATACGCCTCCTTCTCGCATACTCTTCGAGCATCTTTTTCACCTCGTCCTGAGGCCCTGTTAGGGCTGCTAAACCAGCTTCTTGTGAAATTGAGCTCGGGCAGGAGTTCAGAAATAGGTTGAGCTTGGCCATTTGTGAGGCGATGTCTTTCGGTGCTATGGCGTATCCTAGTCTCCAGCCTGTCATAGCGTAGGTCTTTGAAAACGAGTTGATAGTTATGCATCTATCTTTCATCTCCGGAAGTGATGCAATGCTGTAGTGGTTATGCCCATCGTAAACCATCTTCTCATAGACTTCATCTGAAAGTATGAGGAGGTCGTGTTTGATGGCGACATCTGCTAGGTCCTTTAAGTCTCCTATGGGGATAACGCCACCTGTAGGGTTGCTGGGCGTCGCAACTACAATCATCTTGGTTCTCTTCGATATAAGCCTCCGAATCTCATCGATGTCAAAGCTGAAGCCCCTATCTTCGTCAAGTGAGTAGGTTATCGGCTTACCGCCTGCTAGCTTGACGCACGCTTCATAATGTGGCCAAGTGGGATCCGGTATCAGTACTTCATCGCCTTCCTCTATGACTGTGTGTATGCTCAGGTAGACGGCGCAGGAAGCGCCTGCTGTAACAACGATCTCTTCCTCCGGGTCAGCGTCTATTCCATTCTCTTTCTTCGCTTTCTCCGATATAGCCTTTCTCAGTTCTGGTATGCCTCTGCTCGTTGTGTAGTGTGTTTTACCCTCCCTCATAGCTCTTTCAGCCGCTTCACAGATGTGTCTCGGTGTCTTAAAGTCGGGTTCCCCTGCTTCTAACCTCACAACGTCCGGGATCTTAGCAGCCAGATCAAATATCACTCTTATACCTGAGAGCTCAACGCCTTTGACTTTAGAAGACACTCTGCTATCCAAACGTTTCACCTCACCAAGCTACAGCGCCGATTAAGATAAATACGTACCTGCTATTCTGTTTGCGGCTTCCTCAACCGCTTTCATCGTGGCTTCAATATCTGTCTTAGGGAATCGATACAATATGGAGCGCCTAATCGATTGCAGAGAAATCAGCTTTGAGACTGAAGCCAAACTACCTAGCAGAGTAGTATTTACAACAGGTCTGCCGAGGTACTTAGCTGATATTTCCGAAGCATCTACTGTAAACACCTGCACATTTTTACCGATATTAGCCTTAATGTCCTCTGGGCTGCGGTTAGAGTTTACGAGCATCTTGCACCCCTCTTTCAATCCGCTCAGCACGCTTTCCTCTGAAAGCGCTCTTTGATCAAAGACGATAAGGATGTCCGGATTATACACGGGCTCACGCAGCCATATCCTACTATCCGAGGCCCTAGCATAGGCTACGACAAGCGCTCCACGCCTCTCAGCGCCGAAGAAAGGGGTAGATTGGACGAACCAGCCATCGTATGCGGCTGCTCTAGCGAATAGCTCAGCAGCCGTAGCCACCCCTTGACCGCCTCTGCCGTGGAATCTAAGTTCTATCAACTTGCCCAGCTCTGTTCACCTCTGAGGTGACCTTCTCAAGAAGCTCCAGATATCTGAGATCGTCGTCAACACGCTTCTGGATATATTGGATCTGCTCATCCGTCAGCCCCTCAAACCTCTTCTGCAGCTCCAGATACCTTCTGACCGCCACTCGGTTGCCGACTTTATGTAGAGTCAACCTACCATTCTCCACCTCAAAAAGGGGGAAGATGCCGCATCTGACCGCCAACCTACCTAACTCAGCCGCAAGGTTCTCGGAGGAACCCCAACCCGGTGGGCAGGGTGTTAAGATGTGTATATATCTGAAGCCGGAAAGAGAAGCCGCCTTCTTCACCTTACGCAGTAGATCGAAGGGATAACCTACAGAAGCTGTCGCAACATAAGTTATGTTATGCGCAGCCATTATGAGAGGCAGGTTTTTCTTCCACTCTAACTTCCCTTTCGGATCTGTACCAGTCTTTGCACCATAAGGTGTGAGGCTGCTTCGCTGGACACCTGTATTCATGTATGCTTCGTTGTCGTAGCATATGTAGAGCACATCATCACCTCTCTCAGCAGCCGCTGAAACCGCGTGAAAACCTATATCTGCGGTACCGCCATCTCCAGCTAACGTCACGACCTTTAATCTTCTGCCTTTGATCTTATATGCAGCCGCTAAACCCGCTGCGAAAGATGACTGCGCGCCGAAACTTGAATCCACAACAGGTACATTGAAAGCGCTTGCTGGAAACATACCTTGAAACACACTAACACACCCAGCTGGCATGACGAGAACTGTATCACTACCTAGTATCTTGAGCACCCACCTTATAGCCATAGTAGCTCCGCAGCCTGCGCAGGCTGAGTTACCTTTAAGCAAAAACTCTTCGTCAGTGAGTTCGGATATAGCAGCCAACTCGCTCACCCTCCGGATTTTAACCACACTATTCCTTTAGGCTCTTCTGCGATCCTTGGTAGAAGATGCTTTACAGTCTCAACGATTGACGTATGGGTTACGACCGCTCCGCCTAACCCGACTATATACTCAAATATCTTGGGTCTCGATTTAGCGTTGTAGAGCGCCGCTGCAACCTCTGTACTGAGGATCCCTCTTGTGAAGGAGAGGCTTCGATCGAGTATTATAAGCGCTTCAGACCCCTCTACAGCCTTCTGAAGTTCTGACGCTGGGAACGGTCTGAATAGCCTTATTCTTATCAACCCAACCGGTAAGCCCTCCCTGTTTAGCACATCTACAGCCGCTTTCGCCGAAGAAGCTACCGAACCCATCGCAACCAAGAAGACCTTAGGTTCGTATCTGCCGTAGATTTCTACGGCTTCGTATCTCCTACCAAATCTAGAATCAAAATCTCGGTGCACTTCCTCTATTACACTCAAGCTCCTCCCAGCGGCTTCGGAAAAGATGGTTTTGAACTTGAAAGCGTCTTCGGGGTAAACGCCGTTCCACAGTAGCTTGGGTTCTTCGACGTCGAGCAGATCGTTATCATAAGGTGGTAGAAAGCTGTCTACATCGCTCTGTTTAGGCACCGTGACGTTCTCTGACGTGTGTGAAATTTCGAAGCCGTCGAAGCAGACCATCACAGGTAGCATAACCCTCTTGTCTTCAGATATCTTGTAGGCTTGGATGATCGAGTCAAGCACCTCCTGGTTATTATGGCAGAAGATCTGTATCCACCCTGTGTCTCTCTGGGCTAACGCATCAGTGTGTTCAGACCACATATTCCAAGGCGGCGCAATCGCCCTAGTCACCACCGCCATAACTAGAGGTGTCCTACCGTACCCAGCCCAGAAGAGCATCTCCTGCATAAGGAGAAGACCCTGTGAAGACGTTGCGGTGAACGCTCTAGCCCCGCCTAAAGACGCACCTATGCACGCAGCGAGTGCTGAGTGTTCAGATTCCACTCTGATGTATTCTGCCTTAAGCTCGCCTTTCGCGATGAATTCCGCTATTCTTTCAACAAGCGTAGTTTGAGGTGTTATAGGGTACGCTGCTATAACCTGCGCTCTAGATAACTTGACACCATAGGCAGCTGCTGCGTTTCCGGTCAAAACTTCTATTTGTTCAGCCATTTTGATTCGTCTTCCATTTCTATTGCCTTGGTTGGGCACTCGTTTGCGCAGACTCCGCAGCCCTTGCAGTATGTCAAATCTATCTGCGGAACCTTCCCCTTGACTCTGATTATTGTGCCTTCTGGGCAGTAGAGCCAACATAAGTTGCATCTGGTACACTTTGCTTCAACTATGACGGGTCTCTTGGTGCGCCAACTACCCGTTAAGCCAGCTGAGCCTTCAGTGGGTAGGGAGTAGGCGGTGTAATCAAAGAGTTTGACCTTTTGATCCGCCATCTGAGCACCTAAAGGTAATGGCGATTAAACTATACTTAAACTTGACTCCCATCTTGGATCTATGGTAAAAATAGGCGAGCTACTATTTAATTTTTGCATAGTCGGGAGGCGACACTCGCTACAGTTTTTCCTCCTCTACTGCTTGCTTTGCTAGAAACGTTAGGTTCTTCTGGAATACTTTAATTTCTTATGAAGGAGATCGAGGACAAGGTTTATGACAGTAGGGCACGCAGTCTGCCAGGTTGTGGGGAGGTTAGTTGAGGATTTGCCCCTATTAAAGACCCGAGTGGTATCCTGGGTCGAGATGGTCTTGAGAGGTTGATTCAGATGGGTGCCAACACTATTAAAGTCGCTTTTGCGCAGACATACCCAAAGTTCGGTGAAGTAGAGGCGAATGTTGAAGAGGCCCTAAAGTTGGTTAGGGGTGCTGATGCAGACTTAATTGTTTTGCCTGAACTCTTTAACACGGGCTACGCTTTTTTGAGTAGGGATGAAGTTAGACGGTTTGCAGAAGAAGTTCCGTATGGCGAAACCTGTAGAATTCTTGTGGAAGAATCTAGCAGGCTTAAGAAGACGATTGTAGCAGGCTTGGCTGAGAGAGCTGGTGATGCGCTCTATAATACTGCAGTCCTAGTCTCTAGGGGTAGGTTCGTTGGCCTATACCGTAAGCTACATCTGTTTAGTAGAGAGAAGGTCTTGTTCAATAAAGGTGATTTAGAACCTAGGGTGTATGTGGTTGACGGTGCTAGGATAGGTGTGTTGATCTGCTTTGATTGGCTCTTCCCGGAGGTGTGGCGTGTTCTCGCCCTAAGGGGCGCAGATATCGTAGCTCACCCTTCAAATCTAGTGCTCCCAGGCTACTGCCAAAGAGCTATGTTGGCTCGCTCTTTCGAGAATCACATCTACACGATAACGGCGAACAGAGTTGGGGAGGAGGAGAGGGGTGACTACCATCTAAAGTATACTGGTAGGAGCCAGATCGTCAGCCCGAAAATGGAGGTTCTAGCGCTAGCTTCAGAGGATCAAGTCGAATGCAAAGCAGTTCAAGCGGATCTTGAGCTGGCGCGCAATAAGAAGGTGACCGAATTAAATGATATCTTTAAAGATCGGCGCCCGAGGTTTTACAGGCTGCTAACTAGACCAGCCAGCTTCGTTAAGCCCTCCTTCTAACCGAAGACGTGGCTGATCACTCCATCTTCTCCAGAGATTCGAGCTCGAATCTACATATCTTCTCGATAGAGACGTTGTATTCGTCGCCTAGGAACCTCTTTAGCTTCTCGCTAAGAGGGGCTTCGTAGACCCTGACGCTGAAGATGTAGATCTCTCCCCTCTCCACCCCGTTCAGCAAAGCCGCGTCTGGCACATCCAATGTGGCTATGTATCTGCCATCTGGGAGCCTTTCGTAAAACTGTACATCCATCCTTCTATTAACCAAGTCTATGTCAAGAGGGTAGCCTGTGTACCTGACGGTGCCAACGTAGGCGAATTCGGCTTTAGATACCTCTTCAGCAACCCACTTTGGGAAGCCGACCACACCTCTCTCACCTGTAGATTTCGGTGAGCGGCTGCTGGACTGTTGCTACTTCCTTCCTCATAACCCTCAGCCTAGCTTCTATCTTCTCAGCTTCTTGAGCAAGCGGGGTGATGTCTAGTGAAACGTCTGGCACCAGCTTGCAGAAGGCCGTGAGCGCCTTCACCGCCGCGGTTGCATCAGCTATATGCTCTCTAGCCTTGACTACAATAGCGACTACATCAAAGTTCTCCCATCTACCCTCATTAAGCAGCGTACCCGGTATACCTGTGACCATCCCAAGCCTCATCTGCTCCAACCCTGCGCCGTCTATAAGCCTCCTAGCCCTCTCCGTGCTACCTACAGCCATAACGTCGTGGGTGCCTGATGTCAAAGCGGCTTCCTCTACAGGTCTACCGACTATGGTTACTATCATCCTACAGTAGTGGTCCTTAGACCAAGAGAGTATCTTTTTGGCTAGAGCCCTATCCAGGGCTGGGTTCGGTGTAAACTCGGCTGAGAATACCGCTAACTTAGGCTTCTCCGAAGCGTGTATCCTCGCTGGAAACTTCGGCTTCCCATCAAAGATCAGCGAGATCGGCGGGAAGTGAGGCGAATCTAGCACAGCGATCTGATCGAGCTGAAGCACCGCTATGAGGTAGCTCGCTGAGATGCTGCTTACCAACCCAACCGAAGGGAATCCGTCGACCACAACACCTTCTCTAAGGTTGATATCCTTATACCTACGAACCTCTATCTCCAAGCCCACCACAACACGCTACACCAAACAGGCAATTAAACATATAGAAATAAAACCAGAGAAGACAACGTGAACAACGTATGTCCCTTCAGATCCATAAACTTAAAAGGCTCTTCCTCTTCTTTTGAAGCTGGCATAGTGATATACACATTTTCTTTCAACAGCTTAGCAACTGCTGCAGATATCCCTCCTTCTGAACCTCGGCAGCCTCATATTTAGAAAAGGTCTCACCATCCCTTAATATGAAAATCATAACCCATCCGACTACCTTGAACAAATCATGCATACTAGAACGTTGCTTAATCCTAGGATGATGTTATGATAAGCAGACATATGACAACCAAAGAAAGCACCAAACACTAAAACCTTATCGTAACATACCTCCTCATACTCTCCACTAATATAAGAGGTGCCGGGGACGGGTTTTGAACCCGCGGCCTCCAGATTATGAGTCCCACCCTAACCTGTGGAGGCTGGCGCTCTAACCAGGCTGAGCTACCCCGGCCTGGGGGTTCTAGCTCACTCACTCTTTTTAAGAATTACTTTCCCCGTTGGAAGTGTACCCACATACTCCCATCCTTGAGCTATGAGTTGTTCCGCTTCTTCGGCTGTGGCTACTCTTTGCTTGGGTTGGGTTTACAGATGCTTAGAAGCATCTCTTGTACCTTCCCAAGCTCTTCAGGTGTCAGTCTTTCGATTTTCGCTTTGATCTCCTCCTTCTGCTTCTCCAACGGGTCTTCGTTAACGGCTTCTAGGTCGAGAAATTCCTCGCTTCTCTCGAATGAACTTCTCATCTCATCTATTAGGGCTTCGGGTAGCACGCCTTTGTTTGTTGTGTATTTCGCTTCGATCGAACCCTTATGCCCCATAAAGAACACTCTGAAATCGTGAGCAATCCTCCCCCTTGCCTCTGCGATTAGCAATTGTGTATCGAAGTAGGCTCTGAAGACGTATGGGCGGAATCTAAACCTTGGGCGTAAAACTTCCCTTATTCTTCGACAGATCTGCTTCGTTGTTAGGAAGGCCTTTCCCTTATTTCCCAACCTCCCATAATGGTAACGGTGGTCTGGGGCTACGATAGGTGTATAGGGTGTTAGGACTTCGCCTGAATGGAGCCGGTCGTTAAGGTAGGCGAGTAGTTTTTTCGCTCCTGCTGTGGTCATGAAGGTGAAGTATTGGTGCCTCGCCTTCGATAGGCTTTTTCTCACGATTATCATCGGCGGGTATCGAAGGAACCTTGCGGTTCCCCGTTGGATTACTAAATCGGGTAAGTCTCTGATGGTTAGACCGTCTGTAGCATCGTAATTTCCAAGGGTTTCTGGCCTTAAACCCGCCTTAGCCATCAGGCTTACGATCGCTCCTTCTCTTAGAGGTGCTCGGCTGAGGATCTCGAACATTTCTTCACCTGTGGGGACTCTTTCGCTTGCAAGCGTTGTTGCCACATCTGCGTTGGCAACTTTAATCCTTCTACGGAGTTCGATGTCGAAGTAGCTTAACCACGATTTCACCGCTGTGTAAACGGATCGTATGTACGATGGAGCTCTACCGGCTTCTTCCATTGCAGCTATGTGGTCTTGTATCAAGTCGGATACGATCAACCTGTCCCTTCTAGCCAATTCGACGAGGCTTATTGGGGTTATATCGTGGTCTCGACAGAAGTTTACGAGTTTGTATAACCTTTGTGTCGCTGTTAATTTACTGCCCCTGCTTAAATTGTCGAACCAGCGCTTGATATCTGGGTTGCTGAGATATTTTGTTATGAGCGGCTCAGGACGGCGTTTCTGTGTGGTTATCGTTGTCTCGCGCACTTTACCACCTCTGTGGCTTTATCAACTGAGAGGCCCCTTTTTCGCCCCCTCTCAGTCTCACCGTAGCTACCATAGATACAGCAGTATTTAAATGCATCTGTTGCTGATACACTATTGGGTGTGAGATGAGGAATAGAATCTTTACAGATTTTGAGAAGGGCGTCATAAAGGCGTGGCTTGAGCGTGATGAAAAGAATGTCAACACACGCATCCTCTTGAGTAGAATAAGAAGAGCTAAAGAGCTGAGAGAAGATATCGAACTTTACAAGAAGGTTATGGAGAAGTTGACGCAATCTTCTTCACGCTGAATTCGCCCTCGCTCCTTTGTTCACCTAACCATTTGATACCCTCCTTGAACCCCTCTAGATAATACTCCTGTAGGATTCTTGTTTCCTGGAGTTTTTTGAGTAGGGCTATTGTTGGTGGCGGTGATTCGATTCCCGTGTCGAGCTTGCTTAGGCTTCTTGAGATCTTAAGGGATAGTGTGATCGCATCCACTAATCTCTCAACTGTTGCTCCACTTAACCTACCGTTGAAGCACTCATCTAGGAGCTTGTTGAGATAGTTTAACGCTCTCTCCTCTTGCTCTCTATGTCTCTTGTATGCTTCTCCTAGGGTTGCTCTGTGGCACTCTGGGCATAATAGCTCCAAGTTCTCTAAGGTGTTGTTGAGTGGGTTCCCATCCTTGTGGTGTCTGTGGAAGCCGTGCTCCAGAGTGTTGCCGCATCTAGTGCAAACACCGTCTTGAGCAATGTAGGCTAACTCAACCTTCCACTTTGGGAAGTCTCTTCGCTCATCCATATCTCTCACCAAAAATGGGGTGGGGGAGGCGCAAAGCTGGAACCCTCCTTTCAGTAAGGTGTGTTTATCCAGCCCGCGCCCTCCTCTCCTAGGGCGGTGGACGGGATCAGCAGGTGCACCTTGCCGTCCTTTTTGTACCCTTTCTTCAGGACGCATTCTAGTGTCTGTTTGCCGATGATGCCGACCTTGTATTCTTTGCCGTTGTATTCGACGGTGAGAACATAGGTGTCTGGAAGGCGCTTGCTTATGATGGTTCTCTTGACGACGACGTCCACCAACCCCAGTAGGTCTTCAGGCTTCAGCCCCTCGCTCATCTCTCACTTCACCCTTAATCCTCTTTAACGCCTCATCGTATTCGCTAACGTGTACTCTAATCCACGCAACCTCGCTTCGTGAGAGTAGCTTACCGCAGAAATCGCAAACCATAAGCTCCCGCTTTTTAACAGCCGACCCTTCTTCGCTAAGTAGTTGTTTTTCTCTCTCATCTTGTGTTAACCCCAAATCTTCTAGGGATAGTGGAGCGGCGCTATCTTCCCCCACTGGTTGCACTGTGCAAGAGTCGGGTGCAGCTGCTTTCTGTATAGATGGAGTGGTCGCTTTAGCCTCTGCTTCCTCCATTAGTTGAATCGCCCCATGGATGCTCAATCGCTCAGCCTTTACTTCTTCGAGCAAATCTTTGCGCTTCGTCGCCAAATTGTATAATCGCGAAACATAGCTTTCAGAAAGGTTGACCTCCTCCGCTACCCGCTTAGTGGTCCAGTCGTTAGAATCTTTGAGATATGCGATAACCTCAGCTAGATCGCCCGCGTTCGCTTCCCCTCTCAAAAGATTTGATTTGATAGAACTTGTGACGGCATCGACCCTGTTGCCCTCTTTAACGATGACCGGCACTAATCTCCACCCCTTTACTTGCAAGGCTATTAATCGATGGAGACCATCGCCGAGCCAAAAGTTGCCATTTGCGTCTTTTATAACGTGGAGCGGCTGTAGGATGCCATCCTTCTCTATAGAGCTTAGAAATGCTTCCTTCGCTTCGTTTTTGAATCTCGAGGTGAGCCTTCGCTCCGGAATCTTAATAACATCAATTTCTAGAACTTGATAGGGCTGGAGTCGCTTGAAGCAATCCAAACAGAGCACAAAACCTTGGTAGTAGGTAAAGGGTACTTTATTTTCACCAACCTCTTCCCCACAATTTTCGCAACGCTGCATCACGCTCATGATTTGTCACCCTCTTCAGATAGAAGAAGCTTATAGAAGCCTGGCGCCTCCCTTTGCAATTTCTCACGGAGAGCCTCTCTTGCAAACTCAGAAATGTTGACGTGAAGATCGTTTTTGACAAATTCGAGTAAGATCCGCTTCATCGTAGCTGGTATCTTGACGTTTAAGTTCACGAGCCTACGTTTTTCCACGGTAATCCCCAAGTAAAGTTAATAGGCATTCCACGGGTTATGGATCTGGAATACACATAATGTAGGGGTTCAGACATTGAATTGCACACATAACCTAGCCAAGAGGTGGAAGGCAAGGGGTAAAAGGGGTAGCTTTAAAAAGGTTTCGGAAATTTGGAGACTAACTGATTCCACACTTCGCGTTACCCCTATGAGGTTTGGTGAGCTTTGGGCTCATGTGCGTGATAACGCAGCGGAAGAAGATGTGGAGTTGAGATCGGATGAGACATATAGGCGCTACTTGAGGCTTTATGAAAGAATGGGGTTGATTAAGCGGGTCAAAAAAGGTGTGTATATACGAAACTACGATCTTGACTGGATTCTCCTCCACGAACTTCACCTTATGGGTGGTGTGACAGATGAGAACAAAGAGCGATTAAAGGCTAGGATCTCCACGATCATAGATAAGTTCGGATCGCCACCATCAGCGGTTATTACAAGCTACTAACTTCTCCTAGGAGCGCTCCAACTAGTGTTAAGAGATCGTCAGCTACCTCGCTCAGCGTTTTACTAAAACACTTTATCTAACAGTCGCTTCGTCCGCTGAGCGTCGCTCAAGCAATCGCTAAAGGGTGCTTGCTAGATGGATCTAGCTGGAAGGGGACTTGCACTGTGCAACTTTAAGATCGATCTAGCAAGTTACCGATTTTTGCAACAGTTGCAACAGCGCCTGCCTTAACCCTTGCGTTGCAATGCGTTGCAATTTGCAACGCCTGCTGTAGTCTACTTTAGGTAACATCTACCTGCTTGAGCTGCTCGTACAGATTTATGTGGGTGGCTCCCTTTTGCTCGTTGCGATTGCAACGGAAGGTTGAAGATTTAATTAAGCTGACCGTAACTCCTCTCGATGGAGAGGGTTGATCGGGAGCTCCGATGGCAAGACGCTGTGGAGCTGGCTAGGAAAGAAGGGTTAGATTACAACACATTCCAAATATTTTACGACGCTGTAGACAAGGAGAGCGATGAGAAGTTTTGCGCTGATTATGTGGATAAGTGGTTCACCGCCAACTTCAAACCTGGTTACAGGCGGGGTATCAAGTGGTATCGGTTCCCGAAGCTTGAAGCGGGCTTCGTGAGAGCGGGCTCAGAAAGCTTACAGTGGCTTCTACGCCTCTACCACACCATAGAGGTCACGGTCGCTACTAGGGAAGGAGGGGTCGAGGGGATATATTGGGATACGTGCTGGGATATGAATAGAAGCTGGTTAACACCCATAAGCCTGTTGAAGGCTTGGTTGAGCGGCGAGCTAGAGTGCGGCGAAGCTTCGCTAATATCGACGGAGGGAAGCGACCTAACATACTTCATAGAAGATGTAGAATACATACCGAAAGCGTTCTATAGGTGGTTCACCGGCTTAGGCGAAGAACCCATCAGAAAGCTCCTACATCTGAGAGTGGTAGATGATCTCACATACAAAGCTTTACAGAAAGCTCTTCTTGAAGCCGAGCTACCCATAGATCACCCACACAAGGATAAGGAGAGGCTACTCACGATAATGAGATTCGATAAACCGCTAACATACAGCGAGTGGGGCAGGGTGCTAGGTTTAACTCGAGAAGGAGCATATTACCTATTGAGGAGGTTTGAAGCTAAAGGCTTGGTAAAGCTCACAAA
>JGI20130J15133_1001193_pt1 | contig 22285 bp, 22 predicted proteins | sample WasSprMetagenome_FD_15133 | JGI IMG/M metagenome (IMG submission 15133) | reverse complement strand
CATAGCCATTGATCTGCCGATATCGGTATCTGCAGTATATAGATTGCCCAAAATCCCAATAGTTAACTTCGCTATGCCTGGCTCAAAAGAGTTGGCTGAGCTTGTATCTAAAGAGATCAAGGATGCGGACGTAGTCGTCCTTAGAAACCATGGATTGATAACGGTAGGTTCTACGTTAAGTGAAGCACTCTATCGAGCACAAATTTTAGAAGAAAATTCTAAAATTATATTAATAGTTAAATTAATGGCTCACGTACTCGGTAAAGATCCCATCACCATTCCTGATGCCTACGCTAGATCAATCAGGGAACTCTCATTGAGAAGGCGAGAAGAACAGAGGCGATAGGAAGCAACCAAAGGAGGATAAAGAATAATTATGTCATTTTCTCATAGAGAGGACTTAGAGATTTATCCGATTAAATATAGGAAAGACATAATGTTATGGGATGGCGAAAAATTCACAGATTGGCAGATAAATACAAAATTTATTTTTGACATTCACACGCATCCTACTAAATCATTCTACTCTGGACAAGGGCTTAGTATAGATGAAAGGTTAGAACTTAAAAAAATTATCGGATTTTTCAGCCCCTTCAGTTGTACCCTAGAAGAACAACTCAATATAATGAAGGGTGATAATATCGCCGGGGCCGCCATTTTTTTTGGCCGTCCTTCTACTTTAGAGATATTAGAACGGAAAAATAAGTATTTATCAGAGGTTGTAAAGGCACATCCTGAACTTGTAGCTTTTGCTTTGTCCCCGTCTGATGGAAGAGATGGAACATATGAGCTTATTGAAAGGGCTATTAAAGAATATGGATTAAAGGGTATAGGAGAAATATATCCATCGAACAACCTGGAGGGGTTAAACGTTGTTTTCGAAGCAGCCTCACGGTTCAATGTTCCAGTTGTTTTAGATATAATGCCTGTTCATACTCCGGAATTGATGCCTACAAAAATGGTAGAATGCGAAAATTGGCTTGTTAAGGTTCTTCCTTCTTATCCAGAGTTAACTCTAATCATTGCGCACATTGGGTATTTAAGGCCCAAAATACTAGAGGTGATGAAATCCTTCAAAAATGTTTATGCAGATATATCACTTGTAGTTCACTTTTATGAAGCGAAGGTTGCTAAAATTATAGAAGATCTGGGATCGGAAAGGTTTTTATTCGGTTCCGACTTTGGGGCTCCTACGTGCTGGACGCCTTATGATGATATAATAAGAATCGAGAGATTTCCACTATCTAAAAAGGATATTGAAAATATTTTAGGACTAAATGCTAGACGGCTATTGTCCTTGTAGAGCTCTACTCACATCAATTTTTCGTATGGTTACGAGCTAGATATTACCTATGTTAAATATTGCCTATGTTATAAACTAAATTAAGGTACGTCGATATTGCAAACACCGCGATAAAGAAAAGTGATAAAACGTAATCTATATATGTGAATTTTATATCTCGTATTGGGGTAGTTTTCTTCTTAACATCGAAACCTTTGAGCGAAACCGCTCTTGTAGTTTGTTCTACGGCGTTATATGCGGAGAGCCCTAATGAAAAGAATATAGGTCCAACATTATAGATAACCTTTATTGGGTTCTTCCCTATTCGCCATCCTCGGAGGCTTCTTGCCCATGTGACAATCTGTTGTCTCCTTAACATTAATGGGATAAAGCGATACGAACATGAGATGAGGAAAATAATGCTTGATGGAATGCCAAGTTTTTGCAATGAATAGCTCAAATCACTAACCGAAGTTGTATATATGAAGAAATATAAAGCCATGATCGAGATAAATATCTTTATAATAAAAGAAGCGGTCCAGTACGCGTTGCCATAGGTCAAAGCTGTTTCTCCAACTACTGGAAGTTTACCTATATGGATAATCACTTTAGAGGTAAATTCCCTTGGTAATACCTTAAAGTACTCTGACCTAACCATCCATAAACTGCCGAGCTGTATACTTGCAGGGGTCATCAAGAGAACTACTATAAGCAAATTTCTGTACCAATGCCAAGGAATTTTCGATAGTAGTGCAAGGCATATGGTGAATAAGAGTAGTACCCCTAGGTAACGGAGGTCCCAATAAAATCCTGCCATGAATATTATAACTAACGTCATAATGAGTTTGGTTAAACCGGTTAATCTATTATGAAAGAAGGTATTTTTATGCTCATATTCTAACCAGACCATGAAAGAACTCCTCTCAGGTATTTGTACATATCTTCCACCGTTAATATGTCCAATGGCAATCCTAATTCCCTCGCAAGTTGAGCAATTTCTGGGGGCTCGATATACGCCTTCTTCAACAGGTCTTCCCTCGCGAAAACTTCAGAAGGAGAGCCATCAAGTAGTATTTGTCCTTGATGAATTACGATAACTCGACTAGTGAATTTGGATACGATCCTCATATCATGAGTTATAAGTATTATAGTTTTACCAGTCTCATTAAGAGCCTGTATTATTTTGAGGACATGATCTGCCTCTTTATAGTCAAGACCTCCAGTAGGTTCGTCTATAATTAGTATTCGAGGATTCATTATTGCCACGGATGCTAATGCGAGTAGGGTTTTTATACCTGGAGTAAGGAAAGCTGTATGCTCATTTGCGTATTGCTCCAATCCGAACAACCTTAGCGTTTCTTGCACTCTTTTCCGTATCTCTTCTTGGTTTAGTCCCCTCATTTTTAGGCCAAATGCTACTTCATCCCATACCTTTTCCGTGAATATTTGGTCGTTTGGGTTTTGAAATACATAATTGATGTGATTTATTATCTCCATCGTAGAAGCATTAGGTACGTCTATACCGTCCACAGTAATAATCGCTTCTGGGTTTGTTGGCTTTAAGATGCCTACTAAATGTAGTGCCAACGTCGACTTTCCTCCGCCATTCTGTCCTATGATCGCAACTAATTCACCTGGATATATATCTAATGATATACCACGTAAGGCTTTAACAGGAGGAGGACCTGGATACGTGTGCTCCAAATTTCTAACAGTTATTATAGGGTCAACTTTTTTACTTATTTTATCAGGTTCTTTACTGGTTTTACTTATTTTTTGCCTTTTCCCCCTTAATAATTTGGTTAGAAATTCTACAGCCTCTGAAACGCTAAGTGGGATTTCTGCTCTAGTGATATTTCTATCGAGCATTGTAAAAAGTTCTGCTATTTCAGGGAATCGCATATCTATTTCATATTTACCAGAAAATAATTCTTTTGGGGGGCCTCTATTTATTATTTTTCCATTATCCATGAAAATGAGCTCGTCAGAGAGTCTAGCGAGGATTTCTATGTCTTGCCCTCCATCGGTAATCAAGAATGTTATATTATAATTTTTGTTAAGTTGCGATATAACCGCTGAGATCTCCTTTTTCCCTATTGGATCAAGCATAGAAAATGGGTTTATCATACAGATTATCTTCGGCAACATTGCTATTCCTCCTGCAATTGCGAGTCTCTGCTGCTCGCCTCCAGATAGAGTGTAGCAATTCCTTTCCTCATAACCACTTAGCCGTGTAGATTCTAAAGCGAAATCAACTCTCCTTCTTATTTCGGATGTTGGAAGTTGCATATTTGAAGGACCAAAAGCTACATCATCATAAACGATCGTTTGCACTATTTGGAGGCTGGGTTCCTCTAATATGGTATATATCTCTCGTGCTAATTCATTTACAGTATGTTCCATTACATTGAGGCCGTTAACGATTATTTTTCCCTCTATAATACCCCCCGTAAACGTTGGGATGATTTTGTTTAAAGTTTGTAAGAAAATCTCCTTACCAGATTTGGAGTCGCCTAATATTCCTATAATCGAACCTTTGGAAATTTTACAATTTAAATTATCAAGTAATTTCTTACCTGATGGACTTATATAAGATAGGTTGGTTGTTTCTACAGCGATTTTACTTTCTACCGTCAATTTTAGCCAACCGTAGGATACCGAGTCTTTATAGCTTTTACTATTGCCTCTCCAATGATTAGCCCAATTACAGTCGCTATTACAGCCCCAGGACGATAGCCTGTCCAAGCCCATATAAAGAATGGGATGTAAGCATCGGCTGGCATAGCCCAAAAGAAGGCGCTAAGAAATGAAAATCCGTGAACTAGATTAAGTGCCACCACCCATGTAACCCATCTTTGTATGTTTCTTTTTCCAGTTCTTTCTATAAGCCAGAAATAAAACGCTCCTCCGAATGCGAAAGTGAATGTTTCCCAGAAGAAATGGCCTACAGTGACAGGACCAACCGGAAATGGAAGTAAACCTAGTAACATCCTAAGGATATATGCAATTCCTGAGGCTACATAGCCTACGAAGGGTCCGAACAAGACCATCGCCATAGCCCATACAAGCATTGCCAAGTCTAAGCCTGCGAAAGTCGTCGTCCCAGCAGCAACTCCTAAGGCAGCGAAAACTGCTGCTGCAACTATGGTATATGGTGACACCATAGAATACTTAACTCCTGGGGAGTATCTTCCTCTCGGTGCTAGCCATTCTGGATGCTTACTCCACCAATATAGGCAATAGAAACCTAATGGAGGAAAAACTAGCAGGCACCACACCATGTCGTAGACTTGTCGTATTGGTGAGAATGTAACGCCCAATTCAGGGGTCCAAGGTTTAATCCGAAACATTAACAAAATACCGATTATTGCGCCAGCTATTGCCCAAGCGAAAAGTACATATGGCAAAACTGATTTTTTAATTTCTTTCTCAGCCATAGTAGTACTCCCCCATTTTTTACTAGTATATATTATTGCCTCATATTATATAAAAGTTTCTGTATTAAAGTGCTAATTTTTATATCGCATTTTATGCATGAAAGTCGATATTTGTTTCTATAAAGTATTCAGTAATGTTCGAATACACTAAGACATTTGTTCACAGCAGAAATTTAAAGCCCTAAGAGCATTATATTACATTTCCAAATGCTTAGATACGTTCAACTTCAAATTTCATAGGCGGGTCATCTCAAGACTTCAATATACCCTTAACTATTTCGATATCTACTCATAAAAGTCTTAGTTAAAAGAAACAATTTTAGTTTCATGGCTCAATTTTAATAATTTGATATAGCTTTTTAGGCCTTTAGAAGCTTTCACCCTTTTCTGCCTAAAGGTTTTATTATCATTTCTATTATCATGTTTTATATAAACGGCTTTGCCGCGAACCATCTTGCTGTCTCCTATGGCTCTTGCCATGGGGAACTCTCCTACACAATATACTGAAACAAATAAGGAAAATTATTGAAGCCGCCTGACCCTGTAAAGACCTAGTTCAAGCCAAAAAATAACTTTTTAAGAAAAGTTATTTAACCATAACGAGGAACTCAGCGTACCTATTTATGAGTCTGGATTGCCGCCCGACCTGGCTATCATTAATCGATCCAAATTCACGTATAGAGAAGGCGCGGAGATAAATTTAAATTAAGCCAAAAAGTAATGAAAATTTCAGTGCGAAAATTATTAACTATAAATCGAAAGCGGAGGACCGTGAATGAATAGGTGTTTGATGTCTATTGATATAGGAACTGGTGGAGGAAGAGCCTTCATATGTGACACCTACGGGCATCTTATTTCTTTCGTCTATGAACCGTGGACTTATAGCTATCCAGATAAATACCCAAATGCCGTCGAATTTGATTCAACTAAATGGTGGAGCAAGATCTGTAATTTAATCATAAAAGCCCTAAATCAAGCTAAATTATCACCTGATAAGATAGATGCCATTGGAATAACAACATTCAGACAAGGTATCGTTCTATTAGATCGGTCAGAACAAGAGATTTACGCTTCTCCTAACATAGACTTCAGGGCGCTCGATGAAAGTAAATGGCTTATGAAAGAATACGGTGAGGATATATATAAAATCACGGGGAAGCATCCATTTCCACATTTCCTCATATGTCGACTGGTATGGTTAAGGAAGCATGAACCCATGCTCTACAATAGAATCAGCACAGTACTTTTGTTGGGGCCATGGCTCTTCTACAAGTTGACAGGAGTAAAAGTGGCCGATCCATCTTTAGCAAGCGACACTGCGTTAATGGATTTAATAAATATCGAATGGTCAAAGAAACTTTTGAATATTCTAGAAATTCCCAAAGAAATTCTGCCAGAAATCGTGAAATCTAACTTTATAACTGGTGAAATCTCGAAGAAAGCTTCAAAGGAGACAGGCCTTAGGGAAGGGACTTCCGTCACCTTAGGAGGGGCCGACTCTCAATGTGGGTTAGTTGGAACAGGTGCCGTTAATGCTGGAGAAACGACAGCAGTTGCTGGGACAAGTATATGCATCCAAATGGCGCAAGAAAAACCAGTATTAGATGCCAAAATGAGAACTTGGACCCATTGCCACGCGATTCCACAAAGGTGGACCGTAGAAAGTGTAGCTGGAGGGGAAGGTATGAGTTTTTCATGGCTTAAAAACATACTAGGGGTTTCGTACGACCAAATGATAGAACTAGCTGAAAGGACATCTATAGCCTCAGAACGCATCATGTCTTTCATTGGGACATGCATTCATGATTCAAAATCTGGATATTTCCCTTCGCCACCCACAAGTATTGTTGGCATTAGAGCATATACGCCCAGCGATAGGGGAGAAATAATTCGTGCATTTATGGAGGGCACAGCGTTTGCCATCAGAGCGAACTGTGAACAACTAGTGGAGGTTAGTGGCCTAGAACTTGATGAGCTAAAAGTCTGCGGAGGATTTGGAGATAATGAAATACTGGCCCAGATAATTGCAGATGTGTTAGGTGTAATAGTTAAAGTCCCCAATATCAAAGAAGCAACTTCCTTAGGGGCGGCCTTATTGGCAGGAATTGGGGCTGGTTTATACGATAATATTGAGGAAGCCACCAGCCATATTGAATGGAAATTTACTAAACATCCCAATGTAAAAATGAAAAAACTATATGATGTCATTTTCCTAAAATGGCTCAAGTTATTTCATGGATCTCTAGATCTCGCACAAAAACTAGGCTTAAATTACTCGTTACTTTAGAACGTCATGACTCTACTGAACCCTCCTCCATTATCCCTTTAAAATTGTTTTCAGAGTTTAATGGAGTGCCATAAAGACTTTAATGTACCCTTGAAAAGTCTAAGTTTCACACGATATTCAGGTTAAGGCTTATACTGATTCTCTCATGGTCTGATTTTGATAAGTCGTAGAAAAATTTGTAGTATAGGAGAGTGCAGACCTTTGGCTCAGAGATTATGGGCTATATATTTCCATTTTCTGCCCTTACCTCGCCGGAAGGGTCCTAGAGTTTCATAGACCAACGGTATAGTGGCTTTGGGCAAAGTCAACTGTGTTGCCCTCACCCTGACTAATGAGGCCTGTGCAAGTTGGCTGGTTGGGTTCTAATATTTCTATTATAATATTCAAAATTATAAAATTTTACGAATTTTATAGCTAATGTTGCACTAATTTTATAACATCAATTTCACAACTCACTTCTTATACATACCATTCCAATTTCGATAGTATGAAATACTGAAACCTTTAATTTTTAAGTCCATACCTTTCATATTGTTCCTACAGGGATCCAAGTTGGTCAGGGAGGTCATCTCATCCAGGGAGGCACCTGCCCCGTTAGGTCCATACTCGCAGGCCGTTAAGATCGGAAACCTATGCTTCGTATCCGGTCAAGTGGCTATAGACCCCGAAACCGGTGAGAAGACCCCGGGCGGCGTAGAAGCTGAAACCAGGCGGATCCTAGAGAATATAGAGAGAATATTGGAGGCTGCAGGATCAAGTCTAGGACAGGTCGCCAAAGTGACGGTCTTCCTCAGAGACATGAGGGACTATCCTGAAATGAACAGAGTCTACGAGAGATTCTTCCCCAGGGATCCGCCAGCCAGGACTACCGTCCAGGCCGCTCCTCCAAAAGACTTCAACGTGGAGATGGATGTAATAGCATATATAGGCGGTGAAGAGGGCTGAGCGCAAGGGAAGGCTGAGCCACCAGCTAGACGCTTGGAGCCTAGCCCTACAACCCCTCCGACGGCATTCCACAGCTCGAACGGCCAGTTTACAGGCTGTTAGAGGCGGATAGCCCGCAGCACATGCTGCTTGACCCTTCATTAAATTTCTATCCATAACTAGGATGTTTTCAACGTTGTTCAAGCATAAGACATTGAAATAGGATTTAAGCAGGAAAATGGCTTTATTCNAAAAAGTAAAAAACCACGCCACAAAATTATTATTTAAGGAACATAATAACTCTTTAGTGAACGAGCATGTCTACTGGTAAACAGCTTTTGGAAGAGCTGAGGAAAGACGAGGATCTTAGGAGAGCTTTAGCGGAAGAACTTCTGCCAGAAACGTTAAGGCATAGAGAGCTCAGGAGGACCATACTCCTAGCGCTATCAAAGGAAATGGCGACTAAGGAGGATATCGACAATTTAAGGGAGGATATTGAGAATTTAAGGAGGACGACCAAGGAAGACATTGAGAATTTGAGGAGGGCGACTAAGGAGGATATCGACAATTTAAGGGAGGATATTGAGAATTTAAGGAGGACGACCAAGGAAGACATTGAAAAGTTTAAAGTAGAGTTAAAATCCTATATGGATGCAAGAATTGATGATATGAATATAAGGATTGGGGACCTATACGGGGTTATTAAAGCCTCCCTGGTTGCAATCGTAGTCACGTTGGCTTCGACAATACTCGTTCCATTAATATTGAAAATATTCTTTTAGGGGACTCCGTAAAGCTAAGGCTTACCTTTGAATGCGATTCCTTAATTTTTTCGGATCAGCTTTTCCGGATCTCCAAAAGCGCTTGATGGGGAGCCTTAAGCCCCATAATTAATGTTTTATCTAAGCATGTTTAATTTCCTTTAAAGCTGCAGGAGACCTCCTAAGGCATCCTAACTTATATTAACTAACCTAATTAATACTACAAATCTGCGAATGGAGTAGATGGATGGCTACATTCTTAAATATTGACTCTCCACGACTGAAGTCTAGGGACTCCCGTTTTCTCCATCTGGGGTTTAATCGTACTGGGTTCCGGGCCATGTCAAATCAGTCCTGGGCACGGCGTATAGCCATGCCCCTGCCCGCCCATCCCTCCCGACTTGAATCCGCATTTCAACTCTTGGACGGCCAAGCCGCACGTGGGAGCTCGTCCAAAGTGAGGATAATGTTGAGGTTTAGTGCATCGGCTAAATTAACTATTGGGTTTAAGCCTTTGGAGTCGGTCTAGGGAAGGTTTAGAGGAGAGGCCTCCTAGGCGGTTTGTCCCTCTCTCCTCTTTGTCTTCGTCCTGTAATACTCGGCCAAGGCCTCCTTCTTCATAACCTCTTTAACTATATGGCTCGGCCTTGAGAAGACGTAGTGCATGGCTAGGCCTATGCCCCAGCCTGCTAATGGGAATGGGAACCATAGAGCTTCCCTGCTGGTCCAGAGATTTATGAATATTAGGAACGCATTAACTATGATGTAGGCTGCTAGATGGGCTGCGAAGCCCCTTTTAGCCTCCTCAACCTCCATCTCCCGGAAGGCCTTCTTGTACTCCTCGACGGGGTCCTCGCTCAACCCCTCTAACCTCCCTGTAAAGTTTAGCCCTTAAAGATTTAAGTCTTNCCGCCTCCTATTGGTACGGCGATTATTTAGGGGGTGCCGGCTGGATTGCCGGGGGAGTTCGAGGCCCTCGTCAAGAGGCTGGATGGGGTGATCTTGGACGTCCGGAGGCCCGTCAGGACTGTAGGGGAGGCGGCTGAGGCTTCGAAGGCGAGTTTAAGGCAAGTGGTGAAGTCCCTGTTGTTCATGGCGGGGAAGGAGCCTGTTCTGGTCGTGGTCGACGGGGAATCGAGGGTGGACCTAGATAAGCTCTCCAAGGCCTTAGGCCCCGTCAGGCTCGCAACCCCGAGGGAGGTCGAGGAGATAACCGGCTTCAAGGTGGGGGCGGTTCCACCGATAGGGGTTAGGGTGAGGACCATCATCGACCCCAAGGTCTTGGAGAATAAACGCGTCATAGGCGGAGGAGGAGGCATCGATAGGCTCCTAGAGATAGATCCGAGGAGGATCCTGGAATACCAGGAGGCGGAGATAATAGACGTCAAGAAGACAGAGGAGAATGAATGACATAGGGGAGGAGGGATCGGAAGGGAGGCCCTTCACCTTATCCCGCTTAATCATATTTAAGGATACGCGGGTCATCCCTTCAGGGAAGGCAGGGTCTTCGAACCCTTAATCAGGATGGGATCGCACCTTACCCCTTTCTAGCGTATTAGCCTTTGGTGACGCCTATCGGTTTCAAACGGGCTACTTTGGTGGCTATTCCTACGTGGTGGCTGACTTCGGCTACCCTGTCCACGTCCTTGTAGGCGTCTGGGGCTTCCTCGCTTATTACGGCCATGCTGGCCGCCCTGACCTGGACCCCATGGGATTCAAGGGATCTCTTCACTTCGTTCCCCCAGAACTTCCTCTTCGCCGCTGCCCTGCTTAGCACTCTCCCGGCTCCATGGGCGGTGGATCCGAAGCTGACCTCCATGCTCTTCTCGGTTCCGACGAGGATCCATGAGCTCGTCCCCATGCTGCCCGGTATGAGGACGGGCTGTCCCACTTCACGGTATTCGGCGGGTATGCTCGGATGGTTCGGTGGGAAGGCCCTCGTGGCGCCTTTACGGTGTACGCATACTTTGACTCTCCTACCGTCGATTATATGCTCTTCTATCTTCGCTATGTTGTGGGCTACGTCGTAGACGAGGTGCATCCCGATGGATTCGGCTGAGGTTTTTAAAACCTTCTCGAACGCCTCCCTGGTCCAATGGGTTATCATCTGCCTATTCGCCCATGCGAAGTTACATGCGGCAGCCATGGCCGGCATGTAATCCTCCGCCTCAGGACTTTTAATAGGGGCGCATGCAAGCTGCCTATCCGGCAGCTTCAATCCATACTTCTGGACAGCCCTCTCCATCACCCTTATGTAATCGTCGCAGACCTGGTGTCCGAAGCCCCTGCTCCCGGTGTGGACTAGAACAACTATTTGGCCCTCCCCCTTCAAGCCGAGGACCCCGGCAGCCCTTCTATCGTAGATCCTCTCAACCACGTCTATCTCTAGGAAATGGTTTCCGCTTCCCAGGCTGCCGAGTTGGGGTGCCCCCCTCGCCTTTGCCGTGCTCGAGACCTTATCTGGGTTCGCGCCCTCCATACACCCGTTCTCCTCGCAGCGTTCAGCGTCCTCATCCCATCCGTAGCCCTGGTCTATAGCCCATCTCACACCCTCAACCGCAACCCTCTCCAACTCCGACAATGAAACCTTCACTCTGCCGCGGCTTCCAAGGCCTGAGGGGATATACGTGAACAGCGTATCTAGAAGTTTAGGGAGTATGGGGGCAACATCCTTCTCGGAGAGCTCCGTCCTTATCAGGCGTGCACCACAGTTTATATCGTAGCCTACTCCCCCTGGACTTACAACCCCTTCCTCCAGGTCCGTGGCGGCTACGCCTCCGATGGGGAAGCCGTATCCTTCATGGCCGTCAGGCAGGGTTATCGCCCATTTATAGATCCCCGGGAGATGCGCGACGTTAGCGCATTGCTCAAGGGTCATGTCGGACTTCATCTTCTCGAGGAGCTCCTCGTCCGCGTACACCCGGCCGGGAACCCGCATCCCAGGCTTATAATCCATCGGGATCTCCCATACGTACTTGTCTACCTGCCTCAAAGGAACCCTTCCAGAGCTCAATTAAACAAACCTCCATGAAAGGTTAAGTAATACCTCATAATTAACATGATCGGTTTTTCAGCTCAGATCAGCCCATATCAGATCGGCGATCGGCTATAGGTCCAATATGAACCTTACGGTCACCCTTCCATCCCGCCTCTCCACATCCATCTTATGATACGTCACCGCCTTGACCTCAACCTTCGACGGATGCTTAGAAGGCTTGAAGGGTTCACCGTACGCTTCAGCCCTTAGAAGGATCCTCCCATCAGCCCTGCTGATCTCCCTCACCTTAAACTTTGAGTAAAGCTTCCCCTCTACATCGAAGGCTATGAGAAGCCTGTCAAGCCACTCGTGAAGGAGCTCAACTTCATCCCCCGCTTCAACCGTGAACTCATCTCTACTCACGGGTTCAACGGTGGTTATGTCCGTCATTACGTCGAACATGGCCTCCGCAGCGTTCTCCAAGGCATCCTCAAGCGTGTCCCCATGAGCCTCTATATAGGCGTCCCCGGCATGCTCCAGCAACTCGTAGCGTCTCCCCCTCCGCCGCTTCAAATCCCTTCACCGTCTAACCTTTAAAGTTTGATGGGGAGAAATGTAAGATAAACTTTTAATTATGAGGGGTTAACCCTGATTTATTAGGGGCCGGGATGGCCGAGCGGACTAATCTAAAGTGAAGTCTAAAGGCGCAGGCCTTGAGCATCCTCATGAGACTTGGATAGGGTAAGCCTGTGGCCCTCACGGGCCTCGTGGGTTCGAATCCCACTCCCGGCGCCAACCTCAGGGTGAAACCGGAATTGAGAATTTTCCGGCTGAAAAAGATTAAATTATGCTGTTTTACCTTGGTAATCTATTGCCTCCAGCTTTAAAACTTTAAATTCGTATAGTATCTGGGAAATTCCCGTCTGATGTAAGCTGGCTAGGTCAAGCAATACTTGTAGCGTCCTCCGATGGTTGAAGCCGCAGGTTTCCTAGACGTCCCTCAAAGTCATAAGAAGATGAAAAGATGGAAGACCCTGAAAACATCATCTTCTCGATAAGGGGCGAATCTGTTAATATAGGGTAGAGAAGCCTCATGCGATGGAGTTGGGGAGAGGTCGCGGCGTGATGGACTTTTCCTCTCTGCCCCTCTAGAGTCGGCTGCACCTATCCTGTTTTTTCTTGAATCTCGCGGCGCGATTGGCGATCAGCGCGGCCGTCACCCCGGCCGCGACCCCTCCATCGATGTTGACGACGGCTATGCCTAGGGAGCAGGCTTGAAGCATGGCCGTTAAGGCGCTCACACCCTTCTCCCCCAAGCCATACCCGGTCGATGTAGGAACCGCTATCACCGGGATGTCGACCAATCCGGCTACGACGGAGGGCAGGGCTCCCTCCCTCCCGGCGGCGACTACGAGGACATCGACGTCCGCCTCAACCATCTCCCTGAGAGGTGGGAAAAGCCTATGGATCCCCGCTACCCCTACGTCGTAGGCGGTTAAGGCCTCGCATCCCATCTCCTCCACGATAACTCTGGCCTCCTCCGCTACGGGAATATCGGACGTCCCAGCCGTTAAGATTCCAACCTTCCCACCGGTCCTCCCAACCTCGAAACCCTTCCTCCTGACCACTATTATTCCAGCCTTATCGCTGGCCTTCAGGGCTGCATCATGGGAGGCAGCCATGTCCCTGATGGCGTCCATATGCTCCTTCGCGGCCCGGCTGATTATGGCTCTGCCCCTCTCGTTCAGCATCCTAAAAGCTATCTCCGCGACGTCTCCAGGGCTCTTCCCCTCCGCGAGGATTATCTCCGGTATGCCCTTCCTAGCCTCACGGCCGATATCAATCCTCGCCAGGCCGCCTATCTCCTCGATGGCCGATACCTTGAGGAGCCTCTCAGCTTCATCCACGGAGATTTGACCCTTCACGAGCCTCTCCAGGATTTCCCTCAAGATCCCACCCCTAAACATAAAATCCTGTACATCACCTATTATTTCTAGATGAAGATGAGTTAGGGAAGGGGATTTAAATGTCGGGTACTGGACGCGTCGCCGTCATAGACTGTCAGGTGGCCGGGGTTTCCGGGGATATGATCGTAGGCGCCCTCCTCGACCTCGGCGCCGACCCCGTTAAGGTCGTGGAGGCAATGGAGGCTGTCGGAGGCTTTATGGAGGGATGTAAAAGCCTAGAGGTAAAGGTTGAGGACGTCGTTCGGGGAGGATTCCACGCGAAGAGGATAGAGGTTGAGGCGGAGGAGGCATCCGGGATAAGGGGCGTCGAACTCGTGGAGGCTACGATGAGCTGTCTGGAAAGCTTGGAACTATCGGTGGAGGCTAAGCGTTTCGCATCCAACTCCATCAACACCCTTGTGGCTGCTGAGGCCAGGGTTCACGGCGTGGACATCGATGAGGTACACCTGCATGAGAGCGGATCCATAGATACTCCGGCGGAGATAATTGGCGCGGCGGCCGCACTGGATAACCTGAACCTCTTCGACGCCAAAGTTTACTCTACGCCGGTCGCCGTAGGGGGAGGATTATTCAGATTCTCCCATGGCACAGTCTCAAGCCCAGCCCCGGCTGCGATGGAGATACTTCGCTCGAAGGGTTTCCCCCTGATCGGTGGACCTGTGGAATCCGAGTTGGCGACGCCGACAGGCGTCTCGATCCTCGTCAACTTGGCACGAGAGATAAGCCGCTTCTACCCGATGATGAAGCCGACCGCCATAGGCTACGGCGCCGGGAAGAAGGATTTCGCTGAGATGCCCAACATCCTAAGGGTTGTGTTGGGCAGCCCCCTCGACTATCAGTCTTGGGATGAAGTCTCCGTCTTAGAGACGAACCTCGACGATGTTTCAGGGGAGATCCTCGGATATACCTTGGATAAGCTATTGCGGGAAGGCGCCAGGGATGTAAGCATAATTCCCACGTTCACTAAGAAGAACAGGCCAGGCCATATCATAAAGGTAATAGTCGACCAGGTGGATGCGGAGCGCCTCTCCCGNCTNTTAATGGAGGAGACGGGGACCCTAGGCGTCCGGGTATACCCGTGCCGAAGGTATATCCTCAGCCGCGAATNCCTCACCGTGGATGTGCAGATAGATGAGGTAGAGGAGCCGGTNAAGGTAAAGGTTGCCAGGGATTGTAAGGGTGAGATCATGCAGATAAAGCCTGAATACGATGATGTAGAGAGGATCGCGTGGAAAACCGGTAAGCCGCTGAGGGAGATCATGGAATTAGCCAGGACGAAGGCGAGGAGAATCCTCCTAGAGGGATAACCTCCATGAAGGACATAGATGGAAAATATGGGAGGCTGAGGCGGTTCATCGAGGAGAAAGGGAGGAGAGGAGTGGTCGTCGCATTCTCGGGAGGGGTGGACAGCTCAACGCTGGCGGCGGTCTGCCACGCCGTCTTAGGGGAAAGGGCGGTGGCGGTAACCGCGAAATCCCCGACGTATCCCCTCGAGGAGATGGAGGAAGCCGTGGAAACGGCGAGGATTATAGGTATCAGACATTACTTTGTGGAGACCGATGAACTGTCAAACGAGGGCTTCGTTAGAAACCCTGAAAACCGATGCTACTACTGCAAGAAGGAGCTGCTGGAGCGTTTAAGGGATTTCGCGCGGCAGCTCGGGTTTAAAGCCGTCTTCGAAGGCACAAACTTCAGCGATTTAAGCGGCCATAGACCCGGCTTCAAGGCGGTTAGGGAGATGAAGGACGTCTTCAGCCCCTGGGTGGAAGCCGAATATACTAAGGAGGAGATCCGGATGCTAGCTCGGAACCTAGGGCTCCCCGTCCACGATAAGCCAGCGTTGGCCTGTCTAGCGTCGCGTATCCCCTTCGGTGAAAGAATCACAAGGGAGAAGCTCGACAGGATTGGAAGGGCGGAACGGTTGATCAAGGAGATCAGCGGGGTTAAACAGCTTCGAGTCCGAGACCACAATGGACTTGCTAGGATAGAGGTGGGGAGGGATGAGAGAAGCCTACTATTCAACGTTGAAACCATGGATAAAATCGCTGAAGAGCTTAAGAAGATAGGTTTCATATATGTGGCGTTGGATCTAGAGGGATACAGGACAGGGAGCATGCTAGCCGCGATGGAAGGAAAAAAGGGAAACAAAATCTAACTATCTATGAATCAGGTCGGAAGATTTAACATGAGATTTAGACTGGTCCTCAAACCATGGGGGGAGCCCGTTTTAACCTCTCCCGATCGGTGGAGTCCGTCCTGTCTTAGGGGGGTCACCTGTACCAGTCGAGGCTTCCCCGAATATAGTCTATGAGCGAGAGGAAGAAGGCCTTCGATTCATCCATCATCGAGGTCTCGGATATGAATTTCCCGGCGAGTCCGGCGTGATGCTCCAGCCTCCTCCTCGTCTCCTCCAGGGCTCCGGATTCTACTATCAGCCGCCTTATCTCCTCCAGCTCCCGGCTTGAAGGTCTCCTGCCCATTACCTCGTCTAGTAGATTCCGTTCAGGCCCTTCAGCCATCCTAGCGGCATATATGATATGTAATGGTTTTTTGCGTCCGGCGATGTCGCCTCCCGGAACCCTCCCATATTGATCCTCGGTCGTAAAAGTATCTATCAGGTCGTCTTGGATGTCGAAGCAGTATCCCATATGCTCGGCCGCCAGGTTCAGTAGATCCAGATCCTCAGGGGAGGCCCCTGCCAACGTCCCCCCTATGAGGAGGGCTGCCTTGAATAGGGAGGCCGCGCGCTTCGAAGCCATCGCATACCATTCACCCGGGTCCGGCCAACCGTACTCGAATAATGCGTCGAGTATCTGGCTTTCATTTACATCCTGGAAGGCCTTCGAGATTATCCGGAGCACGTTCAGAGAGGCTTCAGATCCGAACCCTGAATCGCCTATAACCCTGACCGCTAGGGCGTATAGGATGTTACCGGCGAAGAGGGCGACGTTTCCACCGAAGGCTTCATCGTAGCCCTCCGCGTAGATCCTATGGAGCGTCGGCGCGTACCGTCTTAACTCGTCGCCGTCGGCGAGGTCGTCGTGGACCAGTATGGAATGCCTGTAAAGCTCCATCCCCGCGCATATGGAGAGGATCCCCTCATCCACGGCGCCTTTGAAGCCCTTATACGTGATCAAAGTGGAACATGAGGCAAGCCTCCTCCCCCTCCGGAGTATGAACTCCTCAAGGTCCCGGTACAGCCTCCCTATGAAGGGATGATACTTTGAGGCCTTTCCACTTTCCTCCCTCATTATGGAGAGAACCCTCTCCTCTATCAGCCCTTCATACACCTTTAACTCATCCCTCCAATCGGATGCGCGGGGCCCCGGGTGAGGGGGCAGACCGTCATCATCGGAGAAGCCTGACATCTAATTCCCCCCATATCTTCAGCGGTGATGGATCGTAATGGAGGATCCATATATGGCTACTTTACTCATGCAGCCTCTAGCCTTTTTCCATCGGCTTTGGAGGCTATTTAAGGATTCTCATGCGTTGATGCGCTGGAAATTCGATCTGGAGGCCTTCCAATCATGTGGACAGCGAAGAATATAACTGNGATGANGATCGATTAGAATCGATGCTCCGCGATGATTGGCGGNGTCAAGGGTTTAAAGGCTGGGAGGTGTATTCGATCGATGGGCGCGATCCTATTCGATCTCGGAGAGACCCTGATATATTTGGATCCGGAGGATAAACGGCGTGTAGAGAATGGGAGGTTTGAGATGGTTCAAGGATATCTCGCAGATAGAGGAGTTCGCTTCACGGTCGATGTCTTAAGGGACGTATATCGCGGGAGCGTTGAAGCTTTATCGGATGATCCTGAGAGGGAGGTGCATATTCAAAGCATTCTCGCGGAGATGCTTAGGAGGTTATCGGTGGACGGCTCCTCGATCGACCTCGGGGAATTGGAGAAGGTCTTCTATCGAAGGGAGGTGGAGGCTTGGAAGCTCTTCCCCGACGCCATCCCATGTTTAGAGTATGCCCTGGAGGCGGGTTTTAAGCTCGGCCTGGTATCGAATGCTAGGAGCGATTGGGCGGTCAGGGCGATCCTTAAGAGGTTAGGATTGGAGGGATACTTTGAGGCGGCCGTGACCTCCGCTCAGGTTGGATGGAGGAAGCCTAGCCCTGAACCCTTCATCAAAGCCTTGGAGATTCTCAGGGAGACTCCTGGACGGGCAGCCTTCATAGGAGATACGTTTTCAGCGGACATAGTGGGGGCTGAGAAGATCGGGTTGAAGACCATATTCCTCAACAGGAGAGGTGAGCCTACACCTGTGGTTCAAGGAGTTACCCCAGATTATGTTGTAAGGGATCTAAGGGAGGGAGTAGAGGTTCTCAGGGTTCTTTCCCGGAGTATCAGGGCTCATGGATAGCCGGCTATACGGAGAAGTCGCAGTGAACCGGCGTGGATTTATGGGTTAAATTTTAAATCGTTTTGACAGTCGTATTTCATCTCATTGATGGAGGAAGGGTTATTGGAGGCGTTTATGCTGTTAAAGGCCTTCGGAGACCATAGGCGTTTAATGGAGGATCTGTCCAGGCTGGCGGACGTCTCCCAGATTTATAATATTGCAGGCGACAACGACATCATAATACATATAAATGTTAAAGGCTTGGAGGAGTTCAAGAACCTCATCAACGATATAAGGTCCATGGAGGGTGTCTTAAACACCACGTCGTACATAGTCCTCCATAGAGTCAAATGACTCTAACCTGCTGGGATTTACATCGGTCCCCTGGGCAGTTAATTGAGAGTCTATTCATATGTGGTCCTCGAAGGTTTAGGAATTATCGGCGGAAGGTAGCTGATTTCATCCTTCACCGTGAAGAGTTCGATGACGGTATTAGTCCTTACGACGTCGTTTAACCCCCTTATCTTCTCCATTACCAAGTGCTGTAGAGCATCTATGTCGTCGGCTATAACTTCGGCGATGAGGTCGAAGTCTCCCGTTATCCCCTTAACCATTAAGACTTCAGGGGTACGTGCAACCTGTTCTCCCACGTCGCGTTCCCTCCCGGGTATGGTGGAGATTAAGACGAAGGCTGAGACCCTCTTGTTGAATATGTGGGGTGGGATCCTGAGGCATTTCCTGAAGACCCCGTTGCTCCTCATCTTCTTTAGGCGGTTGTAGACGGTTACCGCGCTGGTGTTCAAGTGTTTAGCCATCTCGGCGTAGGTCATCTCGGGATCCTCGTTGAGTAACCTTAAAATTTTTACATCGAAATCTTCCAGTCTGCCTTTCCTCATAAGGCCGCCACCCTAACTTCGTTTCTCTTCTTTATGGTTTATCCTCAGCTCTTAAATTATTTAACCTTTTATGATTAAAATTTTTCAGCCCTAACCCCCTAACGTCTATACAATTTCATCGAATCGGATCCATGGTTCAGCCCAAATCCACATCTACACACGTTAATTTTATTAAAAGTTAAACTTTAATGATTAAAATCCACGGCTGATCGAAACGCCGGTAAACTCGCCCCTAATAACCCCCCGGGGAGGATCAGCGGGGGCTCCATCTAAGGCTCAGGCCATGTCCAAAGCCGTTTCCCTCGAGCCTCCCTAACCTTTAAATCCTAGGAGGTTCCCTTATCTAGACGAGAAAGGAGGATCGATTTCGAAATGGCCTTCATAGGTCCATGGGAGATCGGGCTGATACTAGTGGTGATACTGATACTCTTCGGAGGAAAGAAGATACCGGAGCTCGCCCGCTCAATGGGCGAAGCCGTCAAACAGTATAGGAAAGCCACCGAAGGCACATCGGAGGAGACGGCTAAGGAAGGGAAAGAGGAGATCACCGAACACGAGAGGAAAATGATACTGGAGACCGCTAAGAAACTAGGGATAGACGTCGAGGGAAGGAGCATTAAGGAGATATCCGAGGACATACTTGAGAAAGCTAAGAAAAGCCAGTAAAAGCTGGTAAAAATACATCCCCCACCCGGTGTAATGGAATAAAAATATGGGGAGAAGGCGGGCAGATAGGTCGAAGGTGGGGCATTGAAGAGCCGCCCGGCCTGGAAAGCATTGAGAGACAGAAAAGATCTCATCATAACCTTTAAGCTTAGAGTTCTCTGTCAGCTACAGAGGGTAGGGGTTTAATGGGTGAGATAGGCGGATATGGTGAGCCGGTTAGGTATATCCTACCGGTGGATAGGTCGGGGACATGGAAGAAGATCGTAGTTCTCCTCATAGTCTTACTGGTAGCGGTCTCAAGTATATCGGCCTACCTATATCTGGATGTGAATAGTAAGTATCAGGCTCTCCGAAGCCAGAATTTAGAGCTCCAGAGCAGGGTTGGGGAGCTTCAAAGCCAGTTAAACAGGATTAATGCGTTGGCGAATCTCTCAGGCCGATACTCGGAGCCGGATATTCCATCCCAGGTCTATAAGCTGATAGAGCCCTCCGTGGTGAAGGTTACCGTGAGAAGCTGGACCACTTTAGGATTGGTCTCATATGGCCAGGGATCCGGCTTCGTCTACGATGGCTCCGGCCACATAGTGACGAATCACCACGTCGTATCAGGGGCGGATGCCATAGAGGTCACTTTCCTCGACGGAACCACTTTGAAGGCAATCCTGGTGGGCTCGGATCCGTACAGCGACCTAGCCGTGATAAAGATTGAAGCCCGTAAAACCCTGGTTCCCGTGGTGCTGGGGGATTCATCAGAGCTCTACGTGGGGGAGACCGTGTTGGCGGTCGGTAACCCGTTCGGCCTAAGCGGGTCCATGACGAAGGGGATAGTGAGCCAGCTTGGGAGGACGTTGCAGACGTCGGGGAACTACCTCATCGTAGGGGTGATCCAGGTTGATGCGGCGATAAATCCGGGAAACTCCGGAGGACCATTATTAAACCTTAAGGGGGAGGTGGTGGGGGTGAACACGGCCATAGCCTCGATGACCGGGGAGTTCGCCGGGATAGGATTCGCGATACCGTCGAACCTGGTGAAGAAGGTCGTCCCAGCCATAATAAGTCAGGGATATTATCCGCATCCATGGCTTGGAATCTCAGGTTTAGATGTGACCCCCGCCATAGCGGAGGCCATGAACCTGCCCAACGCTACGGGTTTCCTTGTAACCGAAGTTTTAAAGGGGAGCCCCGCGGCTGAGGCAGGGCTCAGGGGTGGAACTAACGTAGCGGTCATAGAGGGGGTAAAGGTTCCTATAGGCGGGGACGTCATAGTGGGCGTGGATCAGATAAGGGTGAGGCAGCTTCTGGACCTGCTGGTATACTTGGAGTATCAGAAGAACGTGGGCGACCAGGTGAAGCTGCGGATAATCAGGGATGGCGTAGAGGAGGAGTTGACCGTGAGGCTGGGGGAGAGGCCTCCACCATAAACCTAGCTGTCATACCCGATGGGTGGGCAGCCGGCCCCCTCCCTAGAGGTTTGCTATATCCCCGCCTACCCGTTATTCATGTTAAATCGGATGCGAGTTCCTTCATGCTCACAGCCTTAATATTTAAAACTTCAACGATGTTTATCTTCCTATCCCCGGCAAAGGGGATCTCCAGCTTCTCCGGTATAGGAACATCCCTGTAGAGGAGGAAGACATGATCCCCTAGGGTATGGGCAATGTATACATGCCTCCCATCCTTATAATAGTGGAACACGGGCGTGGCCGGCGCCACCTTCAATATATTAACGAGATCCTCTAGGTCCCTAAGCTCATATACAAGCTTTAACCGATCNTGNACCCTCGGCTCCCCATCCGACACGTCCGCCGTGNCCTCCTCGAGGCCTCCACCATTTCCTCTTGGAATCGCCTCAGAAGCCTACCCGTAGACGAAATTTATAGAGTTTACTGATCCCCAGGATACGGCTAATCCCGCCTTAAAGTATTTCGAGCCCAGCCCGGGATGGTATAAGCCGAAATCATAGCTTCCAGCCGGAAGCCAAAGCTCATAATAGCCGTCCATGGAGAACGTATATACCTCCTTGAAGCCGTCCGTTGAATAAGCCGTTAAGGACGCCCATGAGAGGGGCAATGCCCCCCCGCACCAGTCTATCCACAGGATCTCCCCATGGAGGTACCCGAGCCTTTCCAGGCCCTGAACCACGGATACCATGGGATACTTCGGAGGATACCCTGAATCAACGGTTACTTTAAGTATCTGGCTCTGATGATATCCAGGTACGGTGACGCGCATCAGGTACTTTCCTTCCCCTATGCCTCCATCCCTTTGCCTGGAGGCATCCGTCGTATCATAGAAGTTCGTCCATAGGATCCTCGGGTTACCCCAGTAGCCATCGAATCCGTCGATCTTGAAGTTGAACTGGGTCACCCCTCTGGGTATGTAGGCCAGTTCGGCGGCTGCAAGGTTTCCCTCCTCATCGAATAACTCGATCCTTAGAGGGGTGGAGTCCAGGTTATTTATGGGACGGGCATAGGGCAGCTGATTGTCTATAGGATCTAATATGCCCTCAGTTCTGAATATCAATGTGGCCTCTATGGTTGATCCCTTGACCAGGTTATATCTGCCATCGGTAACCGTGCTCAGTTGAACCGGTAACCCATGGGAGAAGGTGTGTGGGTCTTCCAGGTAACCCATCGTATAGACTTTTATCCTATAGGTGTCGGGTTTCAGGCCTAACGCGTTCAAGGGTATCCGCGGGGAATCATCGAATTGCATATAGCCTTCCGTGGAGACCCT
>JGI20130J15133_1001181_pt1 | contig 22447 bp, 30 predicted proteins | sample WasSprMetagenome_FD_15133 | JGI IMG/M metagenome (IMG submission 15133) | reverse complement strand
GCTCACGAACTTGCGGAGAAAATAGAGGATAAGTTAAGTAAGGAACTGGAAAACATTGGAAACGTAACAGTCCACATTGAACCATTTGACAAAAGACTCCAACGTGGTCCAGTGGTGGATGAAAAGGAAATTCAGCAGGTAATCTACAAAACAACTGAAAGTCTGCAACAAGGGTTCTCGGTCAAGCGAATAGTCACATATGTTTTTGGTGGAAAACGTTACATAAACATAGACTGCTGCTTCACAAGCCAAATTTCAATAGAGGAGGCCCACAAAGTTGCTTCAAAAATCGAAAATGGAGTGAAGCGGCGTTTCACAGAAACCATAGTAACAGTGCACATAGAGCCAAAAAAGGAATAGGAAGGTTAGGAGAAGAATATTTCCTTTTCTAGCGAAAGGTTTCCAGGCAATTTACTTTCAGCTTTCTCTCAGATACGGTGTAAAGCATGTTCTCAAGGTATAGTGCCCTTTTTATCCAGTAGTGTAATCCCATCCGCTAACCCCGCTTTCAATGTGTGTGATTTTTCCCTTCACACCAATTTTAACCTCGCCAACAAGATAATAATGACCGCCCACATCCTGTTTCTGGACTAGATCCATTTCCCTTAATTGTTCAAGATGATGTTGCGCCACGCTTGGGCTGCTAAAATGTAATGCTTTTTGCACTTCACGCACGCTCATCGGGCGGCCATTCTTCAATAGAAGAAGCCAATATACTTTCCAAGCCTTCCCGCGAAGAGCATACTCAAGTTTATCTTCATCCTCAATGCTCAATTAAGGCACTTCACGGCAATTCATGAGTCTAAATTAAGTAATAGCTTGACCACTTATTAATACCAACTTTTAGAACAGTTAAAACTCCATAAGTGAGTAATTCTTAATGTAGACTTCCCACGATGAAGGCGATTAACCCTACAAGAAACCACGCCAAAATTTGGTTTTTCACTTTTCTAGCATTTTCTCGTGAATAATTCATTAAAAGCATTACTGAGGACAACACCAGTCCAGCGTCTGTTATGGTCACTAAAGGGATAAACCAAAAATTGACAAGGTTTAATATTGGGGGTAATGGTGTCAACGCCACAGCAACCAAATAAAAAATTGTAGCTACAATTGTAGCTTTTCGCGGTCCAAAACGCACAGCTATAGTCTTAACGTTCCGCATTTTGTCGCCCTCGACATCTACAATTCCTTTAGTTACTTCTCTCCCGGTGTTTGAGAGGAAAACCATAAAGACGAAAATCAAGATGTTCATCGCAATGGTGCCTGTTACTGCCAAGCTTCCGTAAATAAATGGGGCTGAAACACATGCGCTGACCAAAAAGTTTCCCAAAAGCCCAGTCCGTTTGCCGACAGTAGCGTATACCACTGAAATGAGCCAAAAAATCAGGGCTGTTACGAAACAGTAGATACACGCTGTGACAATGCATGTTAGAGCTGCTGCTGTCAAGCCCGAAGCTGTGAGCGAAAAGGAGAAAACCAGGGCCTCATTTGGTTTTACAATGCCGCTGGGAATAGGCCTAGAGGGTTCGTTTATTGCGTCTATTTCCCTATCATAGTAGTCGTTTATGGCCATGGCTGCCGCTGTTAACAGAAAGCCAGTAAAAAAGCCGGAAATAAGGCTGTTCAGCGAATCTGCTAACGTCCTTGAATTTGCAATTGCAGCCCCAACGATCACCGCGAAGCCCATCATAAAACAGTTTATGGGGCGCATTAGACGGACGAAGCCATCGATTTTGTTCATGTCAGTCAAGCCTTTGCATTAAAATAAATTGGCTTTGGTTATAAGATTCGCGTTTCTTTTAGAAAGTTTAATACGCTTAACCATATTATGCATTGTAAAGTTGGTGGAAGCTTTTGCGCCACAACTATGATCCGGAAAGGTTAAGGGTAATAATCCCGGTTGGGGGTAAGGCCACCAGGCTTTTACCCTTAACAGCTGAAACAAGCAAGGCGTGCATTCGCCTACTGAACAGACCATTAATAGAATTCTCACTTTTGTCTCTAGCTCGCCAAGGAATAGGAAACTTCATTTTTGGTGTTAAGGGCTACACAAATTATAGAGATTTACATGACTATTTCGAGTCCGGTTATGGCTTTTCATCCCGTTATGGCTTAACTCCGCGGGTCCACATTAAATACCAGCCAAACGTGGATGACTTGGGAAGCGCGGACTCTGCGAGAATAAACATAGAGTACTACAATGTGAGGGACCCGGTTTTCGCTGTTCAAGGAGACAACATATTTGATGTCAATTTAAAGGAGCTCATCGAGTTTCACCGTGAAAAAGAAGCTGTAATAACAATAGCACTGCGCGAGGTTGAAAATGTTGAAGGCTACGGAATAGCAGACATGGACAAAGACATGAGAATCCGAAGGTTTGTTGAAAAGCCTACTCCAAAGGAGGCACCGTCGAATTTGGCTAACACAGGTCTCTATATGGTTTCACCGGAGATAAGGAAAATTTTCAAAGAAAAAGGCGTTAAAAAGCTAATGAAAGAACGAAAACGCTTGGACTTTGGCTATGACTTCATTCCCTATGTAATAGAGACTGGCAGACCTGTATATGGTTACGTTTTGAGGGGAAGCTGGTATGATGTTGGCACTCCAGAACGCTATTTAGAAGCCATGAAGGATATGCTTGAAGGCCGCTTCTCATCGCTTACAGATTTTGGCGGAAGAATCGACGAAAAAACGAGGGTTTGGGTTCAAGGAGAAAGTCCAGAATCTATAAGGCGGAGAAAGGAAATAATAAAGAAAATTAAACAGGGAAAAATTGAGGTTGAAGGCTCAGTTTTGATTGGAAGACATTGCAAAATAGGTGATGGAGTACGCATTGCAAACTCCTGCATCGACAACTATACAAAAATAGAAAGTGGCGTTATAATAGAAAATTCCGCAATAATGGACAGGGCCATAATAGAGACGAAGGCTGAAATAAAAGACAGCATAATAGGTAGACACGTGACAATCCTTTCTAGTGCACGGAAACCGGCAAAAATAAGCAAAACATCGGTCATAGCAGACGATGTGATAATCGCTGAAGGATGCATCCTGAAAGCGGCAAAAATATACCCTCATCAATACGTTAGAGGCGAATTTGTGAATCAAATAATAATGCCAGGGTAAAAAATGAAAATCGACTTGGAAGAAATCAGAAAGAAGGCATCACCAGTGAACCAGTATTTGGCGAACATTAACGAGCCATTCCGCCAACGATTTCTAGAACGGAAAAAAGCATATCAACTGGACGTCAAAGCCATCAACAAACTAAAGAGTTTTGCGAACAACTATGTGATAGTGGCTTTTTCAGCCGAATGGTGCAAGGATTGCGCTGCAAACATTCCAGTTCTAGCATTAATCTCAGAGTCCACAGGCTTAGAGGTTAGAATTTTTGGAGGGCTTAAAAAAGACCCATTAAGCCCTAACCGAAGATGGAGCATCCCGCCATCACCACCCGAGGTTGAAAGATTTCAGGTGGACAAAATTCCGTTAATCCTAATTTTTAGCAAAGAAGGGACAGAAAAAGGGAGGATTGTTGAAAATCCTAGGGTAGGATTAACCTTAGAGGAAGAGATTCTTCAAATAATTCAGGGAAATGCTGAAAAATGATAGCTAAGCTTTAAACCATTTGAATATTAAATACCTCATCTTACCTTTTTCCAAATCTGGCACCGCGATTATGAACCTTTTTCGCACGGTTGTTGCCAGTCTTCCGGCTTTCACAATTTCGGTAGCCGTCAACTCAGCTGCGGCTTTCTTAACGGAAACCATGTAGGGCGCGTGTTCCAGTCCGGGTCCATACTTGTAAACCGCGAAGTCGCATCAAACTTTATTCCAGGCGTGACAATCATCCCGCTTTCTCGCAGGTCACGGTAAACCGCATATTTCTCGTCAAATTCTTCATACAAGGTTCTGGCTTTCTGCCTTAGTTTTTTTAGGTTCACTTTGCTTTTCTTAAAGCCTTCATAAACTGTTATTATTCCTTTTTCAGCTAAGTATAGGCCCTCCATTAAGTCAAGTATTAGGGGAACGTTAAATTCTGGGATTTTTGGTTTCGCCATTCCAAGGGGTTTGCCATAAAAACCCATTTTGTAAAGTTCAGACCCGTCACTTGGGTTCCAAACCACTAGAAAGTTTTCGATGAACTCTACTGGTATTTTCCTTGGCATTGCTTTTTCCTTCCTTGTTTTGCAATCACATTATAAAGGATAAGACTCTTGCGGCGTCTGCGGCGTCTTCAGCCTTATCTGCGGCGTCCTCTAAGAGCTGCAAAATGTCCCTCAGAAGTATAAGCGCCGGGATTTCTAATTTACTATTTAGCAATTTTATCTCGAGGGTGCGATAAAGCTCGTCAACGACACGTTCAGCCGACTCAACCTCACTGGCTTTTTCCATGGCTTTCTCCGAACCGTAGGCCAAAACCATCATTGTCTCCCTAAGTTTAAGCACGGTTTCTAATGAAGCTCTGAAAGCTTCAAAAGGTCCTTTTTTATGTCTGTTGGCACATTCCAGTTGTGCTCCATTATTTCGAGAATGCGGAAGGCTATGCCCTCGGAGAAGTCGGCAATTTCTCCCGCTAAGTTTGTGAACCTTAAGAAGTCTTCCCGGCTTAGAAGTATGGCGCCTATTTCCGCAAGCTCACGGGAGACAAGGCGTCTTGCGTTGTCAACGTCTTCTTCGCCCATTCTAATTTCATTGTAAATTTGTCTAGCCTTTACCTTGTCATTTTTTATGAAGCAGTCGATCATCTGTGGAACCTTTCGTGTTAGGTCAAGCACTTTTCTTAAGTGTTCTTGGCAGACGCTTAATGCTCTACGTTTAACGCGTTCCTCTGTTTCTGCTGGAAGCACCAATTTTCTTCCCGCCGCAAAACTGGGCAAGATTTTTCTAGCATTAATATTATGGAAGTATTAAAAAAGGTAACGAAACTATTCCTTGACAAGTGTGCCTAAATCTTCAAAATCTATTTTCTTGTGGAAGTATTTGTGCAGAAGCTCTGGTAAGACATCTATGCGATTTCTAACTTGTCTCCAGGTGTCGCGGTCTCGGATGGTAACGGTGTCATCTTTAAGGGTTTCATAATCAATTGTTATCCCCAAGGGTATGCCCGCTTCATCTGCCCTTGCATATCGCCTTCCAATGGAACCCGCCTCATCATATTCCACAGTGAAGCCCTCATCAACCAGCATTCTATAAACCTGCAACGCTTTCTCTGGCAAGCCGTCTCTGCTGACAAGGGGGTAAACTCCAATTTGTATTGGGGCTATGTCCCTTGGAAAGCTTAGCATTACCCTATCATCTTTTACTCGATAGGCATATTCAAGCGTCACATAAACAAGTCTGTCTGACCCAAAACTGGGCTCGACAACATGGGGTATGAAGCGTCTTCCTCTTTCCTCAACCTTGCATTTTGCAATTTCCACGTACTCCGGCAAAATTTTATGTTTTCCAAGCGTGAAATAGCCCTTCTCCTTAAATGATGCTTCAACCTCTTCTGGGTTGACCTCCGAAAGCATTTCAGCAACTTTTTGTGCTTCTTCTTTAAACGTTGGTCCAAGCTTTGCCATCAAGGGTTTTACAACTGTTTTCTCTACAACTATCGGCTTTTCGTATTCTTTGAAAACTCTTGTGTCAGTTCCACTAAATTGCATGTGCTGCTTTAAATCGTAATCCGACCTGTAAGCGTGACCGGAAACTTCAACCCACCCCCAACGCTCAACGTAAACCTCTTGGTCAAAGCTTTGTAGAGAATAATGTGCTCGCTCCCATGGAAGTTTCTCAATAAACCTCTGTTTTTCGGCAGGAACGCCCAATTCGACTAGGAGCCTTTTTGCCAAAGCCATGAAAGCAGCTTGCCAAGGGACTTTTATGTAGCCCTTTTCAAGAGCCTCCTTAACCGTAACTTCAACTATTTCTTCTGAGCCGCGGAGCTTGCTTTCTGCAAGAACAAGCCTTAAAGTCTCGTCGCTAACATCTTTTAATAAAAAGCATTCCGGGTCTTCTGGGTCGAAGAAGAACTCTATATCTATAATGGTGAATTCCCTAAGTCTTATCAAGCCTTGCCTCGGCGAAATTTCATTTCTTAACGCATGCCCTATTTGCATAACACCGAAAGGCAGTTTTTCCCGCGCCATTTCATATAAACGTCTAAACTCTACAAATATGCCTTGGGCAGCTTCTGGACGACCGTAGCCAACAGCTTCAGAGTAGGGGCCGATAGTGGTCTTAAACATTGTTAGGAAGTGTTTTGGTTCGCTAAAAGTGCCTCCGCATTCTGGGCAAGGTACATTGTACTTTTCAATAGCTTCTTTTAGCTCTTTTAGGCTTAATTTTTCCACGTCTGACTCGCAAAGTTTGGCTTTTTCTTGGAGTAGGTGATCTGCGCGGAACCGTCTTTTACATTTTGAGCATTCAACCATGGGCTCTTTAAAATGTTCAACGTGCCCTGAAGCTTCGAAAACTTTGCTTGGTGCGATGATTGGGGACTCTATCTCCATGATTCCCAACTTGTTGACGAATATTTCCCTAAGCTTATTTTCAATGTTCTGCTTTAGTTTTGCGCCCAAAAAACCGTATGTAACAAAACCGCTTACTCCTCCATATATCTCATAGGACTGCCAAAAGAATCCTCTTCTACGGGCTAACTCATTAATTATGGTGAACTTGTCTGAAGGTTGATTTTCCAAGTTCTCAGCCACCTTTTAAGTGTTAAGATTGAATCTTTAAGGCTTCTCAAAGTGGTGATGCTTAAAATGTTTAAGCGGCAGCCAGTTTATTCAGTTTTTCCTATTTTTAGATGTTTGGAGATTTCCACGTTTTGGAGTTTTCCATTTTCGTTTATTTCAAATTCGAGGAGAACTCTGTCTAGAGCATTCTTTTTGCTGTTGAATTCCTTTCCGCACTCTCCGCATTGAATATCTGCCTCCATTTCTATGACATACCATGAAGCTTCAACATAATGGCGTCCACAGTTTGGGCAGCGTAGAACCGAAACATCTAACCATGTCTTCATTTTTATCACGCTTAACTGGTAATGGATGGCATAGAGCTTTATAAATCAGTATGCAATATGAAGGAACAAAATGGTGGCTTAAACTTGCCAAGCATAAAAGTGGCTGTAGTTGGTGTTGGAAACTGTGCATCCGCCCTCATTCAAGGGTTGCATTATTATAAGAACTTCAATAGCGATGATGAATGCGTAGGTTTGCGGCACTTAACCCTGGGAGGTTTTCACCCTAAAGATATCCAAATTGTCGCGGCTTTCGACATTGACAGTAGAAAAGTTGGTAGAGACCTTTCAGAGGCCATATTCACACAGCCTAATAGTGCCCCTAAACTCGTGGATGTGCCGCCATCTGGCATATTGGTTCATAAAGGGCCGGTTTTAGATGGCGTTGGCGAATATACAAAGCAAATGATTCAAGTTAGCGATTCAAAAGAGGTTAGTGTTGCAGATGTGTTGAAGGAAAGCGGCGCTGAAATTGTGCTTAACTTGCTTCCTAGCGGTGCTGTTAAGGCTTCCGAATGGTATGCAAGTCAGTCTTTAGAAGCCGGATGCGCCTTCGTAAACGCTACACCTGTTTTTATAGCAAGCAATTCAGCGTGGGCGAGGCGTTTTGAAGAAGCTGAATTACCCCTTGTAGGCGACGACCTAGTAGATCAAATAGGTGCCACAACACTGCATAAAACGTTGCTTCAGCTTCTTTCTAGGCATGGTGTTCGTGTAACGGAAACATACCAGCTTGACGTTGGTGGGGGAGCGGAATCCCTTGACACGTTGGAAAGAACACGCGAATTAAAACGAATAGTTAAAACAGAAACGGTTAAGGCGGCACTGCCTTATGAGGCAGAAGTTGTTGCGGGTTCAACGGACTATGTTGACTTTTTACAGAACAGACGTGACAGCTACTTTTGGATTCGAGGGTTATACTTCTGCGGAACACCTATGCAGATAGACATGCGTTTATCAACGGTGGATGCGCCGAACGCTGGTTCTGTGCTCTTAGACGTTATAAGGGCTGTTAAAATAGCATTAAACCGAAAATTGAAGGGAGCCATACTCCCCATATGTGCTTATGCCTTTAAGCGTCCTCCACAGCTGCTATCGTTGGAAATTGCTGAAAAAATGTTTGAAGAGTTTATTGCCCAAAGATTTTAGGCTTAATGGCATTTCCTTGCAAAGCTTTGCAGCTCGTCGACAATTTTTTGTTTTACACCAGTTTTGGCAATTTTATCCTTAAGTGTTGATATTGTCTTAACTGGTGTTGGGTCAACACCTCGCAAAATCGCTAAATAAACGCTTGTAAAGTCTCCAATTAGCATCGTGGACAGCATTTTAGCCAATTTTCCTTCGCCTCTACTCCAGACCTCGTAGATTCTCGCAACTTTATTGCTTAGCAGTTCCTTCGCTGCCTCGATTCTGCATCTGATCTGTTCCGGTTCGGCCTTATCCCTTATAATTACTACTGAAAAGTGGTTCGCTAGTTCTCCAGCTTCTTCCCATCCCACAATTTCGTTATGGTTTAGCTCTGGGAAAGTTTCCCATTTCGAGGGAACCTTACTATTCTCATTAAATTGTTGTTTGAAGCGTTGGGCAACGGAACGGTAAAATCCAAAGCCATAAACAACCGGAAAAGTTCCGAAAATATTGATGGCAAGCTTTTTAGAGAGGTTTTCTTCAAGGGGCTTTTCCGACGTGTTCTCGTCACATATCTGCCTTATTGTTGCGATGGCTTCGCGGATTTCAAGCTCAACTTCTGTGATTAAGCCGATTTTTCTCAAACATATCAGCATGGGAATGAAAAGGTAGGGGAAGGCTGTCCTTGGCGGAATCCCTGCTGGAACACGAATGTTTGAAACGTTTATTTTCTCTGCAAAATTTAGTAAAGTGCCTCCTGAGCCTATGCAAATCACCATGCTTTTTCGCTTAAGTGCTTCAAGGAAAACGCTTAACGTTTCTTCAGTTTCTCCAGAGTAGCTCACAATGAATGTTAAGGCGTCCTTGTTAACATAAGCTGGCAGCGTATATTCTCTACAAACCTCTACCGGAACTGGTAGTGTATCATGTGCCCAATCTTTTAGGAGTTCCCCGCCTACGGCTGAGCCTCCCATGCCAGCCACAATTATCGATTTAGGTTTTGGATAATCGACAGTGGCCTTTTCAGCTATTTGAGCGGCCTTTTCATAATGTTTTGCGGCGTTAACGCAGAAGGAAAGCATACTGCTTTTGTCTATCCTTTTAATCTCGTTTATATCGTCTAGAATTGAAGCTTTTGGCATTTTGCACCGGTATCAGTTATGATTGCCGTGCTTTTAGCTTTTAAGTAAAACCGCCAATAAAATGTGAATGGTGTAAAGATTGCATGGAAAGAAAATCTCGATAGCCATTCCAGCATCTGTCGTTTCAGACACTCCACACCTGCGAGAAAAGACCTCGAAAATAGGTTTAATTGGGCGGACTGCCGCCATTTTCGGAGTTGACGAAATAATTATATACAAAGACGAGCTTAAGCTCGACCAAAGGGCCGACATGGATTTTATTGCCACATTATTAGGTTATATGGAAACTCCACAATACCTACGAAAGAGACTATTCAAAATAAGACCTGAGTTGCGTTATGCCGGTATTCTTCCACCTTTAAGAACACCACATCATCCCCTAGGCAAAAGGGCAGTAGACTTGAAAGTTGGCGATTTTAGGGAAGGCGTCACCGTTGCGAGAGTTAAGGAGGGCATGCTTGTAAATATAGGTGTGGACAAACCCGCGTTGATTTCGGGAAAGCATTTACCGCTGGGAAGGCGGGTGACTGTAAAAATTGATGGCGTAAACAATTATGTTATGGCAAGTCTTGTAAACCGCAACGAGATTCCCCACTATTGGGGTTATACAGTGACCATATGGGAAGACTCCTTAGGAAAATTAGTGCAGAGTAGGCCGTTCGAACTTAAAATAGCCACATCAAAATATGGTGCCCTTTTTCCCGAGGTTGAAGGGAAAATCGCTGAAAGATGGAAGAGCGCAAAGGACTTATTGATAGTTTTTGGGGCGCCGACAAAAGGGCTTTATGAAATAGCAAAACAAGAAGGGCTTAATCTAAACCGAATTGTAGATTTTGTTGTCAATACAATTCCCGGTCAGCTGACTGAAACGGTGCGAACAGAAGAAGCTCTCATCGCTACTTTGGCAGTTTTTAACTGCGCCTTTTGGTTTAAGGTTTAAATGTCTGTTTGACTTATGTGCGTTTATGTACTTTGACATCGCCATGCCTTTAACCCTTTTCGCAACAACGCTAGCATCTGTACTATTAAGTGAAAAGCTTGAAGATAAGTTGAAGGTAGTTTTTGAGGAGAGGCAATTCACAAGCAAGGATGCTACGTTACTAGTGATTTTGATGAGTGTTGTAATCACATTGGTCGCCACAAGTTCACGTTACGGCTTCATCAATCCACTAATGGTGCTTTTTCTCTTCTCATGCTCCGCGTTGCTTTTCACGTTCGCATATCTACTTTTAGACAAACGCTGGTACTTGGCAATGCTACCGCCCGCATTTTTCATTGTGTTATATGCGCTTTTAAGGGACTCTCTTGTTTGGTCCTTGTATTTAATGAATCTTTACGCGGTTATTTTCGCCATTTTAGCCACCCTTTATCTTGGAAGCATATTCACATGGAAAGCCACATGGGTTTTCGCCATCCTAATTACTATTATAGACGTAATTTTAGTGTTTGTGACAAAGTCGATGATCGAGGCTGCTAAGGCTGGTTTGGAACTAAAATTACCCATTTTTGTGATTATACCCACTTTTCCAGTTGTAGGTAAGATAGGACTAGGTTTGGGCGATTTCTTCCTCGCTGGGCTTCTTTCCGTGCAACTTCTAAAGAAGTATGGCAAAAAATACGCTACTTTATCTGTGGTAACTATATCAGCCGCTTTCTTCATCTTTGAATTATACTCATTTAATTATCAACCTCAATGGTTTCCGGCAACTTTAATAGTAATTTCCGGATGGTTACCAATAGCCTTATGGAGAAGCAGGTACGAAATCAAAAGGATGTTAAATTCCGATAGAGGTTATTAATTATAGTTCCTTTTCAGAGATTACTTTGATTCCATTCTTCTTTAATAGGGCTGTTGTTACTCCATCGCCTTTTATTGTTTTGCCTGAAAATGTCCCATCGTAAATTTCACCGCAACCACAAGAAGGGCTTCCCTGCTTCATTATAGCCTCCTTTATGCCGTATAATTGTGCTATTTTCAAAACTTCTTTGGCTCCGCGTTTGAAGTTTTCAGTGACATCTCTTCCAGACCTTGTGATTACTCTTTCTCCTCTGATTTCTGTGGGTTCTCTTGGTGTTGGTAAGCCGCCAAGTTGTTCTGGGCAAACTGGTATTAGGGTTTCCGCCTTCAACAGCATGATAACTTTTCTGTTTCTGGCGCTTTTTCCGTCATATCTGCATGTTATTCCTAACAAGCATGCACTGCAAAGTTTCATATTAAGCGATAATTTGGGATTTGTTTATATCCATTACTAGGCGTTTGAATGCAGAGTTTTAACAAGTTGCAAAAGGGAGAATATATCTAGCCGAAGAGTGCCCCAAGCCCCTCGAGTGCTGCTTCTTCTTTGGCTTTTTCCTCTTCTTCTTTCTTTTTCTTCTCTTCCTCTTTAGGTTTGGCTTCTGCTGCTGGTGCTGCGGCTGCAGGTGCGGCGGCTGGTGCTGCCATCATTGTTGGAGCCGACTTTATAACCTCGTCTATGTTGACCTCAGCTAATGAAGCAACTAAAGCCTTAACTCTGACGGCGTCAACATTTATTCCAGCAGCTGTCAAAACCTGTGTTAAGTTTTCTTCGTTTATTTGTTTTCCAGCCTTGTGGAGGAGCATTGCAGCGTATATGTATTCCATACCATTTTCACCTCTACTTTAAACTATTTTAACCTTGCCGCGTTTCCCCTTCCAAATTGGGAACTCTCATACTTAAGCTTAACATTTCAGCGTGAGCTTTTCTAATAAGGTCTTTTATTGTTTCCTTGGTTGGTATGGCTGCGCCTAATGAGAGGGCATATGCCTCTTGGTGGGCAATTTGGATCAGTACTTGTATGTTTTCTTTTGTTGGGTAGGCCACACCTATTGAAAGTTTGAAGGCTTCTGCGTGGGCGGTTTCAAACTGTTTCTTGGTTTCCTCTAAATCTATTTTGAGCTGTTCTCCCTCTATGATTAAGCCTTCGTCATACACCACTTTCATTATTAGGCCAGCTTCAACCGGTTTTATTCCAAGCTTTGACAAGACACTTGCAAGTCTTTCTGAAATCACTTCGCCTTTCCGCGCCACTAAAGTGTCCTTTGTTATCCAAACGCTTCCAGACTCAATCCTCGTGGGCAAGCCAACAGCGTTCAATTGGCTGATTATAGGTCCAGGGGGTTGTCCAGTATTTCCAGCGGGAACTATGACATCAAAGGATGCTATGTCACCGGCTTTTGCTGTTAGTCGAACTTTCCCCTTCTCAAGAAGCAGTGCCAATTTGAATGGGTTTAGGTTTGTGAAGAGGAAAACGTTTGGACCTGTGAGATATTTCTCCAGTCTTTCAAGTCCTGGTTTCTCTTTGCAGTTTTCAATGGCTCTTTTCATTAAAGTGTTTTTTACGACCCGCATGGAAACGTCTGCCGCCAATTTTTTCTTAAACTCTTGAAGCTGGGAGGCTCTAACTTTTTGAAGACTTGCTATGCCCACCACTTTATATTGCCTTAAAATTTTCGTTATCTCTTCAACTTCACTGATTTTTTCTTTCAAAACTTGTTGAGACGGCAGACTCTTCCCCTCTTTATGGCTTAATTTTTACTGGCGCGCCCATGGTTGTTTTTATGCAAACTGATTTAATGTTTTTCATACCTCTCTTCAGTTTTCCTTCAACAACCCTTAAAACTGCTTGGATGTTTTCCGCCAACTCCTCCTCCTTCATGTTTTCCGTTCCAACGCGACATTGGATTACGGGCTGATTACGCATTCTAACAACAACTGTTCTTCGATATTTATTCAGCAAACTTTCAATGTCTGCTGTGGGGGGAACTGGTATGGGCATTTTACCTCTCGGCCCAAGGGCTGGACCCAAAACTTTGCCTACCAGCGGCATTAAAGGGGCTTCAGCTATGAAGAAGTCATATTCGTTGGCCAGCTTTCGCAATTCCTTCTTTTTTCCTGCTAGTCCCTCAAGTTCAGCTCTGTCCAGCACCAGGTCTGCGTTAGCTCTTTTCGCCTTAAGTGCAAGTTCACCTGTGGCAATCACGCAGATCTTGTTTGTTTTTTCCACTGGCGGAAATGGTAGTTCAACGTTTTCTTGAAGTCTTCCCTCCGGCGATTTCATGTCGATGTCTTGCAGATTTAGGATAAGCTCCACTGACTGAGTGAAGTTTCTTTTTCCACCTCTTTCCTTCGCCTCTTTTACAGCTGACAGCAGTGTTTTCTGCTCTATCGGCATTTTTGTTTACTCCGTGCCATTGATGGATTATAAAGCCATTATAAAAATGTTCCTTTAGGCTTCGCTTTCAGCAAATATTTTGTCATATTTCCCTTCATCGATTTCTCTCATAACATCCTTTGGGTCTTTACCCTCAACAGTTACGCCCATGCTGACGCATGTTCCCAAAATTTCTTTTACCGAAGACTTCAGCGTTTTTGAAAGTAGTTCTGGGCGTTTTATCTTTGCTATACGTATAAGCTGCTCCATCGTCAGGTTTCCAACTTTCTGCGCCTTCGGATTTCCCGAGCCTTTCTCAATTTTCAGTTCACTAACGATTAAGGCTGATGTTGTTGGTGTTCCAACACTAACTTCAAAGGTCTTGGTTTCCGGGTCAACAGTAACTTTCACGGGAACTTTCATCCCAGCATAGTCTTTTGTGAGCTCATTTATCTTATTAACCACAGCCATAACGTTCACGCCGAGGGGGCCCAAAGCCGGACCTAACGGTGGACCAGCGGTTGCTTGTCCCCCGCTCACGAGCAATTCCACAACTTTTTTCTCGCTCATGCTATGTGCCTCCTTTATCCTTTGCCTTCTCAACAAGTTTGACGTAGTCTGAGTGAACCGTTATGGGCAAGGTGAAAGTTGCTTCAAGTAGTTCCAGCGTCACTTCCTCCTTTGTTCTGTCTATACGTGTGATTTTCGCCCGCATCCCCTTGAAGGGTCCATCTGTAACCTCAACAATATCGTTCTCGTTTAACTCCTCTATTATGGGCTTCCTAACAATATACTTCTCTATCTCTGAGAAGTTAACGAAGTCTGGGACTCTTGACCTAACGTGTTTTATGCCGGCTATGGCTTGCTCAACAAAGTGGGGGCCTTCCGCCTCCATAAAAATGTATCCTCTTAAAGTGTCCGGGACAAGGATGGCTTTCACTGGTATTTTGTTCATCTCTATTCTTGCTGCAACAAGTTTAGCCACGTTTCTCTCTTGGCCTGTTGTGGTTCTTACTGCAAAAATTTTTGTGGATGGTTTTTCCAATGTTTTCCTCCGCTCCATTAACTAGAATGTGATTAGTCTTGTTAGCATTGCTATTATAAATCCTATGAGTCCAACGGCCCCTATGCCTAAAAAGCATATCTTTATTGATAGCCAAAGCTCGCTTTTTCCGGGTTTCACTGCCAGTTTTAATGTTCTGGCGCATTGCGATAGGAAGGACCTTAAACCCATTTTGCCAACCAGCAAGCTGCGCCTTTGATAAGATAAACAAGCATTTTATAAGATTTCTGGCGAAATCTCCAGCACACACCCCCTTTTTCTGTTCCTGCAACGTGAAGCCCTACGCGTTTAATCTTTTATGAACCCCACTAAAATGATGANCGCCAGGCTTCTGAGCCNTTTTGGGACTGTGAACGCGAAGGCGCTCGTCTGATTATGTGGCCTTCAATACCAACCACTAGTACTTCCGCTTAAAAAATACCAACTGCTGGTATTGCTGAACCTTAACGGTTGAAGTTTTAAGGTGAAAACTTTGGTGGTTGAAGTTGGAGAAAAGAGTTGCGCGCGCATCGCAGAATTCATGCAGTAAATCTTCTGGAATGCCCATTATGGTTAAATCGACATGTGTTCCCATCCTCGATATACGACTCATAGCCTACTCGCTTCACTAACTTTGTTTATCAGTTTTAAGTCGGATTCAAGTCTTTTGACTTTTTAAAGTTTAGCTATTTGTCTGGAATCCAATCACTTGCACATTGCCAACATGTGCCATCTCGTTCAGCCATTTCTGCACACATTTCCAAACAATATTTCCTTCCACATTTAGGACATTTAAAAACTAAAGGAGCATTTCTATTAACTTTTCTATCTAGACATAATCGTAAACCGAGGGCGAGTTGTTAAACTTTTTGGAATTCCAACTTTATAGTGTTAAGCATGTTAACAATGTTTGGTTTATCTTCACCCCTTATTCCTTTCCAGTCTAAAATCGCAAATTCAACCTTTTCCAATGTTCTTTCAACGCATTGCCTCAGAATTGCCTCATCAATTTTGGCTATAGCGTATTTTGGTATCATATGCCCGAAGGCTATGTCGCTTTCTAAAGCCATTTTAGTGAATTTTTCGTTGTAATGTGGGCCTCCGATGCCGAGTATCGCCCTGCTTTTTTGTTGGCTGAAATTTTCAACGGCTTTTATTGTAGCATGTGCAACAACTTCTGCTGCTTCTAAATCTTCCCATTCTTTTGGTGTGCTCCCAAGTTCGGCAAACATTGCTGGCACATCGAGTGATGGACCATGATGGGTGCATTCATAGGAAACTTTGTAGTTTAAATCTTTTTCTTCAACAAGCCTTGACATGGTGCTTAATGCAGCTTTCATGGCGTTCGCTGGTGCAATGGACACTTTTCTTGGGATTCCACCCAAATTTGCATCTCCAAGGTTTCCGGGGGTATGCACTGACAGCGTGGGGGTTCCGCTTAAACTGCTATGTCTTGAAATGAAAATGATTAGGTCTAGTGTAGGATAAAGCTTGACTCTGTCTTGTGCATAAACTAGCTCTTCGTCTAACATCCTAAGTTTAACTTTTTGGCCGGAAATCTCCGCGGTGTACCCTTTTTCGCCAGCCTGTCTGAATGGATGGTTGCTTATAATTTTTCTTGCAATATTTACGCTTGCCGGGTCTTTCGTTGACGCGACTATTAAGATCATTTTGTTCACGATAGCAATGTGCCCTTTTAGGGATAAAGGTTTCCATAAAACTTATAATGCTTGAAACTGTTGAAGCTTTAGGTTTAAATAGCTGGAAAGTGAAAGGATGCACCTAATTAACTTCAAGAATTTGTCTGGTCAACAACTTTTAGAGATTATCGATAAAGCTATTGAGGTTAAACGAAATTCTGAAAAGTATCGTAGGGCTTTGGACGGTAAATCCTTGGCCATGATATTCCAGAAAACCTCAACGCGAACCAGAGTCTCTTTTGAGGTGGCTATGACTCAGCTTGGGGGTCACGCGCTTTACATTGATTGGAGAACGACAAACTTTACAATAGCCGACATATACGATGAAACCCAATACCTTTCGAGGAATGTTGACTGCATAATGGCGAGACTATTGCGGAACGCCGATTTGCAAGTTATGGCTAAGGCCTCAAGGGTTCCAGTGATTAACGGCTGCGATGAAAAATATCATCCAAGTCAAGCAATAGCTGATTTAATGACTATGAAGGAGAAGAAGGGCAAACTTAAAGGCTTAAAAGTTGTCTACATAGGGGTTCATAACAACGTCTGCAATTCGCTTATTGAAGGTTGCACAAAAACCGGTGTGAAAATAACCACTGTAACGCCGATATTCAATGAGCCTTCAAGGGATGATGAACTTCTTGAGGAGGCTAGGAAAACTGGACTGTACGAGACCACGTTGGATGTTAAAGAAGCNATAAAAGATGCGGACTTCGTTTACACTGACACTTGGGTTGACATGGAGTTTTTCANAGACCCAAAATTCGCCGCTGAAAAAGAAAAGCGCATCAAACTTATGATGCCCTACCAGATAAATAAGGAGTTGCTGCGAGGAAGCAGCGCTTACATTATGCATGACATGCCGATTCACAGAGGCTACGAGATAAGCGAAGACGTGATAGAAAGCCCAAACTCGATTATCTATGAGCAAAGTGAGAACCGCCTTTATTCGGCGAAGGCTATACTTCTTAAGCTGCTCGGAAGGTTCTAGCTATAGCGGTTAGTGTGGCTGGAAATTTAAAGGCGACCAGCTGGAATCTCATTCCAATGGATTTACAAAAGTTCAAGGAATGTACGTCTAAATTTGATGCAATTCCAGTTAACCCTTGGTGATTTGCGAGTTATTTGAAAGCAACGCTGTTTCCTTGTTTATGCATCTTTTGTGTTGAGTTTTAGGCAGCAAAAAATTTATAAAAGGAAAATTTTTCGGGAAAATTTCAGAGGATAGAAAACGTATGCATAGTTGCCTCAAGACGATATGTGGAACATGCTTCCGAAGTTCGACGATAATGTTGGGTGTTCGATATGGGCATCCACATTATCGCCGAGTTTCGGGGTGTGGATCCCCGGAAAATCTCAAGAGTGGAAGATCTGCGGTTGGTTTTGGATAGGGTAGTTGCTAAATCTGGTTTGCACGCGGTCTCTTCAAGTTTCCACCAATTTGAGCCCCATGGGGTTTCCGCCATCTATCTCCTAAGCGAGTCACACCTTAGCGTTCATACATGGCCGGAGTATGGTTATATGGCTTTAGATATTTTCACATGCGGGGATGATGAGCCAGCCCTGAAAGCTTTTGATTTGTTGGTGGAGGAATTTCAGCCTAAAAGTGTCGAGAAACGTGTTATAAGGAGGGATGTCCTTGGATAGGCTGGAAGCCAAAATACTCCGTGAACTCGTAGCTTCGGGGAAAACTTTCTGGGAGCTTCTCGAAAAAGTCAACAGTCCCTTAAAAGATTTTGTGGTTGCGCTTAAGCGGCTTAATGGCGAAGGACTTATAACCGGTGATGAGAGCGGTTTTCATGTAACCGAGAAGGGTAAAGCAAAAATTAACTTAAGAAGCCTAGACTTTGAAGTTAAAGTCTGCCCATCATGTCTTGGCAAGCGAATAATTCCGGAAGCGAAATTCAGAGAAATTCTTGAAGAGTTTAAACGGATCGCTGAAAAGAGACCAAGCCCATCTCTAGACTTTTTCCANGGTTATATGCTTGAGCAGGATGTGGTCGCACGGACAGCCTTAATGCATTATTATGGGGACTTGNATGGGAAAGACATTGTTTTGATAGGTGACGATGACTTGTTGAGTGTTGCNNTAGCCCTAACTGGTTTGCCTTCCCGCATCNCAGTTCTGGACATCGATAAACGTTTGGGCGATTTCCTAGGTGGCGTCAACAAGGATTATGGCTTTAACATAGAGTTTGTCAATTANAATGTGGCNGAGCCACTACCTAAGGAGCTTCGAGGAAGGTTCGANGTGTTTTCCTCGGAGCCGCTCGAAACAGTTTCTGGCTTGAGGGNTTTCATTGTGAGAGGCGTTTCATGCCTTAAAGGGAACGGTGTTGGATATTTCGGCTTAACNCACTACGAGGCTTCACTGAAAAAGTGGTTGGCTGTTCAGAAACTGCTTGCCAACATGAACTGCGTCATCACAGATGTTATTCAAGGCTTCTCCGTTTATCCAATGGATTATGGCACTGCAGACTACGAGGAATTCGCTTACGATTTAGGCTTTAAAGTGGACAAAAATCCTGGAATCAACTGGTATAAATCCGCCCTATTCAGGTTTGAAGTGCTTGGCACGGCAAAACTGCCAGCCAGTGCGGACAAAAAATTGCGGATTAAGTTTATCGATCCTAATGAGGATTTAACCCATCCAGAACTGCGCCATGAAATTCTTAAGAAATTAGATGTAGTTGGTGGTGTGTCTCGTTAGCCTGTTTTGGAAGGGAGGTTTTGTGCCGCTTAGCAAAGTGAAACAGTCAGGCACTACTCTTGTGAATGTGAGGATTCGACACGCTGATGAAAAGGATTTAGGGGAGATTGTTAGGCTTTCGAAGAAGCTTGGAAGGGACGAAAGTGCTATGGACTCTATGATTTCGCCTTTGCCCAGCGAATTCCAAAGCCCAAGCTGGATTCTTAAAAATATTAAAGGCGAGAATACAGTTGTTTTTGTCGCCGAAGTTGATGGGAAGATTGTAGGTTATTCGCTTGGATGGGTTAGCCAGCCGTGGGCTTACAAGAGCAAGAGAGGCTATATTTGCGACTGCTTCGTTGAAAAATCTTATAGAAGACGGGGTATTGGAATGGCCTTGGTTAAAGCTATGCTTGAATGGTTCATTAACAAGGGCGTGGAATGCGTTGAAGCTGATGTTTACTCTAATAATGTGCCATCCTTAAATTTGTTTAAAAGATTGGGGTTTGAAGAAGTTTTTAAGAGATTGCGTTTCACAGTAAACAAGCAGAAATAACCGTTTATTTCAGTATCATGTCAACAAATTTTTCAGGTTGAAACTCTTCTAAATCGTCATATTTTTGACCGGTTCCAACAAACAATATGGGTTTTTGCGTGACGTACGTTACGCTTAGAGCCGAGCCGCCTTTAATGTCAGCATCCACCTTCGTTAGTATTGTTGCGTCTATACCGACGCTTTTATGAAATTCTTCTGCCTGCATTACAGCGTCGTTCCCGGTTAAAGAATCAACAGTTAAAATCGTCAAGTCGGGGTTTACCACACGCTTGATTTTTGCAAGTTCACTCATAAGGTTTCTATTTGTCTGCATTCTTCCAGCGGTATCTATAAGAACAGCGTGAATTCCATGGGCCTTTGCATGATTTATCGCGTCATAGGCTACTGCTGCCGGATCTGCCCCGTACTTGTGCTTTATCATCCGTATGCCTAGACGTTTGGCATGAGTTTCCAGTTGCTCAATTGATCCTGCTCGATAAGTGTCGCTGCATGCGAGCACAACAGTATAGCCTCTACTGTTTAGGAGTTTAGCAACCTTGGCTATGGTTGTTGTTTTTCCAGTACCATTGATTCCAACAAAAACTATAACGAAGGGCTCCTTTTTCTTTCTTTTTTCCTCAATTGCCTTAAACAGGTCTATCTTGCTATTTGTGAGCATGACCTCCAAAAGTATTTCGCGTAGGTGTTGTTCTACAATCTTCTTTTTGTCTTCAAGTCTTTTAACTTGAACGCCGTTTAGACGTTTTTCCATTTCTTCGCATATACGTTCCGCAACTGGAACGGCAACATCATTCTCTATTAGGTTTAGCTTAAACTCTGAAAGTATTGGGTGNAGATTTTCCGGCTTAAGCTCTGTTGTTGTAATCTTGNTTATTAGGCTGCTTAAGCCAGACTTTAGCCTCTCAAACATTCTTGGAAGGTGTCTCCTTCCTTAATTGAGCTGCCAACTCCTCAAATCGTTCCCTATTTTCATTAATTCTATCAATAACCTGTGAAAACTGCTGTTGAAGGGAGGCTCTGCTTTTCTCTAGGTCATCAAGCCTTTTTCTGATTATCTCCTTAGCTTCTTGTAAAGTCTTTTCCACTGAAACTCCTGCACCGATTCCAACAGTCACTTTGTCTGGGTCTTCAAGTCTCGCCTTTATGTAGGAGTTTCCCCCTATTGGAACTAGGAGCTCCGCGTTTTCCTTCTGCTTTTCTAAACCCTCTAAAGTCATGTTTGCATAGGTTAGGTCTGTTATCACGGCGTTCACCATGCTTATTCGTGATTGTAGGGCCTCAGCTGTCTGTTCCCAGATGCGCATTTCAACGCTTAATCTTCTAAGCTCTTCTTCAGCTTTTGCCGCCAACTTCTCCTTCTCCAATAACCATCTTTCTTATCAACGGGTCCTCAATTTCTTGCGGTGAGAGTTCTTCTACGTGGCTTATTTTAATGTGGAAACGTTTAACACGGTGTTTGCTGCCCAATTCTGTGTAGACTTTTTCTATGGCGTGTTCTGGTTTAACTGCTATAACCTCTTTTCTGAAGTGAGTTTTCAGGTTTGGTTTTCTGATTTCTCCCGTGACTCTGAAAACTTTCACTTCACACATCTTCCTTTACTACACCCAAGGCGTGTCCAATTATAAACATTTCTGGACCGGTTGTCAGCGAGCCAGCAACAGCGGCGTGACTGTTGGCTATAAGCCCCGTTCCAACGTATGGTATGCCGCAGTTGATTGTGCCGACATCCACTGGCACTTTGAGGACGTCTTCCAAAAGTTTACGTTCATCTTCTGTTAGAAGGGGATGTGCCAAAACTCCCTTGCTGGTTGCAACCGCCAAGGAGCCCACATATGGAAGTTGGGCTATTTCTCCAGGAACAGCCTCAACACCCAAGGTGTCTGAAATTTTTCTAATTTCAGATGCTTTAAGTCTTGGATCAACGATTGCCCCGTAATCGTTTGCCAAAACCATGTTTCCATACGCGGTTTTCTTGGTTTCCATCACTGTTATGTTTCCGTCAAATACAGCCTTTATTGCCTCGATTTCGTCGTCTCTTACAAGGTGGGGAAGTAGAATTCCATTTGAGTTTGCACATGCTAGGGCGCCAACTAGGATTGAGCCGCCTATAGTTGTGTGTATAAGCTTAACCTTAAGCCAATTTTCAATCCTTTCAGCTTTTTTTATGGGAACAAACTTTGGTATTATGAGCATTTTCTCGGTGGCTAGTGAATATACTCCTATGCTTGCACTTCCAAAGAGGCTTGTAAGGTAAATTGCCAAGCTCAGTCTCCTTCAGCCAAATAAACAGTAACGTTTCCATCCTTGTCTCTGGCGACTCTAACACGTATTTTCCGCGGAGGCTTTTCTATGCCCCTACTCCAAACTTTCTCGTTTACCTCATTACTTATAATAAGCCTTTTAGGCTCGGCTTCTTCCTCTTCTTCACCTTCTTTTCTGGCTTCCAACCTCATGTGTCTCTTAATAAAATCCCGTATTATCCTAATGGCTTTTGGCGCCCTCTTATTCGGGGGCATAAGCCAAGCCTTACCTAAAGGTATCGTGTAAAACCTTTCTTCAACAATTTCTTCCTCAATCTCCGCTTTTGGAGACTTAACTTCCTCTTCTTTTATTTCTTCAGCAGTTTCCTCCTCTTCTATTGGTTTTTCAGCTTCTTCCAACTTTTCCTCGAGAGATTCCTCTGCAGTCTTTCCTTCTTTTGCTTCTTCAACAATTTCTTCTCTTTTCTGTTCGGTTTTTTCTTCGTCGGCTTTTTCTTCGACATCTTCCGCCTTCATGATACTTCACCTTTAAGCCTTTATTTTCCTGGTTCTCCAATGCCTCCTTTTAGGATGGGTTCTGAATTTTCCAGCAGTTTTTGCTATAACCCATGTTGGAACAGCTTTTCTCTGCTTTCCCGCTTTTGCAAGTCTCCTCTTTTTTGCTGTTGGTTTGAATCTAGCCATACTAAACCCTTCTTATCTTTATTTCCCGCTTTTGGGTTTGCAGTTGAATTAGTATTTGT
>JGI20130J15133_1001178_pt1 | contig 22487 bp, 20 predicted proteins | sample WasSprMetagenome_FD_15133 | JGI IMG/M metagenome (IMG submission 15133) | reverse complement strand
CATGATCCTGCAGAAGTTCTCGTACTGGGGCTTTGTGAAGTGCCTCCTGAACCTTGAGTTGAGAGCATATGCCTCAGCCTTCTAGGCATTCCCCCTATGAACGCGAACATGGGTTATAGGTAGCCCATCAGGAAAATAAGCCTTAGATACGAAACGAGCGAAAAATGCAAATAGTCAGTTAATTCTATTTTCGCTCTTAATCAGGGAGCTCGTTGGCGATGGAGAAAAAGTCCATGGATATCATGGATGCCAACAACTTCATGATTAAGATCGTCTATTTTTATAGAATCAGTCCATTCTCATATCGTTATGGGATATCGTCAAAAATCGTATCATTCTATAGCAAAAAAGAATGGACGATAAGAAAAAGAAAGAATTAAGACATAAAGCCATTTAATTATCCGTTCAGTGGAAAAAGAAAGAGGGAAGAAACCCTGAAGCTATGGCTTCTCCAGAGCTTCATCGTATCTATCCTTTGCCGCATCCTTCGTTCTCGATTGCAATCTCTGTCTCAACCTTCTCCTGTACTCGTTGAGGGGATGCCTTACCCTTCCACATTGCGAGCCATTTTCTATGCATAGCCCATGGGTTTTCATGGTGGAACAGCTTGGAGGCGCGTACTTGGTTCTTGAACCCCTCCTTCCGGCTATGTGCTCTACCTGGTAAAGGGTAATGCGCTCATCGGCATCCGCTAGGCCGGTGAATAGCCTTACGATTTCCTTGGAATCCATTCCCACGGAGAGGAGGAAGCTCGTTAACGTGAAGCGCCCGACATGGGACATGGCCTTTCCCGAGAGAAGGGCACCGTAAAGGACCTTAATGCATGGAGGAAACGAGTCCGTGAAGGCTACCTTGGGCAGCTCCTCAGCCTTTAAGATGCGCTTCCTCTGACTCAGGAGTTCCCCAATCCTTTCAAGCCTTTCCCTGAGGGACTTTGGCAGCTCGAGATCGAGCTTAGGCTCGAGGATCTTCTCGAAGCGATGCCTTATGCCTTCGACCATGAGGCGAACGAGCTCCTCCTCCGTCACATGGACGAGGCCGTCCATGACGATGCGATTGACGAGCTTCCATTTTTCATCGTGAAAGGATGGAGCCACTTTCAGGTAATCCACGAAACCCATGAGGAACTCCCTGGGTCGACCGAGGTTTGGCTTGAAGGAAACCCTCCAGTTCAAGGTCGAAGAAGCCAGGTAGGCGATCTTGGAGGGATCCTCTCCCATCAGGAGCCCCTGGACCCTCTTCGCCTCCGAAAGGGCAAACCTTCTTTTTAAGAAGGGATCTCCTAGGGCCCGGACGAGGGCAACAGAGACCGGAAAGGAAAGGGCTTCGACCTCGTAATCGAGGTCTTCCCTGAATCTCGATTCGCCGGACTTCAGGGCTTCGACGATCCTTTCCTCGGCCCTGTTCAGAATAGGGGCAAAGTCCGGCTTATCCATGTCCCCGAGATTCAAGCCTATACTCTCTACATATCGGGCGGCCTCCCTGGTAAAGGGATATTTAGCCAAATCGGCCCTCGAGAGGGGAAAGGCTTCCGATAGGTCCAAGTTCAAGGATGCCCCTGGCTATTAATTAGGGACTCCTTCATGAAAAGCTTTCTTACCTTCAGTCCTTTCATCCAATTCCGGAGCACCAATAAGGCTTTAAAGGAACCTCTTTCCCATAGCCTTCCTCTCAGCTTCAAGGATGAGCTCGAAAAATCGGTCGCTTAATCTGGATTCCTTCCTAAGGATTTCTGAGGCTTCCGTAGCCTCAATCCTTCGGCCGGCTAGGGCGATGGCTGCCGGAAGCCCATAGGTTTCAATGAGCCTTGAGGCCTCGCGGGCCCTATTCATAATCCGCCTCTCCTTGGAAGAGAGGGCCTTCCCCCCCTTTTGGAGGATCTTTTGAACCTCCTCCTCAGTTTCGGAAAGGATGCCTAGGGCCCTAGAGCCACATTTGGGACAAAGGGGCCTAGGGGGAAGGTCCATGATCCTCATGGTCTTCACGTAAGCGAGGCAGTTCATGCAGGCAAAGGTCCTGGCTTCGCTCAAAAGCCTAACCTTGGCAGACTCTATGAGAACCCGCCTCATCTTCTCAGGGGGGATCAAATCAGACTTCCTGGCTATTCGCTCGATGCCGATGCTGGCTATAGGAGTGGGGTTCCCATTAGTTTTTAGGACCTTGAGCTTGATCTTACCTCCCTTGATGGCTTTCAGGGCATCTAGCATAGCCTCCAAATCCATGTCTGTCCTGAGGGTTTCCTTGATGGCTTCCTCGTAGATTACTGTTCCCTCGAAGCTCTTCTGAAGTTGCGATAGGCTTACCCTGCTAAAGTCTGCCCAGCGCTTTAAGGCACCAAACCTTCTGGCCACATGTACAAGACGGCGTTTGAAAAGCCCCGTCTTTGTTGTTGCCGCTATTGCCAGCTCTTCGATGGGCATTGAAGGAAGTTCCCTAAGGATCTTTTCCACATCCTTTGCGGAAGCCCTTCCCCCTACTTCCACGACGATTCTATAAGGATCCTGCTGGACTCCGATCGTATAGCCGATCCTTTCACTCAGGACATGCCCGACGAGCCTAGCCAGAGTTCTGTTCACAAGGCTTCCAAAGTGGGCATGGATAATGACATAGCCCTGCCATTCTTCGATCGTTATCAGCCTATCTGATGGAACGGGAAGATTTGCCTCCACCTGGGCTACCGTTTCCCTTAAAGCCCTGATCAAGTCCTCCCTATCGATGGGATACAGCCTCCTAAGCCTCGATACGATATCCTCGAGCCCCTTCTTTCTCTTCAGATGCTCCGCCACCAGGCGCCTTATCCTTCCTACCTCCATAGCCACTTCATACGGAACGGGAATCTCCTCCCCTATCCAGCTTGGAATAGCTCCCGTGGGATCGTCTATGGGCTTCACGTATATTCGATCCCCAAGGATGTTCAGAATCTTGTAGGGACTGCCCCTGAGGATGAACTTCGTCCCCGGCTCCCCGTATTCTGCCACGAAGGCCTCGTCCAGGATCCCCACGGGAGTCTCGCCCGTTTCGTCGATGACCAAGTACTGCTTTTCATCCGGGATCATGCTGAGCTTTTCAAAATAGTACTCGTATAGCTGCTTCGTCCTCATAGGCCTGAGGATCACTTGATCTTGTGGGGAGTACCAGGCTAGGCGCGGGTAACGGGAATGCATATACTGAAGGACCTTTTCCAGCTCTTCCTTCCTTAACCCCTCATAGGGATAGGCGTTTCCAAAGAGCTCAAGGACCTCCTCAAGGTACCAGCGCCCCTTCTGCGCCAGCAATCCCGCGATCTGATGGCAAAGTACATCGTAGGGATGCTGTGGAATTTTTATGGGCTCCAGCTCTTCCTTCTTGGCCCTTCTGGCGATGACCATGGCTTCCAGCGTATCATCGGAATCCATCGTGATAATGATGCCCTTTGCCGTCCTCCCTATCCTATGACCACTCCTACCAACCCTTTGAAGGAGCCTTGTGACCTGCCTTGGACTCATATATTGGATGCATAGATCTATGCTTCCGACATCGATGCCAAGCTCGAGGCTCGATGTGCATACGAGGCCCCTTAGCTCCCCATTTTTCAAGCCCCTCTCAGCACTCACCCTAGCTGGCTTGGCGAGGCTTCCATGGTGAATGCTCACTGGAAAATGAACATCCCATATTTTGAAGCGGCTTGCCAGGACCTCGGCTATGGGTCTCGTATTCGTAAAAAGAAGAACGGATCTATGCTTTTCTATGAGATCCCTCATTATTCTGAGCCTAGCGGCAACCTCCGGATGGGTATAAAGCTTAGCGGCAAGCTCATAATCTTCTGGAGCGGGCTCCGGATAGAGGACCTTGAGCTCCATGTTCCTAGCCACTGGAACCCTTACGATTTCCACAGACCCCCTTACGCCGACAAGAAACTTGGCAACCCTCTCGGGAGTTCCAATCGTGGCTGAAAGACCAACGACTTGGAAATCCCTTCCCGTAATCCATCTGAGCCTTTCCAGAGCAAGGGTAAGCTGGCTTCCACGCTTGTCCTCAGCCAATTCGTGGCATTCATCTATGATGACCCAGCGAACCCCCCTCAGATGACGGCGCATCACCCTTCCTGGAAGGATGGCTTGGAGGGTCTCAGGGGTCGTTATCAGGAGGTCGGGAGGACTCCTTGCCTGAAAACCCCTTTCCCTCGTTTCCGTATCTCCATGGCGAACAGCGATCCTGACATCCAATTGTTTGCACCACCACTCAAGGCGCTCGAGCATGTCTCTGTTGAGGGCCCTTAGGGGCGTGATGTATAGAACCTTGATGCCGGGAAGCCTTTCTGGAGCCTTCAGGAGAAGGTCTAGGATGGGGAGGAAGGCAGCCTCTGTCTTTCCTGTTCCCGTAGGGGCTATGAGGAGGACATTCTTTCCCTCTGCTATGAGGGGAATGGCTGCGGCCTGGGGTCCAGTGGCACTCTCAAAGCCCCTCTTCTGAACGATCGAGCGAACAGGTCTAGAAAGGAGCGAAAACGCATCCTCCAGAGGCTGTCCCTGAGGCTCTACCATACGCTTAAGAATGGCTCTCGAGGGATAAAAATTCGAGCTTGCAGTAAGGATAGAAGGACCGGAGCCTCCGCCTCTAGGGAAAACTGGAGGATGGAATGTTGTAGGGATCCTAAAAGAGGGAAGAATTCCTAAGCATTCCCAATTTCAATTTAGGATCCCAAGTTTCGAGGATGAGGCTGTTGATCCGGGTCTCAAGCCTCTTTCAGCCAAGAATAAAAGACGAAGCAAATTGGGGCGATGGATCGATTTTATGGCTTATCAAGGATTTTCATCTTGGATGATTCGACGCCTTATGGCCGGCTTAGTTTCCATGAGCCTCTTTAAGGCTTCCTCGAAGGTTTCATCATCGTAGAGTAGAAGGTTCATGAAAACTCCCGTACGCCCCACCTCATCCCTCCTGGATAGGACGAGGATCCTCTGTCTTACAATGTCGACGCTCACCCCTACGATCTTTGCAACTTCCTTCTCCCTTCCCTTCACAGGAGATTCGATGTGCCCTTCCTTCGTTGGTTGGATAAGGGTAAGGCGCTTTGTGCATCCGGGAACCCTCTTTCCATCCTCCAAATCCCTTAAACCTACCATGCCTCCGAACTTGTAGAATTCTGTTTCGAGGCGTCTGAAGTTCGTAAGGGGAAAGGTTACGGAGGACCTCTCTTCTGGATCTAAATATATATGGGCCTTTGGGGTATGCCCCGGAGTTGCTTGGGTTATGCGCCTCGAAAAAATCTTAAAACCTCCAAGATTCAAGGCAAGTTCCACGATGTGGGAAAGTACGGGTCTAAGGATGATGATGTCTATATCGCTTTTGGCATCCACATCCCCCCTTGCGACGCTTCCATGAACCATGGGATCCAAATTCATGACATGGAGGGCCCTAGCGATCGCTAGGGCCCTCTTCCTTAGAACCCCTAAGCGCTCCCAGTGTTCCGGCGAGTATACGACTTCTATTTCATCAGGAAGCCTTGAGGGCTTCTCAGCCATAAGGACACCGAGGCTGAAGCCTCAAGCCGGGCTTAGGAGGTCTCCGCTGATAGGGAAGGATCCTTTCCGCCTTCCTTATGTTGGAGGATTTCTAGCACCTCGCTTAACAGACCTTTGCAAAGCTCCTCAGCCCTTCTTAGATTTTCGGCCTCTGCCATGATACGGATAATGGGCTCTGTTCCTGAGGGGCGTACAAGAACCCATTCCTTTTCTCCTACTATCTTTACGCCATCCGTTAGGTCCAGTTTTTCTCCAGAATGACGGGCCCTTAAGGCTTCTATTATATCCTTTGCCTCAAAGGTCGAGCAGGGCACTTTATCCCTAGCCATATAATAGCGAGGGAAGGATGCAAAAACCTCGGAGGCAGGAATTTCCTGAAGGGCAAGGGCTTCAACCACTTTTAGGGCAGCAAGGATTCCATCCCTCGTATAGAGATGTTCAGGAATAATGACTCCCCCGCAGCTCCCTTCTCCTCCTACGATGGCCCCCGTTTCGATCATCTTCTCGACTACGTAGGCCTCGCCAACCCTCGTCCTCACGACCTTGGCTCCATGGCGCTTGGCAACATCCTCAAAGACCATGGAAGAGGCGACGTTTGTTACAACAATACCTTTTCCCCTCTTCGAAAGAACCTGATCTACGATCAAGGCTAGGGTTAAGTCCTCTGCCAAGACCTCGCCCTTCTCCGTTACGCAGACAAGCCTATCAGCATCGCAATCATGGGCGAAGCCGATGTCCGCCCCAAGGACTACAACCTTCTTAGCAAGGTCGGAGAGGCTTTCCCTCGTAGGTTCGATGGGTCTTCTGAACTTCCCATCGATTTCTACATTGAGGGGGAAGACCTGGCATCCTGCATCCTTGAGGACTCCTGGGGTTACAAGGCTTCCAGCCCCATTCCCTGCATCCACGACTGCAAGAAGACCAGCCTTCCTTATGGCATCGACATCGACAAGGCTTATCAAAGCCTCTTCATACTCGCCCAAGAGGCTAAGATCCTGGACTTTTCCCAAGCTTGTCCAGGGGGCTTCCCTACAGGAACCCGCTGTGTAGAGATTCCTTAGCTCAGAGATCTTGGCCTCATTCAAAGCCCTGCCACCAGCACCGAGGAACTTTAAAGCATTCCAAGGAGGAGGATTATGGGAAGCCGATACGATGATGCCCCCTACAGCCCCCGTCCTTTTTACGGCGAAGGCTATGGCGGGGCTTGGAGCGATTCCAAGAACTAATACATTGTGCCCTGTAGCCATCAACCCCGCAGAGGAAGCCCTTTCAATCATCTCCCCGCTGGGGCGGGTATCCCTTCCCAGAACCACTGGTCCGGGAGGAAGCATGCTACCGAAGCATAGGGAAAGCTTTATGGCCTCCTCCGGTCCAAAGTCCTTTCCAACTATCCCCCTTACTCCCGAGGGAGAGAAGATAAGGGAATTTCTTCCGATACTTTTAGGGTTCAAGGGCCGTATAATGCGTAGGTCTTTCCGACTGATAAAGGTAAGGATGCGCTCATAGAGGAATAGAGGACCGATGGCTGAGAAAGGTTGAATAAATGTGCACAGAAGACGTGAGCCTCATGTTCAGAAAAAAAGGGAGGATAAAATAAAATAAAACGCTCTTAATCAGGGAGTTTGTTGGCTATGGAAAAAGCCTCCATGCGTCTCATGGGCAACAACAACTTTATGAATAAGAGCGAAATAAAAATAAAAATGAAAGGGGAAGGATACCCTCAAAGATAGTTTCTTTCGCCCAAGGGGAATTTATTTGCCACGCTTTTCCTCCATCCATTTTCTACAGATGTTTACCCCTTCAACGGCATCCTTTCCGCAGGCATCGGCTCCTATTTGTCTTGCGAACTCGTCGGTGAGGGGGGCACCTCCCACGATGACCTTCACCTTATTCCTCAGGCCTTCCTTGACTAGGGCATCGATGACTGCCTTCATATTAACCATCGTGGTCGTAAGGAGGGCTGACATGGCTAGAATATCCGCTTTATTCTCTTTTACAGCCTCGATGAACTTCTCCGGAGGGACATCAACTCCTAGGTCGATGACATTGAAGCCTGCCGCTGTGAGAAGGGTGGCCAATATGTTTTTACCGATGTCATGAAGATCCCCTAAAACGGTCCCTAAGACAACCGTACCGATCTTTGGTACGTCCTCCTTCTCCATGTAGGGCTTAAGGACGCTCATGGCCTCCTTCATCGTTTCGCCCGCCATGATGAGTTCGGCAAGGAAATACTCGTTCCTAGAGTACTTTTCTCCTACGATATCCATGCCCTTGGAAAGACCCTTCATGATGACGTCCGTTGGGGAGATCCCCATATGTATGGCTTCTTCGGTAGCCTTCTTGACACCCTCTATATCGAAGACCACAATACAATCCCTAAGCTTCTCGAAAATCTCCTCCCTGCTTGGCAACCGTTCCACACCTCAACAGGTTTATCGATTATTCCATAATAGATATAAAACTTGCGCAGGATACGAGTTTACTCGGAGCATAGGAAACCTTTGGGGAAGGGGACTAAAAACGCGAACTTCTTCGAGGGCCCCCTTCAAGGCTTATGGGAACAAGCCTATTCTTCTTCTTGGCTAGCGTACAAAGGAGCAGAATTCATCAAAGCCTAAGTGGGCGAATGTAGCAGCAGCCAAGGGTTTTTAGCGTAATCCTTTAATCCTTCTCCCTCTTTTTTATGCTTGAATCGAATGTCCAGAGGGTTTTTATCAGGAAGCCCAAAACGTGGGTCCTCCGTCGCGGTCCTCATCGGATTGGTCATAAGCATAGTCATCGGAACCATCCTTCTCTTAGTGGACTATGAGGGTTTCGGTGGGGAGTTCTTCGTGGAGATCGGAGCCCTTATCGGTGGAATCGTCATTGGAAGGATGCTGTTTCAATCCACCCGTCAATCCCTCATCATGGGCGCCACGGAAGGATTGCTAAGCTTTCTATCCTATTTTTTCATAGTTCCTATGCTTTTGAATGCTGGTCTCATCCCGAACGAACCTACTCCCGAAATAAGCCCTGAAATTTATATTCTTCTCATGGTTATGTGGATCATCATATCAGCAGCCTCAGGAGCCCTTGGAGCCTATTTTGGCTCCCTTCTAGGAAGATGGACCGCTTCTCGTCCTCCCGGTCCGCAGAAACCCTATTATCCAGGAGGCCCCAGGGGACCTTCAACGATGGTTTTGGAAAAGTGTCCCTACTGTCATTCGGAACTGCCTCCTGAAGCCCTTTATTGCCCTGAATGCGGAAGAAGGGTTCGTTGAATTTTTTTTTCCTTTATTTTCTAGGAATGAAAAGCTACTTTGAATCCGTAAGTTCGAACATCCTTTCGATGGCCCTACGGGCCTTCTCAGCTATTTTGCTAGGAACCATCACGATGGGCCCCTCCTCCAGAAGACTACGGTAGATGAGCTCCAGGGTATTCCTCTTCATGTTAGGACAGATGGCCCCATCGTAAGCCGGTATAAAGGTTTTTCCAGGATTCTCCTTACGAAGGCGATGGAGGAGTCCAACTTCTGTAGCAACGATGAAGCATGTTGCCTTACTAATTGCCGCATAACGGCACATCTGGGATGTACTTCCTATAAAGTCTGCCAGCTCTTGGATGTCTGGTGTACACTCAGGATGGACCATAACGATGGCTGAGGGCTCGAGCTCCTTAGCCGATCTTATATCCTCCTTTGAGAAGAGCTGATGGGCGGGACAAAAGCCCCTTTCCGGTATGGGAATTATCCTCTTGTCGGTCCTTCGCTGTACATATTCCGCTAGGTTGCGATCGGGTCCGAAGAGGACTGTATCGGCATCTAGGCTTTTTATGACCTGAAGGGCGTTTGCTGATGTACAGGTAACATCGCATTCGGCCTTGGCTTCGGCCAGGGTGTTTACATAAAGAACTGTTGGCACCCCTGGATAGCGAGCCTTCCAAGCCTTTAGAGTTTCGAGGGTGAGCATCTGAGCCATAGGACATCTTGCCCCTGGGCTCGGAAGGAGGACCTTCTTATCGGGGTTTAAGATGGCAGCTGTTTCAGCCATGAAGTCGACAGCAGAGAAAAGGATGATCCTTGCATCCTTTTCTTCCATCGCCCTGCGGCTGAGCTCGATACTATCGCCCACATAGTCTGCCAGCTCTTGGATTTCGTCCCTTTGGTAATTATGGGCTAGGATTATGGCCTTCTTCTCCCTTTTCAAGGAGGCAATTTTCTCGGGAAGGTTTTGGGGATTCATTCTGGCGAAGAAAGAGGAAAGAATGATTATTTAAACTTAAATGTTAAAGGGCAGGTCCAAGAATTCTTTATCGTTCATGGATTGAAGGACGGGATCATAAGCGCCATAATGATGCTTCTCGAAAAATAGGATAGGGCTTAGGGGACTCTCAATCCATGGAGAAATCATGGCTCCGTTAGGTTAGGATAGTAGCCAATTTTTGGGAAAAGCCCGATGAAAACCTGAGAAAACAGAAAAAACCGCATATAGGGCGTACGTGATGGGATTCCAATAGAATGATTAATCTCACCATATAATGTTTTCAAGGCTATAGAGGTTGCCCTTAAATGGAAATCAATTACAAAAGAGTAATGTTGTTAGAAGGCTGAATTTTAAAGTTTAAATTCATAATCATAGAGATCTAATATGTATGGTTAAGCTAAGGGAGTTGATTGAAGCCGCGTTAGGTAAGAGACGGCTTAGCGTTTTCTTTAAGAATGTGAACTTAGTAAACGTATACACTGGGGAGGTTTATAGGTCTAACATAGGTGTTTTAGGCGATAGGATATGCTATGTAGGGGAAAGTAGCTGTTTTGAAGCCTCTGAATCAGTAGATTTAAAGGACATGTTTCTAGCACCCGGTTTGATAGATTCCCATCTCCATATTGAGAGCAGTATGGTGATCCCATCCAGATTTGCCGAGGCTGTATTACCCCATGGCGTTACAACTGCCGTTGCAGATCCGCATGAAATAGCCAATGTTTTAGGTGTTGAAGGGGTTAAGGCCATGATTGAAAACTCCAGAGGGCTAAACCTCAAACTCTATTTTTGGGCTCCCACATGCGTCCCATCGTTGCCCGGTTTCGAGCATTCTGGTGCTGAGATAAATGCCAGAGATGTTATAGAAATGCTCAGAATTGATGGTGTTCTCGGGCTCGGCGAAGTTATGGATTATCATGGAGTTTTGAATCTTTCAGAAAGAATGATGGATATTTTAGATGTTGGTTTAACCTTTAAAGTCCCTATCGACGGCCATGCACCTATGCTTAGTGGGAAGGTTTTAAATGCTTATCTGGTCTCCGGAGTTGAGGCAGATCATGAGATTTTCACGATAGAGGAAGCTATTGAAAAAGCCAGACTTGGATTGTGGGTTAAAGTCCGCAGACACCTTGCAGAATCTAAAGATTCCATAGCAACCCTTAAGAATAGAGGGATGGTATCTAGACTTATACTGGCCACGGATGATACGCCACCAGACTTGCTGGTTGAAAGAGGGCACTTGGACGGAATTATAAGAAGCACCATCGAGAATGGATTGGATCCCGTAGAGGCTATTGAGGCGGCAACGATCAGACCCGCCCAACGTTTAAGGCTCTACGATAGGGGAGCCATAGCTCCAGGTAAACTTGCAGATCTAATTCTATTGAAAAGCCTTGAAAAATTCGAAATTGTAGATGTCTACTCAAACGGTGAACTGATTGCCAGGAATGGAAAAATCGCCGTTCAAATGTATTTAAAATCAAAACCGTTCCCAGAATGGGCTAAGAAAACAGTTAAGACACCAGATTTAAAAGCTGAGGATTTTATGGTCGAAGCTCCGATACAACATGGCTCAGCTTACGTTCATATAATAGAGGTCAAGGGTTTTGAAACGTATCTTAAAGAGGACAAGCTTCCCATCGAGAATGGCTACCTCAAAATTTTAAACTACGCCTTAGCCCTTGTCGTTGAAAGACATGGAAAGATAGGTAGCAGGGCTAAAGCATTGATAAGCGGTTTGAACATGGAAAAGGGAGCCATAGCATCTACCGTCGCCCACGACTCCCATAACATGGTCATTTTGGGCAGATCTCCGTCTGACATGGCGAAAGCATGGAAAGCTCTCCTAGAAGCCCAGGGAGGTTATGTCGTCGTTTTAAACGGGAAAGTAATAGCGATCCTAAAATTGCCAGTCGCAGGATTGATGAGCGAAGAACCCATTGAAAAAGTTGCGGAAGAATTTAAAAAAATTAGGAGGGCTGAAAGGGAGCTTGGCTTGGAGGAAGATACTCCTATACCGTTAATAAGTCTTCTTACGCTACCAGTAATACCTCATGTCAGAGTTACGGATAGAGGTTTGTTCGACGTAGACAGGGGTGAGCTTATTCCCCTGATTAAAGAGGTCTCTGCCTAAAGGTTCCGTATTTCAAAGCCGCCTCATAGAGAGCTAATATATTTTCTATAGGCGTATCGGGCTGTATGGCATGGGTGGGTCCTAGGATTAAACCCGTAGGCCCCAGTTCGACTATCCTCTCCTTAACCTCTCTAGCGACGTCTTCAGGAGTTCCGAATGGCAGCGTGCTCTGAACTCCTATCGTTCCGTCGAAGCAGAGCCTATCGCCATACAGTCTTTTAAGCTTAGCAGGATCCATGCATTCCGGTTGAACGGGGTTAAGGATGTCTACGCCTATTTCAATCAGATCTGGGATTATGGGTTCTATCCATCCATCGCTGTGGAAGTGGAAGAAAACGCCAAATCTATGGCAAAGGTCTGCGAGCTCCTTATACCTAGGCTTCAGGAAGCGTCTCCACATCCCCGGGGACATCATCATACCCTTCTGCATACCAACATCGTCGCCATCGTAGATTACATCTACACCAGCCTCGCATAGAAGCCTAGTCTGCTCCATTCTAATCTTATGAAGCCCATTCAAAACAGCCTCGACGTAGATTGGCTTTGTGAACATAAGCCTCATGATTTCCTTAAAACCTACAAGCTGCCATGCAATCTCCCACATGTGACAAATACTGCCGCAAAGGCAGTAGTTTTCATAGGACTTACGTGCTCTAAGAACTGCATCAAAGTCTTCCACCGATACCTCAGGCCACGAGTATTCTTCAAGCGGTATCTTTTGAAGTGGATGCTTGAAATAGGTATACGTGTAGGTCCTGTTGGGAGCCCATATGCTCTCCACACCCCAGATGTCCCTCCTAACTTCAAACCTCGCATGCTCGCCGATGGTGTAGGCTGGCCCGTAGGGACCCTCTTTAACCTCAACGTCCTTGGGAAGATAGCCTCCTTTAATACCTATGCCTGTACTTCTAACATCTATGCTTAGAACCTTATACAGGTCTTCTGCGCTCGAAAGTCTAAACTTCTCCATAAGCGCTTTGAAAGGTTCAGGCCTACATCTGAATACTAGAGGTATTCTATCAAGCTCTTCGCGACGAATGCTTCTGATGCAACGTTCTCGAGAATTCAAACTCAAACCTCATAAAAGGCGTTAATGTTTTAAGGATATAAAGGATAAAGGAAAAAGCCTCGAAAGCTTCTAGGACGAAAACTTTGGGCAGGAGAGCATGAAAAAGGGCTTTAGTTGGCCATGGTTTTAATGGTATGGTTGGTAGGCTATGTTGGATTATTCTTTAAGAGACCGAGCCTGGCGCCTGGCTTTGGCGGCTATTCAGCTATCCTCTAAGGATGAGCGGATGATGGAGTATGCATCTATAAGAAGGCCCCTCATGCCCGCCATCCTTCTCCATGGGACTTCTTGGTATTGCTCCTTAAGCTCTTGCGGAATTTGCTCGACCGCCTTCCGGATGATCTAGATCCTTCTAACAAGGCGTCCTGCTTCTCCCTAGAGCTAAGAAATTCTTCCTTGCTTATGCCGCTGAGGTACTCCTCAATTGATCCGATATATTCTAGGATGTGTTCGATGAAGATCTTCGGTTCCTTCCTCATAGAATCGGAGAATCAGCTTCTGCTCCTTCAGAATCCTATCCTTCAAGAGGGGATGGAGCGAATCGTATGTTAGCAGATCGACCTTTCTGCCGAGAACATCCTCCAGCTCAATCTAGAAATAGAGATCAATGTTTTTATAAATTTTCATAAGAAAAAGAAGATCAAAGAAAAGATACTAAAGCCTAGCCCTCAAGCCTTTCATAAAGGCTTCAGTATAGGATAACTTTCTTTTTCCCTTTATGACTTTCTTTATGAATCACCTCAGGCTTTCTAAAAGTTTCGAAAAGGCTTGAGCCTTTTTAGGCCTTTAAGCCATGCCCCTATCGCTGACTTCAGATCTCCAGCATCCAAGGCTATTAGGGAGATTCCTCCTACGATGAATAGGAGGCTCAAGCCCTCCAGAACCTCCGAAACGCTCGTCCTTTTGGAACCTATCCATAATGGATAGCTCCAAGGAGCGATAAGGAATAGAAGCATGAGGAGAAGGGCAATTCCTAAGGATAGGGCTCCTAGGTGGTAGTGGTGAAGCCTCCTACCTCCGATTCTGAAGCCTGAATGGAGCCTAAGCCTTTTCGAAGCCAAGACAAGGTAGCATAAAGCCATTGCCATGGAGGCGAAGGGTATCCAGAGGGGTGCTGGAAGGCTGAAGAGAAAGGAAAGAGAAAGGGAAAGGGGAAGTGGAAGAGGGAGGGAAATGGAAAGGGAAATGGGAAGAGTGTAGATGGGCTTCCCTCTCCAATAAACCCTTAAAGAGCCTCCCGATAGACAAAGCCATAGGAAAAAGCCGTCCGAAACTACGGAAAGGATAAGGATGAGGAGGAACCCAAGAACCGTCGCGAATATTTTCTTCCTTTCTCTTTTCTCCGCTCCGCACAATCCGGCATCGCTCCTGAGCTTTTCGTGTCTGCTTTCAGGAATTTTCCTCAAGGAAATCCGCTCCTAGAGCTCGAATAAGCGTCCTTCTTTCATCATGAAGTCCCTGTCGCTGGGAAGCCTCTCGTAAAGGTCTGTCGTCGTGAGTATAACTGTTACCTTCCTTTCCCTGTTTATTTTGCAGAGGAGCTCCATCAGCCTCTGGGAGTTTTCATCGTCCAGGCTGGAAGTGGGCTCATCGGCCAGGATGATCTTCGGGCTGTTTGCCAGAGCCCTTATTATGGCTGTGCGCTGCCTTTCGCCTCCGCTCAGGGTTTCCGGAAACCTTTCCACCAGGCTTTTCAAGCCGAAGTAATCCAGGAGCTCGTATGCCCTCCGCCTTCGCTCCTTCTTGCCAATCCCGGCCAGGGCTAAGGGAAGCTCTATATTCTCTAGAACCGTTAGGGAAGGGATCAGGTTGAAGAACTGGAATACGAAGCCTATGCCATGAAGCCTCAGCTCCGATTTCTCATAGTCGCTCAAGCCGTTAACCGCCCTTCCGAAGAGCTTAACTTCGCCTTTGTCAGGATCCTCCAGCAAGCCCATAATTTTCAGCAAAGTTGTCTTCCCGGCTCCCGACTTGCCCCTTATCGATATGAATTCGCCTTCCTTGACCGAAAGGCTTAGGTCCCTTAAAACCTGGGTTGAGCCGTAGCTCTTCGATACGTTGAGCAGATCTATCAAGCCTCATCCACCATAAACGCTTACAGGACCGTTCGAGTATGGGAGGTTAAGGGCGTATAGCCTTTCCGTCCAGTTTTCGGGAAGGTCAATGCTATAGCCTCCATAGACTACGTATCCGTTTCTAGCCATCTGGTCGTATGTGAAGAGGATTTGAGATTTGGAGCCCTTTTTTCCCGCCAGGTATCGTAGTCCCTCGAAGGCATCGAACTTCAAGCCGAAGTATTCCTTAAGAAGGTATGAGGCTTTCACATCGCCTAAAATTGTCTCGTTGCCAGCTAAGCCCTTCATCCATACGGCTGCGCAATACTCGGGTTGCCTGTACAGCCAGAAGTACCCTAGGTATCGTTCCTGAAGGGAGACGGAGGCGTAAAGGCTGTAGGAGTTTAGCGCAGCGATAGCTATGAGGGCTGTTATGGCATAGGCCTTCGCTGCCCTTTCTCTTCCCGGGCCGCCGCGGGCTTTATAAAGCCCTTGAAGCCCAAAGGCCAACAGCATCATCATCGGTACGCATAGGAAGTTCAGAGCCCTGGAGGCGAGGGTAAGCCCCAAGGGCGAATCCCCGAAAACAGCGTAGCCCTCAAGCCCTGCGAGCGTTGAAAGCCAGAAAAGGGGCGAAGGGCTGTTTTCACCTTCCATGCCCCGTAGCTCTCCAAGCCCCAAGACCATCATCGGAGCCTCCAGGATGAAGGGCGCCGCGTACAGCATATAGCGACCTGGTAGGGTTGGGGCATCAGGCATTATAGGCCTTTGCGTGCAGAGGAAGGCGATAAGGGAAACGATGGCCGCCGAAGCGACGCATGTAGGGAGCATCCTTCTATCGGAAGGCTTTTGGGTCCTGAACGATAAATAAAGCATTACGGCGAAGGCTAGGATCTCGTATGAGGAGGCCGAAAGAAGGTCGTTCGGCGTGAGGGCAACCTTCAATCCCCTGTAGGCATACAGCCCAAAGTAAAGCGCTTCTTCGACCGTTAGGACTGAGAGAAGAAGGAAACGGAACCAGTCGGGGCTGAGGGCCCTTCTAATCCTTATAATGGAGGAGGCTATGGCTATGGATGCCATGATGCCTATAGCAACTAAGGCAGTTAGGTGATGTGCCAGGACCAGGGCTGAGGAGGCTATTGCGAATAGCAGCGCCCTTCTCCATTTTCCTCGGCTTAGAAAGATGAGGATCGAAAGCATATAGATGGGATTGGCGTATGTTTCCTTCGTAACTCCGGCCGTGAAGAGCGCATAGGGGAAAGCCGTAGCCAGCAAGAAAGAGCCGAAAAAAGCCAACCTATGGCTTCGGCTTATCATGCAGGCTAGAGCGTAGAAGATCGGGATGGTTAAGGCTCCTGCCATAGGGATGCCAAAAGCCATGGCTACCATAGGCTTAAGCCCTGTAGCCAGGGAGAAAACCGCTCCGAAGAGGCTGTTGGCAGGCCAGTAACAGTTGTATCCATCCATCAAGGCATTGTCCAAGCTTATCGGCGTATGCTCCAAAAGAAGCTCGGCGTTTCTGATGGGGCTCCAGGCATCCGTGGAGAAGGGCAAACCGCTTAAGAGGGTTGGATAAAGCCTTAATCCAAGGGCTGTCAGGAATGCCAGGACCAGGTATCGGTATTTCCGTCCCATTTCCATTTGTGTCTACTTTTACTTCTAATTTCCGCGGTCAAGGATAACCGGGTTAGAAACGCTCGGGTTCCAACCCTTACTAGCTACGAATCCTCCATATCGAGGCTGTTAAAGGTCGCTTTGAACATACCATCATCATTTCATTATTTCATTACATTATCGCTATCGCTACAGTGCCAGTATGGCTTCGGACTTCCTTAATTCTTTTGTTGCCGGGTCAACCTCCAAGCCTAAGCCTTCCAAGGCATATAGGCCTAAAACCTCAGCATCGTCTCCTTCGGCGAAGACAACTATGGTTGTAGTTTTCTCCCCTCCATACTCGATGAGGGCTTCACATATATCCCGCTCAACAAGCTTGCCCTCAATGGTTCTAAACGCCCTTTTGCCTGTGGGCTTAAGCCCTAAACCGTTCAGCCTTGCCCGTTTTATCCATGTATAAGTGGATCTAGTATCGACTATAAGGTCCAAGTCCAGAGCCTTCGAAGGATCGCCGGGGTTGTAGAGCCTCATTTTGGCGAACGTATAACCCACTTAAACGCCTCCTCCACACTCAACAAAATCGAATATATTTAGGTTCCTTTTTAAGACTCCAGATTTGAGCGAAGGATAACCGCTGAGACGAGCAGAGCGACGAGGATGAAGTTTAGGGCTATAACAATTGGATCGATCGAGAGGGGAACGGTGTGCGATAGGACTTGCCAGTAGCCGCCTTCTTGGATGATGGTTAAGGCAGCTATGGCCATGGCGAATCCTATGGATGAGGCTGCTACAGACCAAGGAAGAAGCTTGGCTAGCATGTCCAACTTCAAAAGCCTTTTCGAGGCCCCTACAGACCTTAAGACGTTTATCTCGCCTTTATGCTGGGCGATAATGGTTTTGGAGGCTACGGCTATGCTGGCGCCGGAGAAGAGGAAAACCATTGCTGAGAGGATAAGGAGCGACTCCCTGGTTACGCCGTACCTTTCCATGTAGCTCCTCATAAAGCTGTAGGCCTCCTCAACGCCTATGTCTTCAATTCTGAAACGCGCTATGATTCCGGATGCGATGCTTGGGGGCTGCAGCTCCTGGCTTGGCCTTGTGGATGGGCTTGAAGGAGGGCTCGGCCCAGAGGCTTCTTTGGCTATTTCCTCAAAAATCCTGGAGGGCGTTATGGCATCCTTGGCTATCTTGAACCTTATCAGCGTAACATGTCGGTAGTCGGTTCCCCGCAGCCACTGCCCAATATACAAAGGCACGAGGATTTCGTCGTCCATGGGCGTATGGGAAACGAAAATTCCCTTGACTTGTAGCTCCAGGTATCGGTCTGATAAGACGCCTAAAACTAGCACTTTGTCGTTGATGTTTAGGCGGAGCCTTTCAGCAACGTTTTTCCCAACGATCGCAGAGTTTAGATCGTCTAGCTCAAGCATGGCACCCTGTATTATAGTTACTTGGTTCAGCCTCATGAAGTCTTCAGGTACGATCCCTCTAAGGAACGTTGATTCGCCCTTCACCATGCAGGGGGCTATGGCTTCCGGGCTGCTTGCTAATACGCCGTTTAAGGCGCCGATCTTTTCAGCCAAGTAGGCAGGAACGAGGCCCGTGAAGGGTGTTCGGCTCTTCCTGTCGTAGACCGCCAGGATGCTTTCTTCCTCGCCTAAATAGGCGGTGAAGCCCTTATAGAAGCCTAGAAGGCTTAGGGCGGATAATGAAAAAAGCATGGAAGACAGAAGGATTATTAGGGCAAGGATTAAGGTGCGCTGCCTCTTTAGGTACATGAAGCCTACAAGCCTCATGGAGGATTCGACCGTATCGCGCGATCTTTCCTTTTCATAACGATATTCTTTTACCACGTTTCTAGGAATGGGCTTCCGAAGCAGACGAGAATTATGGTGTCAATTAATGCCTTGAATCTAATTTTCCCGAGCGCACATTCATCGTCACCTGTAAATCTATTTACCTTCGCCATCAACTTTCACCATGCCCAATTCAAGGCCTGAAGCTCCTTCCCCGGTTCGGAGAAGGCTCGCGTATCGCTTCCATGAAGGGTGTTATAATCCTTTTTCCTACAAATCTCCGTACTATTTCCGCCTCAAAAAGCGGCTAGTTTCATCAAGCTTTAACTCCATATCTGAAGTCTCGGAGAAGGCTTGGCTCACCAGCATCCAGTAAAGCTTATTATCCCTCACGATCAGTCTAACCCCATCCAGTAAGGCCTTAAGCTTCAGCTTCGGAGGGGCCCTTCGAAGGGGGACAACATCGACAGGTAAACCCAACTCATCCTCGAGCATGCCAGCCAAATGGGTTATGTCCCTCAGGCTTTCCTCAGATCGGAAGTATACCACAACATCTATGTCCCTTACGAACCTCCTCCTCAAAACCGAACCGAAAAGAACAGCTATGACGAGGTCAGGCAACCTTTCCAAGGAAGCCTTCAGCCGATCCACAAGTGAATCGATCGAGACCTCATAGTATGTTATGCTCAAGCCAAGAAGGCCTCCTCCACCTTGCATAAAAGCTCTTCAAGGCATTTGAAGTTAGCCTTCACGCTTTGATAGATCTTCCTGTCTTCACGTTCGAGTAGCGATGAACGAGAGGGTTCCGAAGCCCAAAAAGGATTCAAGATCGATTACGCAGGTTGTGCCCATCCCCTCTGCAACAACATGTAACGCCTCCTATACTATCTCATAGCGGTTGCTCCATGCATCTTGTTCGCATTGATTTAAGGGCAGGGTATATGCAGCCCAGCATCGATGAGGAATACGCTAATAGCATCGTTTGGAGGGTTTGCTCCGGTTTTAGGAAGGGCTTCATGGCTATGTTCGGCACCATCCATCTAACCATGGTTGAGGCTGTTTGCGTTCCNGCTATGCCTAAGGCTATTCCCAGAACNGAGCCTAGGTAGAGCTATGGTTGTCGTATAGGCAAGGATGAGGATGAAGATGAGGCTCTTTTTGGCTCCTAGAACCTTGAGCATTGCTATCTCGTAGCTTGAATCCGTTATGAGCCTTACGGCATTGGTGTAGGAGGCCGCTACGATGACCCCGTAAACGGCTAGAGACCAAAGGTTCAAGAAGGCTAGCGTTTGCGTACACATTTGCCGCAGGAACTCTGGTAGCTGTTGGGCTTGGATAAGCCTGGCATTTCTTGGCAGTATTTGTCCGATTTGGCTAAGGGCTTCATGGATGTTCACGCCTTCCTTTAGGGAGAATTCGATAAGGGATACCGTATCGTTGTTCCCGGAGAGCATGTTTGCTGTTTCCATGGGAACTAAGAGCTCGGCATCGCTCTGCGTCAGGCTTCTGAATATGCCTACAACCCTGACTTTGAAGCGTCTTTCCCCGACCGACAAGCTTAAATCGTCTCCGAGGATCATGGAGAGAGCCCTGGCAAGTATTCCGCCTACGTCCGCCTCCATCCAGCCCTCCGCGCACGTCCCGTTTACGTAGGCTCCTCCGGCTTTGAGGAAGCTACAGACATCTTCCACACCTCTGATCCGAACTGCTCGGCTTCCGGATTTTGTGGCTAAGTTGGCCGCCAGCATTTTCTGCGGAAACGCATACTCCACGTAGCTGAGGTTGCTGAGCTTGGCGGTTAGGTCTGCGGGTAGTTGGCTATCTATTAGGGCTGTGGAGTTTGAGCTAAGGATCAGGTAGGTTCCATGCGGGTTTAAGAGCCCTGAAAGGGTTTCAGATTGAAGGTTTAGGTAGTTTACTATGGCCTTTGCGGAGGCTATTATGGCGACTAGAAGCGCTATGGCTACGATTGACTGGGCGGTTCCGCTCTTCCTGAAAAGCATTTTGTAGCCTGTGGTGAAGGCCATTCCTAGTCCTTTTATGAGCCGCCTTGCTTCTTAGGACTTGGCTTCTGCTTCGGGCTTCTTCAGTTCTCTTCTATTTCCCTTTCCATTTGTTCTATCGGCTTTGATGGTGGGATTGCCGTGAGGGTTGTAGGTTATACGTATGGCATGATGACCAACGTCCCTATCAGCTTGAGGGGAAGCGTATCTGCACGGGCGATGGATGGAAAGAACATTATTCATAGATAGGCGATTATAATGATGAACGAAGCCATTAGAAGAATAGTGCCATCTTTATAGGGATCAGGCTATACGACGGTTTTCTTGGATGCCCATTTATCGACCTTGAGGTAGTCGTTCAATGTGTAGACTCACTCCTTTTATATGGCGTCGTATGCGCATCCACCGTCTCTAGTCCAGCGGTTGAGCTGTAGCTGAATCATATCTGCATCTCACCTGTCTTTAGCAAGGATAAAATAGTAGCGTGCAGGTGTCGGGGATTGGTGTGTGGTATTCTTAAACGAAGCGAATTTTATTTTATTTTATTTTACGCTCTTAATCATAAAGTTGTTGGTGCCCATGAGACGCATGGAAGCTTTCTCCATAGCCAACAAACTCCCCGATTAAGAGCGTTATTTTATTTTATTTTTTATGATATGTGCTCTCAGTTTGCCAGTCATGGCGAACCATTTAGACATAGAGCATGTAGTACTGCGTCTTCTCTACCTTTCCCGTCAAAGGATCTACTTTGAGGCCTAGGGTCTCTAGGGTGTCAACACCTATTACTGGCATAGCGTCTTTGAATGCCAATATTCTTAGAGGCGCTCTTCTACCTTCAATCTCAGCTTCGGCTACGAATACCTTCACCTTGACGGCTCTACCATTGCCGAGCCTCAGTTCGGCTTCAAAGGGTGTTTCAATAAAGTATTTCTCAGCTATGTGAAGAGGCATTATTGTGAAAGAGGTTCCAGTATCCACAAGCATCTTATCGACCTCTAACACCTCTTTTCCTCTAAACCTAGCCCTTATGAATACGCGGCCCATGCTCTCATTCTACCCTCTATTCCTAAAACCGTTCCAAGCACTTAATAAATACGCGCCACAATTTTAGGTCTTAGAAGCCTAAGCTTATTCAGTTTCAGCCTATTTTGGGAGTAAGGGTTTCCTACTTTACAATTAGATGCGTCTTCAAGACCTCTTTTTTCTGCGAAACGCTTCATCCATGCTTAAAGGCTTGAAGTCAATAGCTTTCCCTCGTAAATTTCGAAATCATAGCTTTACAAGAACTTTCATTAAGCAACTCCTTCAAGATGTTAATTGATGTTGTCCGTGTAACTTTATCTTCATGGATCTTTTGAAACAGTAATGCAAGCCATAATGGCGTTGGAACCTTGTATGGCATGTCCATGAAGCCTTTTTCAATTTTCTCATTGAGGCTTAAAGCGAGTTTAAGAATAGGTTTACAAATAAGCTCCTCAGCCAATTTAAAACTTTTAGCCGAAACCCATTCTTTTATCGTGAAGTAGTCGTTTAGTGTATAAATCTTCTCCTTGTAGATTGCGTGGGCGGCTACGGCAAGGGCTTCGGCGTAGCTCTCGAGGGCATTAACCTCAACCCCGTTGTACGCCTTAATGCTTTTATGCTCCAGGAGCTTTTGGCCGTCGATGAAGATTGCACCGCCGAGGCTTGGATGAACGTACAAGTCTACTATTGAATCGCCTCTTGTGAGGGTTAGGCAGTATGGATCCTTAACCGCAACCGTATAGCCAAGACCCATGATCTGCTTTGCGGCTTTCCCAACCTGGTTGGCGTTGATAAGGATGTCTACGTCTGCCGGAACATAGCTTACAGGCTTGATGAGCTTGAAAAATGCGTAATCGTAGCCTTTCAAGAGCTTTGATAAAATGTTAACATCCTCGGTTATTCTTCTCATACGCAATTCTTGCGACTGCCTCAAAGATCCTTGAATATTAAAAGCTCTGAGTACATGAAGCAGGATTTTGTTCTTGGATGCCTTATCTATAATAGAATCAGTAATCATTTGTGAAGTATTGTTGCCTTCTATTATTTTGAT
>JGI20130J15133_1001175_pt1 | contig 22527 bp, 28 predicted proteins | sample WasSprMetagenome_FD_15133 | JGI IMG/M metagenome (IMG submission 15133) | reverse complement strand
CCAGCCACGCTTCACCCAGCACCATACCCTTGAACCTCTCATGATACCTCTCGTGAAGCAGCCTCAATACAACCCATCTCCCTCCATGGACCGCTATTGAAACCCTCCAGCCCTCGACATCGAGCTTGAACAATTGTCTGTCCAGCCATATCGTCCGCCCCTTAAATACTGGTCTTTCTTTTTCGCATCTTCCCATCTTCTTCAGCTCTATGAAGGACTCGTAAATGCTGGCGGCATACTTGCAGGCAGTAACAATATAATGTGATGGTAGCGTTGGATATCTCTGTCGTAGCTCGCGATACTTGGCATGATGCAGGCTGATGAAGCTGGTGATTCCATGCGAGTGGGAGTATTCAATTAGCTCATTCACGATTTTCCTATACTCTTTGAACAGGCGGTGTATCTCGGAGATCGCCGCCTCATCAGCATCCACGAGATCTATCTTGAAGTTTACTGCGAGTTTTATTTCCTCAACCGGCATCATCGCTCACCCCCGAAGTTCTCGCCCTCCTCAATGACCTCGTAGAGTAGGTTTCGTAGCTCCATGCAGAGATGGTCCATCACCTTCCCGACATGTCCGCGATACTCCCTGGCGAAGTCGTCGAGCATCCTGGGGCCATCATATGCAAGCATCCTAGCGATGACCGATGGCGGCCTGTATCTCTCAACAATGGCAAGCGTCGAGTCCACGTAATCCAAGACCATGATAAACTCCATCATGAGGCCAGCCTCCTCGAAGACATCCACGTAACCAACCATGCCTCCACAATACCATCCCAGTACACGCCTGCCCTTATTTCTTGGGGACCAGCCTGAAAATGGAAGATCATCATGATGACGTCGAGATGCCGGGAAGCCGGCTAAAAATAGGATTCCATGGCGATAGAGGGGCCTGGAGCAGATATCCATAATACCGTTCAGGGAGGGGGAGGATGTTAAGTATTTTGTCGTTAGGGGCGTGATGGAGGGCGATAGGCGCGTAACAAGATGCGACATGGTGAGAGTTATGGACTGGGATCAATTGATAGAATATCTCGGGGACGTCTGGGAGGAGCTATGGGACGCGACGATATTCAAGCTGAAGGTCGCCGAGATGAGCATATCATAACGCCCCACATTTTTACCTCCATTTTTCGGAGAACCTCGGCCATTAGAAATCTCCCAAGCTCTGGCGATAGATCTCGCGAGACACTAGCTCCTGATCTCGCATATCGGGTTCTCGGATTCTACGAAAAGATCTAGGGCTAGTTGCGCCATCCTCTGGACTATCGACTGTATTATGATGAATGCTGTCTCGGCTTGGGCGGTTAATGCTATCAGCTCCCTATCCTTTAAGAGGACTTCCTCCATTTCCTCCCTTAGGATCCCTGCTAGATGCTCCTTTGGGAGGCTTAGGATCGAGTATGCCTGCTCCAAGTCCAGTGAGAGGTAGGCGTTGACTGCTCCATCGACAAGCCGCGAGGATTCATCAAGTGACCTTCTCAGACCATTATACACTGTGGAGCTTGACCATACCTTTTTACCCACCTGCGATATCCTCTTGGCAAATTCTAGGAGAACCTCGGCCAAGGAATCCATCAGGTTCTCCATTAGTATTAGGGAGTAAATGTGTGGTGGGTTTCGCAGCTTTAGAAATCTCCCAAGCTCTCTCCTCCTGAAGTAGGTTACCATGAGCCTAGTATGTAGCTGGAGGAGCTCGCCGACACGCCGCCTCAACGCCTCGATATACGGTATTAGATCGTATCGCCCTGTCTCGAGAAAACTTGAAACAGTATTGAGCATCTCCGAGACTAGGATATAACTCCGCTTGATGAGGTCGTCCGCTGGGAAGCGGGAATAATCAAGGACGTTTCGGAGAATGAGCTCAGAGTTTTGGCCCTGATCCAGCTCGAAGCCGGGGAGGCCCTCGATCAAGCTCTCCAAGCCTCTAGACAGTTCGTGAATAGGNNTCTTCGAGTATGTCACTTGGATTATGTCGTAGCCAACCCTATAGCCCGCTAGAACTATAGCCCCGAGCTGCTCAGGATCCCGGCACAAATCGGCATTTAACCTGCAGAAGCTCCTCCTTAGCCTNGCCTCAGGNGGGCTAAGCCTAAGACTACCATCAACCCCCTCGCTTATCTCTAAGACATCACCGGGCTTCAACCCCATCCTAAGAACCCAGCTCTTGGGAAGGGATATGGAGAAGCTAGCCCTACCGACAACCTGAAGCCTGCGGAAAACCCTCTCCTCAAGTCCCCGCCTCATCATTTCTACTTACTTTACATAGAAAATAATAGATAAGGTTTATTTAGAGGAAGAAACGAGCTCATGCGGGGGTGAAGGGTCGGGATGTTGTTCCTAGATAACAAGCCTCAGATGTCCCTGAGGAGGAGCTATGCTAATGGCTACAAGTACTGCTCTAGGTGCAGGATATACTATCTCACGGATAGCGTTAGGTGCCCATATTGCGGGATCCTGTTGAGGAACTCGCCGAGGAAGAAGAAGTCCTTGAAGAATGCCAAGGTAGTTAGGGTTGCAAATGACGTCTTAAAGGAAGCTGAGAAGGTCGAGATAGAGGTAAAGACAAAGGCTTAAGGCAACATAGGTCCGGCATTACAAGGATCGTTCGACGACCGGGGCACCTATATACCATATGTTGAGTCTTTAGAAATCAAGCTGCTCTTATAAGTGTCCCTCAATAGCTTCTTTGCTCATCATCTAGCCCTCGTATTCATCTCGGGTTATCTGAAATTTCTCTACAAGATAAGTGTTCCAATGAACCTCAGATCTCGCGGATCTATCCTGAGCTCCCTGAGCATGTAAAGTGGGGCTATGTGCTCGCCAACTTTTCCGAGGAGGGTGGTTATCGAGCCCTTTATTGCATCCCTCCTAATTTCCTTCTCTTTTTCCTGTCTCCATCTCTCAAGCTCCACCTTGACGACGCCCTCCATTTCTTTCTGCTTTCATTCCTCAAACATCTGCTGAAAACGCTCCATCAGCCTCCTTCGCTCCTATTCCAATTTCTCCTGCGCTTCCTGCATTATTACGAGCCTTACCTCATTAATGCTCCTGGAAAGCTCGGCTTGAAATCGCGCCCTTAAACCGCTGAGCTTCGATAGGGCAATAATCAAGGTCATGAAAAGTATCAGTACCATTAACCAAGGAAGCCATTCCAGCAAGTTCCCTGGCAAGGAGCAGGAGAAGCCTCCGAAAGATAAGCTTTTGACAAGCCATTTAACAGGATCCCTATAAGCCTCATTTTTCCCTCATTTTCTCTGTAATAATTAAAAACGGGGTTTTGTAAGTGTGTCTTATGTTGCTGTGCGCTTACTCGACAATGCTCTATGCTTGTCTGCCGCCGTTAAAGGCTCTTGAGAGGATTATGGGCCACGGCTTATTAGCTGAATTATCTTACGATAACTTTGCTATCCTCGGAGGAGTGCTTGCGGAGGATAAGTACATCACCGAGCTTCTCAGGGCATCAGGCGACCTCAAAGGTCATGTTAAAGCCATCCACATGCCCTATGATGAGCTCGAGCCCCAGAGAGCATTAAGTGAACCTGGATATAGGAGGCTCTCCAAGTGGCTTAACCTAGCCCGAAGGCTTGAGATCAAGCTCGCGGTCATCCATACGCTGAAAATTGATAAAGGATGTGAGAATGCCTTAAGACTGAATCTCGAGTTCCTAGATAGAATCATGAAGGTGGCTGAGGAGAGCGGGATCACTGTGGCTATAGAGAATAGATTAGAGAGGACATGTTATGGCTCAAGTCCACATGACCTACTAGCAATAATGAAAGGCCTCAGCGGTAAGGTAAGGATATGCCTAGACTTGGGTCACGCGCATATAAATGGTAACCTTGAGGGATCCCTGCAGACGCTAGGAAGACATATTATCGCAATGCATGTGCATGATAATGATGGGATTAGAGATCTGCATAAACCACCCTATACCGGGACCATAAGATGGAATTTTGTGGAGAGCTGGATAACGAAGATGAGATTCGGCGGAATCCTCATATTCGAAGTCTTATGTAAGGATGATATACAGACATGCGATAGGCTTGTTAAGGAGGTAAAATCCTCGCCCATAGCCTATATCCAATCTCGATAAAGCGGGTCAGTGCCGGGAGCAACAATCATCAATCAATCAGTGGAGGTTTCATCATCCCCAAGCCGATACTCTCTAAGGAGTTAAAGATTTTTATCATCAAATCACTTGGCTAGGTACCTAGTTTTCTGAGGCGTCTTATGAGGACAAGTAATGCTATTGCCAGAATTATGAGCGCCACGGAGTTTAGTGTTAGAACCATCAACATCATCTGCTCCATGGATTGGGACTCATTCCGGGGAAATGTTTCCTGAGCGGCGGTATCAGCCCTTTGTGGGGGAAGATTTATCATGCAAGCAGAGAAGACTTTCATGTAGTTGCTCGACGTGTCCACAGATTCAGAGCTCAGCTTCTTCGAGCTTATGACGAGATAGAATTCTTCTCCGGAAATAATTGGGAAATCTTGTGTGAACACGTTAATATCATTTATGAAGAATCTGATGACTCCCCTATTATTTACCTCTGAGTAAACTGCCTTAAGCGTATAGGCCTTCTCAGCACCAATAGGTATCTTCTCAAGTTTGAATTCCTTGAAAAATTCTGGTATCCTCGGCGACTGGACATATCCATTGATTGTTGATGACTTTTGCCTTATGACAAAGCCGAACTCGTCTCCAGTAAAGACTCTTGTATCATCCGTAACGAATATCGCGAACTCGTCTCTATCATTCTGCGACTGGCTCCCGATGTATACGCTTATTCGTGCTGATAGTGCGAAGGTCTTCCCAGCCTCAATAGTCTTAAGAGATAATGCGTCTTGGTAGACATTCGAGGCGCTGCTACCTGTGAAGACATAATGGTTGCCATTGAATGATGGTAGGGGCCCAGCCGTGTTATACCATTTAAAGTTCCGATCATATGCTGTTGTCATATCAAGGCATAAGTCCTTAAATTGGCCATCCCCATGGACTATGGGCATTATTATAAGGAGCGATGTGACAAACAATAAGATTAGCCTAGCTTGCAACAACCTCCACACGCTTCCTCTCAACATTTATCGGCTCCCTTATATCATCATCCTTCTTTATGACCTCGAAGCCCTTTGGGGGCCTTATGAGGGCATACCATGGCGCAAGGGCTTCGAGCATCATCCCACCGATTATCGCGACCGTTTTCCTGAATTTTCCCGCTAAGCCGCCATTACTTTCCCGGCCGGCGATATAGAGTNCATTCAAGCTGTATCCTGCCGAGTAATAGCGGTAAAGCGAGTACCACGTGAAGCCTGAGCCTGGGAATAATCCCCCGGTTGGGTGTATAAGTGTTAGGATAAATGCTACGATGGATGGTAATCCCGAGAACCAACTAATCACACCATATAAGGCTGCGAGGCGAAATCTAAGCATAACCCTCTTATCGCGTATTATTTGCATGGCTCCATAAGCCCATCTCCTCCTCTGTTTTAGAAGACCTCTTGCTGATAGAGGTGGCTTCTCATAGCCGAAGCCCTTTAGAATCGTTTTCCCGGGCTTATATCTTTGCCACATCATTAAGCCGAACATCCAATCCTCCGTCCTCACGTCGCCAAAATCCCATCCTATATCCACTTCTATGTCCGCCCTCACAAGTAGGTGTGAACCATGGTGCCCGAATGAGAGTTTTCCATTCGTCTTCGTGGTGAAGAGTATTCTGAAGTCGTCATAGCTTCGCGAAGGCTCTTGGGCTCTTGATGGAGTATATGTCAGCGAGTCCGAGTAGTTTATTATCCCGGCCGCGTAAATATCTTTTTCACCGGCGTTCGCTATGTAATCCATTATGCCGAGGATCGTATCCTCGCCCACCTTTGTCTCATCATCCTGATGGTATATCCAAGTGTCCCGATTCGCCAGCCCCTCCTCGACCAATACCTTATGGGCATAAGTTAGTGGCCTCGCCTTGTAGCATGTCCCATTGGGCGTGCTGAAATACCGCGGTACAACAATTATTCTCGAGCCCATTGAGGCCAGCTTCTCATACTCCTCCACATTTGCCTCATAGTCCTCCTGCTCGCAGACTATCCACTGGGAAATCCTGACAACCTTGCCGTAATTCAACTCAAATATCTCCTTCCAGAAGATCACTGATGCAGTGCTCGTTTTAACCGTGCTGAAGTTTCCACCCTTAGTTGGGAGAATGAAGATCACATGCTTTCCCCTTAAGCGACTAATATTCCTTAAAAGAGCCTCTTCATCCAGCAGGAAATCCTCCTTCTTGAAAGAGAGATAACTAGCGTTTTGGAGCATGAGGTGCGGCATGCCTATCAGCCAGCTATACTTCATCACATGAACCGGCATGCTTAACGGGGATGTGAGAACCGGTACTCCGGAGATCACTGAGCCGACTAAGAATGAGAGGCCGAGTATATCCGTTAGATGGGCGTGCTTCGCTTCGAAGATTTTCTCTATGGATTGATTATAATTTTGTAGGGTGTATTGTAGGAATATCGGTATACTGTTGTCATGACTCCCATTATCCGGTTGAGGCTTTGTGAGATAGTCACCTCCACCGCGGTTGTTTAACAGGATCATGGTCCCGGCAATAGAGAGAAGCGATAGGTCCATGAGCATTATTAATGAGGCTAGGGAGGCGCCTCTCACAAACCCATAAAATCCCTCGAAAACCGAATTCATGTAGAGTGACCAAGGCCTTAGATAGGACACCACCCCATCCGCTAAAAGCGCTGGAACCAGAATCGAGACCAATAGTATCATGAAAGCCCAGAAAAGTGCCCTAAAAACTAGCTTAGACAGTTTTCCATTAATCCTATGAGGCCTTTTCAACAAAACCCTTCTCAGCTCCCATAACCTTGTTATATTAGTAGCCGGCACTATAAAAGGATTGAAAATGGCCCCAAACCTAGGTCATGGGGATCTTCATAAGACCCCACTTACTGGAGCATTCGTTGAGAGCTTCATGGCGGGATGGAGGGAGAAGCTTAGGCGGATTATTGATGATCTGCTTGCTGGTGAAGGGGATTTGGTGCTGATTGGCGTCGGCAACCCACTTCGGGGGGATGATGGCGTGGGAGTCGAGATCGCGAGAACCATAATGCGATTCCTGAGAAGTGGAAGAGTGAAAGTGCTCATTGTTGAGGATAGGGTTGATCTTATACCGAGGATGCTAAGGAATGTGAATCCTAGAATAATTTTGATCTTTGATGCAGCAGATTTCGGTGGCAGGTCCGGAGAGATAAGGATCATGAGCCCAGATGAAGCATCCGGCAAGACAATATCAACACATGAGATGCCGCTGGACCTGATGCTGAGACTCGCGGAGAAGAACGTGCCGGCATACGTTCTAGGAATACAAGTGGAAACCTTGGAGCTTGGAAGAGGTATTAGCCCGGCGGTTAAAGCCGCGGCGGGTGAGGTTGCAAGCTTCCTATTAAACCTCCTTGCAGGATTGTGATATTACCGCGTTATGAATACAGATGCGTGGAGACTAAACTTAAATTTAAGCCACTAAATCATATTCATGATCCTTTATGGAGGATCTTGTGATTGCGCTTATTGTCACGTTTCTCGTGGTTCTCTGCCTCTATCTTCTTGGTGGCAGGCTCTCCGTTAAGGCTCCTAAGAGTAGGATGAAGCTTGAATCCTATGCTTGTGGGGAGAGCCTTCCTCCAGCTAGAAGCCCGGTGAGGCTACTATTTTTCAACTTCGCCGCATTATTCATGGTTTTTGATGTTATAGCGCTCCTCCTCGCATTCACAATAAATGTCCCGCCCACGTATAGGCCGGGCATCATTAGCCTCCTTCTGATCTATGGGCTCGTGCTCGGTATAGCTATCCAGCTGCTGGGAGGGAGGAGATGAACCCGAATGGGCCTCGTCGAAAAGCTTGTAAAAAAGTGTAGGGCGAGAAGCCCTTGGATACTACTATTCGACACCGGGGCATGTAATGCATGTGATATTGAGATAGCTGCATGCCTGACCCCACGCTATGATGTTGAGAGATTTGGTGTTCTTGCACGTGGAAGTCCAAGGCACGCAGATATACTCGTCGTGACAGGCCCTGTTACTAGGCAAGTGAGAGACAGACTTATCAGAATATATGAACAGATGCCTGAGCCTAAGTATGTTGTCGCCGCAGGAACATGCGCAACGAGCGGCGGGGTATATTGGGGCTGCTACAACACTTATCCCAGCCTCGACTCTGTCATACCCGTCCACGCCTATGTCTCAGGTTGCCCCGTGAAGCCGGAGGCAATCCTGAAAGCGATCAGCATACTGGTTGAGAAGATTGAGAAGGGGGAGGTTTAGGATTGGGTGAGGAGGATATTCTAAGAAAGATAACTGAGAAGTTTGGTGAGAGTGTCCTCGAGGCTAGGGTCCTAGGGAGAAGAAGAATCTCAATCCTCGTCCCGCCTGATGCCTATAAGAATGTCGTGAAGTATGTTGCGCAAGATCTTGGGCTAGAGTTTCTAAGCTGCTTGAGTGGGGTCGATTATGGGGATAGTTTGGAGGTCGTGGCGCATCTTGGATTCTCCACCCAAATCCTCATTAAGACACGTGTTCCGAAGAATAACCCAGTCATAGACTCAATAACGGATATTCTCCCGGCCGCCAACCTGTATGAACGGGAGGCACATGATCTGCTCGGCATAATATTCAGGGGTCACCCGAACCTTAGAAGGGTCTTCCTGCCAGAGGATTGGCCTAAAGGCATCTACCCGCTTAGGAAGGATTACGCACCGGAGCACCCGAAGCCGCTTAGAGGGGGTGAGGTTGGATGAGCTTCGAGATATCGATTGGACCGCAGCACCCGATACATGTTGAGCCCCTAATGTTGAGACTCAGTGTTGAGGGCGAGCTGATAGTGGACGTGGATGTTGACGTCAGCTATATTCATAGGGGGATTGAGAAGGCCCTTGAGGCCCGGCCATATATTCAGGGGCTCTACCTCGTTGAAAGAATATGCGGGATATGTAATGCCGCCCACTCCCTCTGCTACTGCCTTAACGTGGAGCAACTTCTCGGCAAGGAGGCTCCCCCGAGGGCCAAGTATCTCAGGATAGTCGTGGAGGAGCTTAGCAGGATCCACAGCCACCTCCTCTGGCTCGGCCACTACTTCCATACCCTAGGCTTCGAGACTCTCTTCATGTACTTCTGGAGAGATAGGGAGAGGATCATGGACATGCTCGAGCTCATCACGGGTAACAGGGTCACCACGTCCTACAACACGATAGGAGGTGTGAGGAGGGATCTAACCCCGGAGGCAGAGCAGAGGCTTAGAAGAACTCTTGACTACATCGAGGAGAGAATGCGCTATTATGAGAAGGTGATAGACTCGGAGCCCACGATCCTCGCGAGAACCCAGGGTGTTGGGATTCTAAAGCCTAGTGACGCTGTGAGGCTTGGGGTTGTCGGCCCCCATCTAAGAGCATCAGGGGTAAAGCATGATGTTAGGCTGGATGACCCATATAGCGGCCATGACGAGATCCCATTCAACGTGATCACATGGGATACTTGCGACTGCTATGCCAGGGTGAAGGTTAGGATTAGAGAGGTATACGAATCCGTGAACATGATCCGCTACGCCCTTGATCATATGCCGTCCGGCGATTATAGGCTGAAGATACCGCCATTCTTCAAGGCTCCTCCAGGCGAGTCCTTGTCGAGGGTTGAGGCGCCAAGGGGTGAGTTAGTTCATTATTCGATATCTGATGGTGGTGATAGGCCATACAGGTATAAGGTGAGGACCCCAACGCTCGCGAACCTACTATCAGTCGTCGAGATGCTGAGGAGTAGAGATGGCTATGAGGTCTACATAGCTGATGTCCCGGCAATCCTAGGCGGAATAGATCCTTGCATATGCTGTAGCGCGAGGGTCATGGTCACGGACGAGGCTAGGAGAAGGCGAACGATCATGACCCTTGAAGACATAATAAAGATCTCGCGCGAGAGGGGTGCTAAGAGAAGATGATCGAAAAGATTCTAGCCGCGATATTCTTCCCGGGGGCGGTCTTCCTGCTCGCGGTCTCGCTCCTCTACGAGTGGGTTGACCGGAAGCTCTATGCCAGGTTCCAGAATAGAGTTGGCCCCCACTTGGCGGGCCCATTTGGGCTCCTCCAGCCCGTCGCCGACCTCATTAAGCTCCTCTCGAAGGAGGATATCGTCCCTATGGCTGCTGATAGGCTCCTCTTCACGTTGACACCCATACTCGCCCCAGCCCTCATACTTCTCGCATGCATGTTTCTCCCGATAGCCGGGCCATCCGGGATAATATCATTCAAGGGCGACCTGATAGCCGTGATAGCCCTTCTCTCAATATACACGATAACGATTTATCTCGCCGGTGAGGGTTCGAGCAACAGGTTCGCCTCGATAGGGGCTGTCAGGGCAGCTCTCCAGCTGATAGGATATGAGATACCCCTGACGCTCAGCCTCTTGAGCGCCGCCATCGCTGCAGGCTCGCTCAGCATCGGCGGGATAGTTGAGGCTCAGGCCGAGAGAGGTATCTGGCTCATAGCAGGGCCGCAGATCATAGGCTTCGCGATCTTCGTTATAACATCTCAGGCCGAGATGGAGAGGATACCATTTGACATACCTGAGGCCGAGCAGGAGATAGTCGCGGGATGGGAGGTTGAATATGGTGGTAGAAGGCTTGCGTTATTCAGGCTCTCAAAGGATCTTGAGCTCATCCTACTCTCGGGCCTCGGCGCGGCGATATTCCTCGGAGGCCCGATCGGGCCCGTTATCCCGGGGCTCGAGCCGGTGTTATACACGATCTACTTCATCCTAAAGTCCATAGTCGTACTCGCGATCTTCACACTTGTTAGGGCATTATTCGCAAGGCTTAGGATAGATCAGATGGTTTCCTTTTCCTGGAAGTATCTCATGTCCCTGGCCGTGATACTCATAATCCTGACGGAGGTGATTGTGTAGGCATGAGGGTTCCAGGCCGCCTCGTAGCAGAAGCCCTGAGGAGCCTCTTTAAGAGGAGGGCCACAATACTCTACCCATACAGAGAGCTTGAAAAGATACATCTGCCGGAGGGATTCAGGGGTAGGATAGAGTTTGATAGAGCGAAGTGTATTGGGTGCCAGCTTTGCTTCAGGGTCTGCCCAGCAAAAGCCATAGAGATGATCGAAGATGAGAAGGGCAAGAGGCCCATCTTCTATATCTATAGATGCATATACTGTGCCCAGTGCGCGGAGGTCTGTCCAACCAAGGCGATTAGCATGAGCAAGGTCTTCGAGAATATAGCTCTAAGAAAGGAGGATTTGGTGGTGAGATGATGGAGGCCGCGATACACATCGTGATGATAATTATCACGTTGGTGTTCGCGGTGCTGGCCGCGGAGCTGAAGGACATGATGAAGGCCATACTGGCATTTATGTGCGCAAACATCGCGATGGCGGCGATATTCTATCTCCTCGGAGCACCATATCTCAGCGTCTTCCAGCTGCTAATATACGCTGGCGCGGTCACAATACTCCTCCTAGCGACGATACATGCTGGGGAGGAGAGGGGTGACTAATATGGAGATTACGAAAATTGTCGCTGTCATACTCGCGCTACTCCTTGCGGCGGCGCTCCTAGCCTGCTCCCCGAGAATAATTGAGGGCATCAGGGCCCCGAGCCTCGAGCCAACGAGGATCGAGGATAATCCACAGTTCCTCTGGGCCAACAGATGGCTAGATCTGCTAATCCAGGCATTCATACTCTTCGCGGTGATAATAGCTGTTTCATCCCAGCTTGGGAGGGGCTCGAGGTTAAGGTGGTGAGGGCTGGATGAGTCTTTATGAGATATACTTCGCCGGATCCCTCCTCCTAATCACCACCGGTCTTTACATCATCGCGTCCAAGAGGCATCTAGTCAAAATAGTGATAGGATTGGAGGTTGTGACTCTCGGGGTGAACCTCGCGATAGCCTCAATGGGGATAAGGATCGTGGATGACATGATAGTTATGGACGCGCTGGCCCAAGGCATGATCGCGATCTCGATAGCCGTGGCTGCGGCGATTGCAGCGCTCGCGCTATCCATAGCCATAAACATCTACAAGCACTACGGGACATTCGACATCAGGAAGCTTAGGAGGTTGAGGTGGTGAGTATGGAGCCCCTCAATATTATCCTGATACTCGTTGGAGCCGCCGTGGCAACCGTGATCCTAGACCCAGTCTTCAGGAAGGTCAGGTTGATCGAGCTCAGCGGCGTGATCGCTTGCATCGCCTTCCTCTCGACGCTAGTCCTCTTAGTCCTCGATGCTGTGGCAGGAGCCCCGCCCCGAATGATTATATTTGGCCCCGACTCCCCGCTAACCGCATCCCTCAAGCTCGATATGCTGAGCATATACCTCTCGATAATCTTCTCCGGCCTTGGCCTGATGGCTGCGATATATTCGATTAGATATATGTTATTCGAGGTCGAGCATCTGCCCCTCGATGATCCCTTCTGGGTTAAGGTGAGGGAGCTAGGCCTCGACAGGTATTATGCCCTCCTTCTAACCCTGATCACGGGGATGATCGGCGTGACCATGGCGAACGACTTCTTCACACTCTACGTCTTCTGGGAGCTCATGGCGATCTCCTCATACTCGCTCGTCGCATTTAGGAAGTGGTCTTGGGAGGCGGTTGAGGCGGGCTTCAAATACCTCATAATGAGTACTCTCGGGTCGCTCGCTGCCCTCCTCGGGATAGCCCTCCTCTATGGTCTCGCGGGATCGCTTAGATTCGATGCTGTGAGGGCCGTGGTCTTCGGAGGGGGCAACATGGCGGCCGCATTCTCCCTCGCGATGATAATAGTCGGCTTCGGCGTGACGGCTGCGATCGTCCCATTCCACTCATGGCTACCGGATGCACACCCAGCCGCCCCAACCCCGATAAGCGCGATCTTATCCGGTGTCGTGATTAAGACGGGTGTCTACGCGATGCTTTGGTCTATGTTCAAGATATTTGGGCCGGCAACCTACGGCTTCGGCCCAGCCCTAATTGGTCTAGGGATACTGACCATGAGCTTTGCCAACATAGCCGCGATCATGCAGACCGATATCAAAAGGTTCCTAGCATACTCCAGCATAGCTAATATCGGATACATAATCACCGGCATGGGGCTCGCCGCCCACATACTTAGGACATATCCATCGGAGACAGGGTTAGCAGCCCTCGCGCTTACCGGAGCCCTTCTCCACGTGCTAAACCACGCGCTCGGGAAGGGCCTCTCGTTCCTCTCATCCGGATGCTATATCCTGAGGGTAAACTCTAGGGAGATCGAAAGGCTCGAGGGCATAGGGGCGAGGATGCCAGCTACCACCGCATCCCTCGGCATAGGCCTCCTGAATCTCGCTGGCGTGCCTCCTCTAAGCGGTTTCTGGAGCAAACTCCTCATAGTATCGGCTGGCCTTGGAATTCCCTCGGACGGCTTGATGCTTGCAGTAACCATAATCTTCATAGTGAACTGTATCGTGGCCGCCGGCTACTATCTCTGGCTCTTCCAGAGACTAGCATTCAAGAGGCCTATGCTTGATGGGGGCCTTAAGGAGATTAGTGAGGCTCCTGCCCTCATGCTTGCACCCATACTAATCCTCGCAGCCGCCTGCATACTCATTACAATCATGCTGAACCCTGTCCTCCAGTTCATACGATCTGCTCTGGAGGTGATTCTGGGATGAGTATCGAACCTTGGGTATTCTATGCCTGGGCATGCTGGATAATACCTGTGATCGGTGCCCTATTGACGCCTTTGCTGGCCAAGCTCGGTGAGAGGGTGAGGGATTTCAGCGCGGTCATATTCTCGCTCTTAGCGATGCTGATGACCCTAAGCCTTCTACCGCTCCTATTTGGCGATGTAGAGTGGCCGTTGAGAAGCCAGGTCTCGTGGGTCCTGTTACCCGGAGCCCCAATACTCTCGGAGATAAGGGCTGGAATGCTCCTCGATCCGCTCAGTATAATAATGGCTAACGTGGTCTCGGTGATCAGCTTCCTGATAATGGTCTACTCCTTAGGCTATATGCGCGGTGACCCCGGCCTCACAAGATACTGGTTCTTCATGAACTTCTTCATCGCGAATATGCTCTTACTAGTGCTCGCCGACAATTTGATCCTCATGCTCATTGGCTGGGAGGGTGTCGGCCTTTGTAGTTACGCTCTCATAGGCTACTGGTATCGTGACTCTAAGGAGGGATGGCTCCACTACTGGGTTGGAGAGCCGCCTGAAGCCTATCCGCCATCGCACTGTGGAATGAAGGCCTTTATCGTGACAAGGTTCGGGGACCTATTCATGATCGCTGGGGCTCTGGTGCTCGCCGCCACGGCCAAGACTATCGGTTTCCCGGAGCTCCTGCACGCTGACACGATAGTGCCCGCGGAGATGAGGTGGCTCCTCCCAGCTGCCCTTATAATGATCCTCGGCGGGGCTGTTGGCAAGTCTGCTCAGTTGCCGCTGATGGAGTGGCTTCCGGATGCCATGGCGGGCCCATCATCCGTTAGCGCGCTGATACACGCGGCTACAATGGTCAAGGCGGGTGTATACTTGGTCGCGAGACTCTTCCCGATAGCGCTCAGCTGGAGCGCGAGCGTGCCGGCGGCCACGAGCTTCTTCTATGCCGTTATGTGGATTGGGGCTCTCACAGCATTCATAGCAGCGAGCCAGGCTGTTGTTTCAACAGAGCTCAAGAAAGTTCTAGCATACTCTACTGTCAGCCAGATAGGTTATATGATGATGGCACTCGGGGCGGCCGGGCTTTCAGCTGAGATAATCACGGGTTACGTGGCTTCCATCTTCCACCTGATGAATCACGCGGTCTTTAAAGCGGCCCTCTTCCTCGCCGCTGGCTCGATAATCCACGCGGCCGGATCAAGGTTCCTCAGAGATATGGGGGGCCTCCGGAAGCATATGCCCGTAACATTCTATAGCACGCTCCTCGCAACCCTCGCTTTAATCGGCCTACCACCCTTCGGCGGATTCTGGAGCAAAGATCTAGTGCTATCTACGACATTATCCTCCGGCCAGTATGCGATCTTCATCCTCGGCCTATCCACCGCGATCCTAACAGCCTTCTATAGCATCAGGATGATAGGTCTAGCCTTCTATGGCGGTGAGAAATCCAAGAAAGCCCATGAGGCGCCGAGGATTATGTGGGTCCCCTACCTCATCCTAGCAGCTCTGAGCCTCATCATAGGATTGGTTGCGCCATTGCTTGAGAGCGGCCTCGAGGCAGCCCTATCACGTATACTGCCAGCTTACATGCACTCGGCTTATGAGGCCTCCGGCATAGAGCTCCTAGTACCGCTGGCATCAGTAACGGCTATTGCTGTTGGGGCTGTTCCAGCTTACGCCCTCTATGTGAGGGGGATGGTGGATCCGGGGGAGATCGTCGAGAAACATGGTTACATGAGGGCTCTTAGAACGCTTCTCATCAGAAGATACTATATCAACACCTTCTACTATAGAGCTATAGCATATCCCTCAATAAAGCTCGGCCGCGCCATTAATAAGGTGTTTGAATCGAGGGTTATTGAGGGGAGTCAATAACGCGATATCAATCGGCGCAAGGAGACTTTCGGATATTGTTAGGAGGGCGCATACAGGCCTGTTAAATCACTATGTCATCGGACTAATCTTAGGAGCCCTCATACTCATAATCCTGATTCTTGCGGGAGGTGCATAGGGATGATTGACTCGGGTCATCTGCTCCTCCAGTCCTTGGTCGCCCCCCTCATCGCGTCGCCGATAGCCATGGCCTTGAGCAGAAAGCTTGGGAAGAGGGTTGGCTGGATCGCGCTGGCCTCGCTTGCCTACTCCCTATCATGCCTCCTCGCCGCCGGATATCTCGTCCACATGTTCAGCTCTCCGCTCCAAGCAACCTATCCATGGGCACAGCTCCTTGGAGACATAATATTGTTCTTTGATGGGTTAAGCGGGCCTGTGGCCCTGACAATCGCCGCCGTCGGCATACTAGCATGCATCTATTCCATCACATACATGGATCTTCGGGATGGATGGGGTGGATACTTCTCCCTCTACCTTCTCTTCAACGCAGGGATGCTTGGGGCTGCGCTCTCTATGAATCTCGCGATCTTCTTCCTATTTCTCGAGCTCATGCTGATATCATCATGGCTCTTGATAGCGGTCTGGGGCGAGGAGGATAGATGGCGCGCCGCCCTCAAATACTTCCTCTACACGGAGGCTGGGGCCCTAGCTATCCTAGCCGGCATAGGGTTAACATACTCGAACACGGGGACGCTGAATATCCTCGAGCTCCCCTCTAAGGCCGCGGGCCTGAGCCAGGCCACTCTCTCCCTGATAACCTCGCTCATGATCTTGGGGCTCCTCGTGAAGATGGCGATCTTCCCGCTCCACTCATGGCTCCCGGATGCCTATGTCCAGGCCTCAGCGCCCGTAACCGCGATATTCTCGGCTGGTACGGGGATAGGGGGGTACGCCGCCCTAAGAGTGGTCTATACCGCCTTCCCGCAGATAGCAGGGCATGGGAGCTTCATGTTTGCGCTGCTCATCCTCGCCCTAGTAACCATGATCTATGGCGGGTACCTAGCCCTCGCGCAGAATAGACTGAAGAGGCTCCTAGCATACTCGAGCATAAGCCAGATGGGCTACATGCTTCTCGGGATAGCGTCGGCATCCATGATTGGGCTGGCCGGGACTGTGCTGATATATGTGGCCCACAGCCTCTCAAAGGCCGCGCTCTTCATGATCTCCGGGATGCTCTCGAGAACCCTGGGCACCGATAACCTGGATGAACTCGGCGGCTTAGCCGGGAGAATGCGGGCCACCAGCATAGCGTTCATGATAGGGTTCCTAAGCCTAATGGGCTATCCGCCTCTCCTAGGATTCTGGGGCGAGCTCTTCATCTTCGCCGGCTCAATATACACCGCGCTCCATTCATCCATCGATATGCCGAGACTCGCGCTAACAATAATCGCGATAATCTTCTCGCTGATCACGGCCGGGTATGGGCTCCTGGCTGTAAGGAGGAGCCTCTTCGGCGAGGAGTCCGAGGCCGTGAGGAAGGCTGGAGCCGAGCCGAGGCTCATGTTATGCCCAACAATCGCTTCAGCAATACTCCTAGTGATTCTCGGAGCTTACCCGACGATCCTTATGTTTACTCTTCCTTCATGATCTCCTCCAAATCTTGTGCGGTTGGGATTATTTCCTTCAGCTCGTGCAGGTTGTGGGCTTGCCGTATCAAGTGGAGGTCTCCGAGAAGATGGTGAGGGGGGAGTTGAGGCCAGTACCACGGCAGCCGAAAGGCAACTTAACAGCAGGCATAGACATCGGGATCAATAATTTGATGGCCATCTACGTCGAGAATGGCTTGACGAGGCTCATCAATGGTAGGCCGCTGAAGTCAATATCATATTACTGGAGGAAGAAGATCGCCGAATATCAATCAACGCTGAACAAGTATGGCCTGAAGACCTCTAGGAGGCTTAGGCGGATGTACGCGAAGTGGAGGAGGCAGATAAAACACTACATAGATGCTAGGGTGAGGGAGGCGATGGAATGGCTTTACGATGTCAGGATATCCACGATTAAAGTTGGCTACCCGAAGTATATCGCGCAGGAGAACGGCAGCTTCGATAACGTTCACATCTGGACGTATAGATACCTACTGAAGCGGATCTCAGAAATTGCGGAGGAATATGGAATGGACGTGGTTTACGTGGACGAATCCTATACATCGTCAAGATGCCCGCTACATGGAGATGGATGCGGCGTTAGGATAAGCAGGGGATTGTTCAAGTGCACAAGGTTGAATAAGGTGTTTAACGCCGACCTCATAGCGGCGCACAACATATTATTGGCGCCAGTAACCCCCGAGCCCCGAAAAGGGGAGGAGGTAATGGCCGGAGACCCGGCCAAGGGCTAAACTCCCCAATGAGGGAGGATGTAGCCCAAACCTCCCCACCCAAGTAGGGGAGGGGGTCATCCGACGATGCTGACGGGCTTTCTAGAGGCCCTGGCCGCCCTCTTTCCCAGCTAGACTGATAGCATCCTCGATCGCCTGTAGAATCTCGAGAGCACCCTTCTCATCCAAGACCTTTATCGCGTATCCCGCGTGGACTAAAACGTAATCACCCACTTTCGCATCCACCATCGCCAAGATAACCTCCCTCCTAACGCCGTTGCCGAAGTCAACGACCCCGACGTCCCCCCTTATCTCGACGACCTTGCCAGGTATAGCGTAGCACATCCACCATGTGGATTATTCAGCTGCCTATTAAGGAACACTAACGGATAGGCATTATCATGTAGGTTAGCTGCTTTATCTTGCCAGCTTCCCTCAGCCTCCTCACAAGCTCCTTGACCTCGAGAGCCTCCCCCTGACAGCTATCACCAGAAGGCAATCCTCCTTTGAAAGGTGTATGTGAAGGGCGGATGGTATGATGCTTAGGAAGTCGTGCTGCGCGTCAGTCAGCCTTTCCTCGATGCCACGCTCCTCATGCGAGTAATGGACCAAGATTGCGCCGGCAACCTCTTCATCGGCAATCCTCCAGGAGTTCATGGTTATGAAATCCCTTACAGCCTCTTGTATCGCCTGAGATCTGGACTCTATGCCGAGATCCTTGATTATCCTATCAAATGTTCTGAGGAGCTCCTCGGGAAAGGAGACTCCGGTTCTGACAATCCTACCCATGATCTAACTCTCCTCAGCCCCTCCTCGTTTAGGAGTTGCCTATCTTCTTATACTCCCGTCTCATGAACTTCTTAAGCTTTCCCTATGCTCTCGGCATCACCCGGCCATCAATAAGATGCCTCGCGNCTATGCACCATTCATATCATTAGTTTCATTAGTTTAGGAGGCTCATTGCGCAATAGACCGGCGAGTTGTAGATGTAGCGAGTCAGGCCCTCGGACCAAAAACCTCGAAAAGAGGGTTGCAGCCCAAACCTTCCTACTCAGGGTATGGAGGAGGACGTGGCTCTTCGACAAGTTCTTCCTCGAAGAGATCGGTTAAGCTCATCCTCATTATCCTCCTAGCATCCTCCTCCATGGAATTCAGCGACCTCGCGAGCTCTGCCAAGATGCTCTCCCTAACCCTGAGGACTAACCTCCTGGATCCCAACGTGAAAACGGCTTCAAGCCGGCCTCCCTCAAAGATCTCTATATTGAGTTTCCCAAGTGTGCACCCGGTGGCATACTGGACCCCATCTGCGAAGCACGTATATGGCGTCGAGACTCTAGGAACCATGATTCTCGCCCTCATCTCGAATGGATCATATCCGAGGACCTCGATGGCTCTAAGCCCAGCCTTAACCCCCAAGGCTAGGAATGGCCCTACGTGAGAGTGGAGCATCGAGGCCTCATCCAACATCCTGTCGAGTATGCTTATGTGCCTCATGATCACCGCCTCCCCGGAGCTAGGCTTGCCTCCAGCTTTGAGTATGCCGAGGCCATGGCCATCAGAATTAGCGCGGCTATTGTTATACATGATCCAGCTGGGAGATCGTAAAGGAAACTCATGGCGAGGCCTATTGATGCGGAGGCGGACCCGATAATCCATGATAGTGCAATTATCCCCTTCATGCTAGCCTTTAGCTGGAGCGAGGCCGCTGCGGGGACGTAGAGTAGCGAGAAGACGAGGAAACCTCCAGTAATCCTGAGGGCTAGGGTTATCGTGGCCCCGGCGATCACCAAGATTGCGTATTTGTATGTCTTGACGTTAACACCCTCGGCCTCGGCGAGCCTGATGTCGAATAGTATCGAGCTTATTTTTCCCCAGAAGGTCGCCAAAAATGCGATGATGATAATGGATGCTGTGAGGAGGAATGCTATGTATGTAGGCCTGATTGCGAGGATGCTTCCCCAGAGGAGCTGCCCTATGCTCTCGGTCATTAGGGCCGGGCCAGGCGTTGAGATTATGAATATGAAGGTGAGGGCATTGTAGAGGGAGAAGAGCGTCATCGAGGTAAGATCAAGTGATGTCCCGAGGTAGTCAGCAAGCGGTCCCAGCATTATCGCGGTCATGATTGCGAAGAGCATCGCAAGGGACGTCATATCCGCGCCGAGGGCGAGGGCCAGAGCTGATCCAGCGAGCGCCGCATGAGCCATCGAGAACGCCATGGTCATGAGCCTAAGCCTGCTGCATAATGCTCCAACCGCCCCGCATAGCCCCCCAGCAAACACCCCACCGATTATGGAGTTAATGAATAGCATGGACATCCCGCGTGATCACCCGCTCAATACGCCCATCCACCATCCGGATGACTATATCCGCATCCATATACGAATGATTGAGCTCATGGCTGACGAGCAGTATCGTGCATCCATTCTCCAAGAGCCTCGGAAATATCTCTGAGGTTATGTATGAGCGCGTCTCCTGATCTATCGCGCTAAAAGGCTCATCTAGTAGGAGGAGTTTTGGCTCCCGGGCGATCGCCCTAGCGAGTAGCACCTTCTGTTGCTGTCCGCCACTAAGCTTCCCAAATGGTCTATCAGCATACTCCAACATGCCGAGCATTTTGAGCGCATGGTCAACTCTCCTCAAATCCCCCTCGAGGAGCCTGCCGGTAGGGGTATTCGAGGCAAGCCCCATCGCGACGACCTCCCTAGCCGTGAATGGCTCCGCCGGGGACTTCATGAAGTCTTGTGGAAGATATGAGGATAATGCTCTGGCCTTTGATGCCATCCTCGGGATCTCGTATCCAAGGGTTATGATCCTACCGCTACGCGGCCTCAATAATCCTAGGATTGTCTCGAGGAGCGTTGTCTTACCGGCCCCATTCGGCCCGACTATGAGCACAAGAACCCTTGCCGGGATCCTTAGCGTGATATCCCTTATCGCGGGCCTCTTCTCGCCATAATAATACGTCGAGACATCTTCAAGCTCAACAGCATAACATCCTAAGTTTTCCTCCATCTTCTCACCACGAGATATGCTAGGGTGATCGATTCGGCTGCGACTATTATCGCGAGGATGTAACTTAGCGCGCGGTATAGCTCGGCCTCGCCAACCGCTCTAGATAACTCCCTCTTCACGGCGAGCATATCCAAGGATCCCAGCATGCTTTCAGCATTCCTCCTGATTAGATCTAATAGGGTTTTTGTCTCCGGGCTGCTTCCCGGGAAGTTTGATAGGACGACATGAATCGCGCCGATCTCCCTAGCAACTGTTTCGCCAAGCTCGACCCCGCTCTGGAGATTACTCACCACAAGTGCCACATCGTTCTCAACACCAGCTCTCACAAGCCTCTCGACATCGGCTGATGATATCTTCTCCGGGGGGCCAAATGTGTCAACAACCTTAAAGCCCAGCCACTCGACGAAATCCCTCTGCCACTCCATCGCGATTACTTTTATCGATGATGCCTGTCTGCTCCTCGCCTCATCCATAATCTGCCGCGCGACCTCGTCAAGCTCCTTAAGCCTCTGCTCAAGCCTAGCGGATACATCTATGCCTAGCTTGGATCTTAGAACGGCTGCAACCTCTTCATAGTACATTCTCGCCCCCTCAGGCGTGGACCATCCACCTGAGATCTTCACAAGCTCGGCCCTTGATCCTGAAGATTCATAGAGCTGGTTTAGCCAGCCCTCCATCCCGTGATAGAGGATGAGGTTTGCCCTCGAGATCGCGTAAACATCGCCGGGCTTCACATCATAGTGTGCTGGGCAGATTGTGGGATTGACGAGGACGAGGACCTCGACCTTATCCCCCGCAAGATCCTCAACGACGCTGCCGAGAACGCTGGTTGTCGCCACTATTAGGGGCTTCTCGCCTGCAATAGGCTGAGCCGCTAGGAGTAAAACGGCGAGAACCAAGAAGATTAATGAGGTGTTTAGGAGGAACCTTGGTAACACCATGGACGTGTTATGGTAACACGCAATATTTAACCATAAAACCATACGCGTTCAGGAGATCTCGTAGAGGTATACCTTGTGGAGCCTGCCTGTGAGGAGCGATCTCGTGGCTACTATCTCAGAAGGCTTCAGCCCCGGGATCGGGAAGTCATGGCAGACTATTCTTGAGCCCCTTTTGAGCGATAGGAGCCTTGGCTTGAGCACTCTCATGGTATCAGGGAGGAGGTAGAGCGTGATGACATCCGCTCCCGAGAAGTCGAAATCATAGAAGTTTCCGCGGATTATCCTCGCCCTATCACCGAGAAGCCTTCCACGTATGATATTCACGGATCTCGCATAGAGCTCTCTATCCAGCTCGACTCCAATAGCCCTGCAACGATAATCCTCAGCCGCGGCCACGATTATCCTGCCATCACCCGACCCGAGATCAATAAGAAGCTCATCAGGCCTAGGATCAGCTAGCGACAGCATCTTCCTAACAATATCAAGGGGTGAGGGGACGAAGGGTATTGAGATGATTGAAATAGGCGACATGAGGAAGGGTGAGGGAAGACTGACCTCCTCCTCTACTTGGGTGGGGAGGTTTGGGCTACATCCCTCCTTCTGGGGGTTCAGCCTCTGGCCGGGTCTCCGGCCATTACCCCCTATCCCTCTCCGGGACTCGGGGGTTACTGGCGTCATCGAGGTATTATTCGA